>ERZ894203.24-NODE-24-length-156901-cov-31.732859_pt1 | contig 156901 bp, 179 predicted proteins | sample MGYA00380286_ERZ894203 | MGnify/ENA primary metagenome ERZ894203 (study PRJEB32331, sample SAMN06328484) | human gut metagenome | biome: human gut microbiome; feature: stool | host: Homo sapiens | collected 2014-02-06 ... | reverse complement strand
TAGCATCTCTTATATATACCGTGCTTGGAATATTGGCAGCATTCTATTTTCAGATGTTAATAGACAGTGTTCTTCCGGATGGATTAAAGAAAACACTCATGACTTTATCAATAGGAGTGATATTGCTAAATCTTTTCAGGGTAATCCTTAATGCATTCAGGTCACATTTACTTTTGTATCTTAGTCAGAAACTGGATATTGCGTTATTATTGGGATATTACAGGCATGTAATGGAACTTCCGATGAATTTTTTCGGAACAAGGAAGGTCGGAGAGATTATCTCCAGGTTTAATGATGCAGGAAAGGTAAGGGATGCCATATCGGGAGCAACACTTACCATAATGATAGATACACTTATGGCTGTTGCCGGAGCAATTATTTTATACATACAGAATTCAAAATTATTTTTTATCACGATCATAATGATCGTACTGTACGCAGTAATCGTACTTGGATTTAATAAATGGTATGAAAAACTTAATCGAAAAGAAATGGAAGATAATGCCCAGCTTACGTCTTATATGGTCGAGTCTCTTAATGGAATACAGACTGTAAAGGCTTATAATGCGGAGAGAAAAGTAAACAGGGAAACAGAGATAAAATTTGTAAAACTGTTAAGAAGTGTATTCAATCTCACATGGGCTAACAATATACAAGTGTCACTGAAAACTTTCGTAGAACTCATAGGTGGTGTAGTTATCCTGTGGGCAGGCGGTGTCAGTGTTATAAACGGAGACATGACAATAGGTGCACTTATTACATTTAATTCACTGCTGGCATATTTCCTTGATCCTGTAAAGAATCTGGTGGATCTGCAGCCGCAGATGCAGACTGCAGTCGTAGCGGCAGACAGACTGGGGGAAATACTCGATCTTGAAGCTGAAAAGCAGGAAAATGAACAAAGAAAAATGGTACCCGAAAGTCTTGCCGGGGATATAAAATTCGAACATGTGAATTTCAGATACGGAACAAGGCAAAGGGTACTTGAGGATATAGATTTTACAATAAAAAAGGGCGAAAAAATTGCCTTTGTTGGAGAAAGCGGTTCAGGAAAAACAACATTATCGAAACTGCTTTTGCACTTATATCAGGCAGAGTCAGGTAATATTCTGATAAATGATAATAATATAGAAGATATACAGATAGAGACACTTAGAGACAAAATCGCATATATACCACAGGAAACATTTTTGTTTAGTGGTTCAATATTTGAAAATCTTACACTGGGACTGGATGATGCAACGATGGATGACATCATCGAGGCATCAAAAAAGGCGCAGGCACATGAATTTATTAATAAACTGCCACTCAGATATGAGACAAGACTGGAGGAAAACGGAGCAAACCTGTCAGGCGGTCAAAGGCAAAGGTTGGCTATAGCAAGAGCCATGCTTAAAAAACCGGATATATTGATATTGGATGAGGCTACGAGTAATCTTGATGCAATAACTGAAAGAGCACTTGATAAGACAATAAGTGAATTTTCAAAAGATGTTACAACTATCTTTATAGCACACAGACTCAGCACTATAAAAAATTGCGATAAGATATATGTGCTGGAAGATGGAAAGATTATAGAAAGCGGTGATCATGCATCATTGACAGCACTGGGTGGAAAATATGCGCAGCTTGTTAAACAACAGTCTCTTGATACTGTGGATGTTAAAGCAACCGCATAACTTCGATTATGAAAAGAGGAAAATTATGAAACCTATAATTGTGGATTTAAAGGATATAAGTGACAGTACGGAAGTATATGATTCTAAGCCAAACAGATTTGTGCCGTACACAATATATATAATATGTGCAATTCTGACAATAGCCCTGATCTGGATGTATCTTTTCAGGATGGATATAGTAGTAAAAGCTGATAGTGTCTTTAGAGGTGACGATGACAGTACGGCAGTAAGCTGTGCAGTTACAGGAAAGATAACTAAAATGTCGGTAAAGGACGGACAGTATGTGAGTGAGGGGGACGAACTGTATGAGGTAGATATTGAAAACCTTGGAAGTACTATCGAAGATTATAAGAGTAAACTTGATAGTGTACAGCAGCGTCTTGACATACTAAATGCATATCAGAAGAGTCTTGACGGAGATAATTCTGAATTTGATGCAATGTCTGATAACCAGTATTATTCAGAATTTAAAGACAGGAAAGAATTATTAAATACTTCAATTGATGCAGGAAAGGAAAAGAATAAAACTGGGGAGGTATACGATGAAAATATTACAGTTATCAATGATTCTATTGATAAGTATAATGAAAAAATTAATAAACTTAACAATGTAAAGCAATGTATCGTATCTCGTAATAACACATTCGATCAAAACGATACATATTACTATTCAATAGTAAAAAGTTATATTTCATCATATGATTATACAGCACTTCAATATGACAATAAAAAGGATGAAACCACAATGGATTCATCACAACTGACAGATGTGGATACAGAAAAAAATCAGGCATTGTCCAATCTTGAGTCTAATGAGATTTCAACAATAGAACAGCAGATAGAAACTGCAAATGAACAGATAGAAAGCCTTAAATCTAATATATCCTCTGTAGAACTTCAAAAGAAGCAGACAGAAAATTCTAATAATACAGATGAGTCAGATATAAAGATTCTTACGGAAAAAGGAAATGTGTCGGCTGAAATTCTTACTTATGAGGATAAGAAGCAGGAGTATGAGGCTTATTTAAAAGATTATGATATAAAAAATAATAACTGTACCATAAAGGCAGGAACATCAGGGTATTTTTACACAAATAAGGAAATCTCAAATGGAACATATATACAGGAAGGTGATTCTATAGGACAGATATATCCAAAGGAGCAGTCCGGTTATTATGCACAGGTGTATGTGGAAAATTCTGACATAGCAAAAATAAAACCGGATCAGGAAGTAAAATTTGAGATGGCTTCATATCCGTCAAGTGAATATGGATATTTTACAGGAACAGTAAAAGAAATTGCAAAAGATGTGACTGTAGACCAGAATACCGGTAATGCATATTACGTTGTAAAAGTAGAATGTAAAAATATGGAGATAAAGAATAAGGATGGAGAAAAAGGAAATCTGAAAAGTGGAATGGCTGCACAGGCAAAAATTGTTGTTGATGATGACAGTGTGCTGCATTTCGTCCTGAGTAAGATAAATTTAGTGGATTAGTAAGATAAATAAGGTATATTCCGGCATTACCGGTTTATATAAATAAATCCTATGAGCGCGCGTAGGAAAAAATCAATGGAAGGAGATAGTTGATTTATGGATTCAACATTTACATGTATAAGTAGTGAGGAACTGCTTGTTGTAGAAGGTGGAAAAATTAAAACTGAAGACGTATGCTATTGGGTAGGTGCTGGTGTAGGCTTTGGTTATTCTTGTTTAAAGCTTCTGTTAGGGTATTAATAGTATATTTTCAAAGGAGAGATGATAAAATGGAAAAATTCACTAGTTTATCAAATATAGAACTTATGTATATTGATGGTGGATTTAATGCAAAAGGAGTTTGGCATAAATTTACCAAAAAGATCAAATCATGCTGGGATAGTTTTTATCAGGGATTTTCTGACTATAATTTTTATTAAAAAGTGTATAATAAAAGTATGGCAAATAATTGCCATACTTTTATGTACAGGAGACCAGCTATGAAAATAGAAAACATTAAATGGTATATAGGCTGGATATTCTTTCCGGCCTGGTACTTGATAGGAAAAAAATATATCATATTGCCTGTTATACAATCAGTTTTTGAAGAAACGAGTTATCAGGATGCATATCTGATAGCAAATTATTTATGGAATTTTATAGCTATAGTTATTTTATTCAGCCTTTATGGAACAGGGATTTTAAGAGATATAAAACAGATAAGACAGTATGATATCAAATCAATAGCTTCGGGATATATCAAATCATTTGCTGTAATAGTATTGTTTACAATATTAGGTGGTATTATGCAGTTTATTTTGTCATCCGGAAATAATGAGCAAAGCATAAATGAAATTACGCTCAGAATGACAATGAAAGAACATTATTGGGCTATTATGATCCTTTCTGCATTTATAGGACCCATATTAGAAGAACTGATTTTCAGATGGTTTATATTCAGCTCTATCAAAAAAAGTCTGATAATTAAAGTGATTGTATCATCAGTGCTATTTGGATTAATGCATTTTATACCATCTATAGGGGCAATAAGTTTAAATGAGCTTTGTCTGCAATCAATACAATATGTATTAGCTGGAATTGCGTTTTGTCTGGTTTATATAAAAAGAGGAAATGTTGTTTTTGGGATAGCAGCTCATATGAGCATCAATTTGATGCATAATTTAATGTATTTGGTTAATCAATGAATGCCGCATTTTAAAAGCTTGTTTGGTGATGGAAATTTATTAGATATAAATTAGCCAAAACAGTGTTTATTATTAAAGATGAAGCCAATGTTAATAAATTCAACTATTGGTTGTGCGGCAACGGGTGTAGGTATTGGAGGCGCAGCAGGATCTGTGCCAGGTGCAGTGATTGGAGGCGCTGTCGGTACTATAGTTGGAATATGGTAAAAAATATATAACAATAGGAGCGGAAGTTTATGGAATTAAATAGAACAATGATATTGCTTTCTGGTTGCTTTTTGATTGTTTGGTCTACTTTTAAATGGAAGATACCACATGTGATTTGGGATGTTAAATTAACCCGGGTATGTTCGGTAATTTTGGGATTATATAATATTATTTTAGCAATTTGCTTTGAAAAAGACCTAAGTATTTTTCTATTTATTGTAGATTTAATCCTCTATATGTTATTGGATATAGGATTTTTAATGGTTAAGCTAAAAAAGATAAAAAGGGAAAAGTAAAAAATTTTCAACTTGGGATTTGTTCCATTTTTGTAATTTTGGCTATGATTATGGCATGTTTTAATTTGAATGAAATTTATTCTAGCATAATGATTTTATCTGGTATGATGATGGTGATATCAACTCCTTTTCAGAAAATGAAGTCGCTTCGTGAAAACAGCAACCGCTAACAGACTTATATGGGCAATTGTATTCAAGTTGGTAACAGATAGTGAATATGCAAACAATGATTTTGACCATATTGGTGCCAGATACCATTACATAAAATTATAATTAAATTTATTAGATATAAATTCACCATAACAGTACATTGTGTCAAATGGCACCGAAATCATACCAAATAGCACATATATATTGTTTGTTTTTTCTTATGGTGGTAGTATGCATAGCAAACAGAGATACTGATAACACTGTTAAAGCTTCAAAATTTAATAAAGATATCTATATAAATTTGGCAAAAAATGAGGAGTACAAAGAGATGAAAAAAGAAAACAATTATATATCCTCTGATATGAATCATAAAAAGCTAATATTTGGAGTCGTAATAATTCATATTTGTTTTTTAATTATTAAGAATAGTGGCATTACAGACATTTTAAAAGAAAAGAATATATTTTATGGGGTGCTGATAAATATGATTTATCAGTTGACTTTGATTATCATGATTGGAGTGGCAATGAAGCAATATTTGATCACTTCATTTAAAAAATTCAAAGCTGACAGAATTTCTGTAAATATAAAAAGAGTTTTGGCAGGTGTGGGAATTGCATTCTTGTTAAGCTACATAGTTAGAATTATTGAAATGACAATGTGTTCAAATATATCGGTTTCGGCAAATCAGTCAAACGTTAATGGATATTTTGTGGATTATCCTATTTTGGCTGTTATCATGAGTGTAATTATGGGACCTTTTACAGAAGAGATAATTTATAGAGGTATATTGTTTCGGTTTTTCAGCAAATATGGAGAACTATGTGCGGTATTGTCGACAGGATTTTTGTTTGGAACAATGCATATGCTTTTTTCATTTGGAAACACAAATATACTACTATTTTTGTGTCAATGGTTAGACTATTTTTTGTCAGGAATACTTTTAGGATTTATTTATAAAAAATACAAAAATATTTGGATAAATGTTTCGATACACGGCACTTGGAATCTGATTGTCGCTGTAATTATATTAACACAAATATAAGGTGCAAAACGTGTAGGAAATCCTATAACTGCTACTTACGCACTTGAAGGTGATGAGATTGATATTGAATTGCTTATGCCTGTAGATAATACTATTAATTCAACGGATAAATTTGATTTCAAGAACCAGATTAAGATAGTAAATGCTGTTGTTGCATCATATATAGGTCATCCAATGAGATTGCAGGATGCATGCAACCAGTTGAATCAATACATAATGGAGCGTAGATTACAGCCTATAACAGTAGGCTATAATGTTACGAAGAAAACGGATATGTTAAGTCCGGAAAACACAGAGATAGATGTATATGTGGGAATCAGCCCAAACATCTTATAAGTTACGTTATAAAATAGTTTTGCTTTAAGTAGACTGTTTTATATAAAAAGAGGACCCTGATAAATTTGCGCAACCATCAGAGTCCAAAAAAGCACAAGCACTTTTAAGAAAAGTACTCGAGTAAAGTATATCACTTTTCTTAATAGGCGTAAACAAAATTTATTAAAGAAAAGGAGATTTAAAGCAATGGAAATGACTTTAAACAATGGATTCTGTGAAATGACACAGGATGAGAGCATGACAACAGAAGGTGGAATTGGTTTTATTGCAGGTTGTGTGATTGGTGCAGTAGGTGCATGGGTAGTAGATGGTACTGTAGAAGCATTTACTGGAAAAAATGTTAGTGGTTGGATTGCTCATGGAATTAATAAAGTAAGAGGCAAATAATTTTTATGTACCCGCACAACTTAAATTAGTGCGGGTACATTTTAATGATGATGAAATCAAGCATAGTTATAAATGGAGAAATGTTAGATGAAATTTTTTCTAGGAATTATTTCTGGGATTTTACTTTATTGTGTTTGTAAATACTATATCTCTAAGAAAATAAAATAAAGGTTATTGAAAAAATATAAGGAAAGATGAAATGAGTAGAATAAAATCAAATTTTGACTATTTATTTGTGATAATATATTTTACTGGTACAATATTTTTTCAAACGAAGTTGTCAGAAAATGTATTATTGAATATTCATGGGAATACAAAATTTTGGGATACATATTTTGAAATAATATATTATGGTATTTTTGCGGTTGCATGTTTGTTATTTTATAAAAATAAAATCGCAGCAAGCATAAAAAAAATAAAAATTACAGATTTCAAATATATAGGTATTGCACTTATATTTATTATCATTACAATGGTCGCTTCCGCCATTATATTGTCATATAATGGAATTGGAGAAAGTGCAAATCAAGAAGCAATAAATAATTATATAAGTGATTATGGTATTATAACATTGTTAGTAGTAATCATTCTAGGACCCCTTGTTGAAGAGATTGTTTTTAGAGGTATAATATATTACTTATTACGTGGAAAAAAAGGAAATCTTGCGAGAATTATTGTTGCAAACTTTATAACCTCATTGATGTTTGCGATTTATCATTGCGGCATCAAATCTCTTCTAGTATTTAATGTTGAACAAATATTGGCAATAATACCATTGTTTTTTTTGGGTGTTGGAATAGCATATGTGCAGGAAAAAACGTCAAATATTAGTTGCTCCATAGTTACACACATTGTTATAAATCTAATTGCAACAAGTTGAAAATTAATTGAGGAAGTGTCATGAAATATTATTGTATAAAATAACGCGACATCACTGACTGTGGTGCAGCAGGATCTGTGCCAGGTGAAGTAATTGGAGGTGTTGTAGGCACTATAGTCGGAATCATGATTTCATTTTGATTCAGTATAGTGTTTGTTTTCATACTGGTGGTTTATATGTGAAATAAACAGAAGGAGTGGATTATGGAATTAAATAGAATAATGATATTGTTTTCGGGTTGTTTTTTACTTGTTTGGTCTACATATAAATGGAAGAGACCATATGTGATTTGGGATGCTAAATTAACCCGAGTATATTCGGTGATTTTAGGATTATATAATATTATTTTAGCAATTTACTTTAAAAAAGATTTAAGTATTATTTTATTTATATTAGATTTAGTTCTCTATATATTATTGGATATAGGTTTTATAATGATTAAGTTAAAGAAAGATAAAAAAGGTATAATAAAGAATTTACAGCTGGGAATTTGTTCTGTTTTTGTCGTTTTAGCTTTGGGCATGGTGTACTTCAATTTGAATGAGATTTATTCTAGTGTAATGATTTTATCAGGCATGATGATGGTGTTATCTACTCCTTTTGAGGAAGCGAGGTCACTTTGGAAAGAACATTAATAATTAATAATTAATAATTAATACATTAAAAATAATCAAGTTATTTATCAGGAGAATAATACAAATGAATAAACGAAAGAGTAATTATATATATATTGAAATGAGGCATAAAAAGCTAATGGTTGGAGTTGTAATAACTCATGTTTGTTTTATGCTCATAGCGGCTAGTGGCATTTTATCTGGCTTAAAAGAAAAAAATATATTTTATGGAGTGCTGATAAATATGATTTGTCAGTTGACTTTGATTATCATGATTGGAGTGGCAATGAAGCAATATTTGATTACTTCATTTAAAAAATTCAAAGCTGACAGAATTTCTGTAAATATAAAAAGAGTTTTGGCAGGTGTGGGAATTGCATACTTGTTAAGCGGCATAGCTAGAATTATTCAAATGACAATGTGTTCAAATATATCGGTTTCGGCAAATCAGTCAAACGTTAGTGGATATTTTGTGTATTATCCTATTTTGTCTGTTATCATGAGTGTAATTATGGGACCTTTTACAGAAGAGATGATTTATAGAGGTATATTGTTTCGATTTTTCAGCAAATATGGAGAACTATGTGCGGTATTGTCGACAGGATTTTTGTTTGGAACAATGCATATGCTTTTTTCATTTGGAAACACAAATATACTACTATTTTTGTGTCAATGGTTAGACTATTTTTTGTCAGGGATACTTTTTGGATTTATTTATAAAAAATATAAAAATATTTGGATAAATGTTTCGATACACGGCACTTGGAATCTGATTGGCTCTGTAATGTTATTAACAAAAATAATGTTAACAAAATAATATGAACAGACCAGAATATTGAAAGGGGTGATTTACATGCAAGAAATCATTAGCTGGTATATGGAACATAAAACTTATGGAAATATATTAATTATAGGGATAATTGGACTTATGCTATACAATATAGGATATGGAGCAGGTACCGATATTTACAGAATTTTTGGTTAATTGGTAATTGGGTGGAAGAATAAAAGAAATATAGAAATAGAACATGAACTATATAATAATTTTTTTGATTTTGTATAGAAAAAGGCAAAATCTAATATGAGAGTCTTAAATTTATTAGATATAAATTTGGCAAAAATGAAAGGAGTACAAAGAAATGAAAAAATGTATTTTAGTATGGCAGGTGCCGGTAATAGAAGGAGAGCCGTATAATCCGGTGGAATATGCTGTCCATGTGAGAAAAGCAAAAAAGTTTGCGGAAGCATTGAACCGGTATTTTGCGGAAAAAAATATGGACTATAATTGTGTGCTGGACAAATCAGCCTGCAGTCTTGATGAGATATTTTCTCCACAATATCAGGCAGTGCTGTTTGCACCGGAGGCTAAAACAAGACAGTGGCTCTATAAAAAAGAAGTACAGAATGAGACCGTGAAAAAGTATTATTTGGAATACATGGAGTACAATAGTGCGCAGATAGAAAAGGTGGCTGAATTTCTGAGCGAATAAACCGGAAAATAACGCATTTATAGGACCAATATTAGAAGAACTGTAAGGTGGTTATAGGGGAATAACATTACCAAATAGCATTAAAGTATTGAAAATGTATGATGATAGGTTTAATTTCTAAAGGGAGACATAATTTATGAATAAAAAGAAAATAATCCTTCTGTTTATATTAACATTAATCGGTATTTTATGTGTTTTTTTAAATGGTAAAGAAGAGCCTGAAATAGGGGTTGGTCAGAATAAGGTGAGTTTTTCAAATAAAACAAATTCATTTTATTATGACCAGCTTGACGAAACCGAAAAAAGGGTGTGTAACGATATTACAGCATTAGTTGAACAGGGAAATGGTGGAAAAATTGATCTAACAGCTCCGATAAGTACATACCGGTATCTGAGGATAGTAAGAACATTATCATTTGATCCGGAATATCAGAACTGGGCGATTTCATTAATTTTTCCGGTTGGAGAAAATAATAAACTAATTGATCGAAACACAATTAACGATGACTGTAATATTATGAAATTATATGTTCTGGTTAATGATTCAAAAAAGCGCAAGGAGTTGAAGAATTTTAAGCTTGTTTTAAATGATGAGAATATAATTACCAATATAGATGAGCTTGAAAAAATATGTAAAAGCGCTGATTTTTCAACAGAATATTATCAGGAAAAATCAAAAGAAATAGATGCTTGCTATGATAAGATTATAAGAGAAATGCCCAAGAATATGAATGAAAAAGAGGCTGTACAATATTTCTTAAATTGGATAAAAGACAACATGGAATATGATTATTCTGTCTATGAATCAAGTATCGAACCATATTATGACAAATTGTATGAAAATGAAGTATATGCTGATGTCTCAAACAAAGGATGTATTTTGGATAAAAGAGGTATATGCGGTGGAATCTCAATAATATTATCAGAACTATGTAACAGAGTGGGAATAACAGCTTATCCTGTTTTTGGTACAATTAAATCAGATGGTACACTCATACCACATGGATGGGTTGCTATGAGAGTAGATGATTCAACATATTATATAGATCCTACATACGTGTGTCAAACCGGCGAAATGGACAATCTGAAAATGAAAAATGAAATGGAACGCATTGGAGAAAGACAGTATCAGCTTGAGGATTCATTTGAGTATTAGGCAAGCTTTACGCGAATATATGATTGCTGTCGGAAAGAACACAACTTATCGGAAAATAATGAAAAATTATGTGTGGGGTAAGAGGAGCAAGGTGAGAGCCTTGCTTTTGGCTTTGATATCTAAAAAAATAAATAATCAACATTAAAATGAGAAAAAATCACATTTAGATGTTGATTATTTGAAAAAAGTGCATATAATAGAAGATAGAAAAGAAGATGAGGTAGCAATTATGTTGATACAATTTAATTTTAAAAATTTTAGATCTTTTAGAGAAGAAGTAACTTTGGATTTGTCTGCTACTAAGATGACAGAATTTTCTGAAAGAGTTGTGACCATAGGAAGTGAAAAGATACTGCCGGTTGCTGCCATTTATGGAGCAAACGCAAGTGGCAAGTCAAATATATACAGTGCATTTGAGTATATGGCCGAGTATGTAGTGGATTCTTTCAAGTACGGAGATGAGGAAGAGAAGTTTGAGGAGTATAGACCTACTCCGTTTTTGTTTGATACGACGTCAGCAGATGCAGAGTCCAGTTTTGAGGTCTATTTCACTATTCCTGGAGATAAGAACGAGAAGACATATAATTATGGATTCTGCGTTGATCAGGAAGGTGTAACAGAGGAATGGTTGAACTCTAAGGCTAAGACAGCCAGAAAGTATAGTACAGTATTTTATCGTGGGAATTCTGACAGTGAATTGGATTTATCAGGCTTGCCGAAGAACAGCAGGGGGAATATAAAGATTGCGCTGGAAAAGCAGGTGCTGATTATTTCTCTAGGAGCTAAGTTAAAAATTAGCAAATGTAAGGCAATCAGAGACTGGTTCATGATAAATGAATTTGCAGATTTTGGTGATCCGGTTACTAACTTTTTCTTATCACGCAGATTGCCAAGAGGCTTTGTGGATGATAAGAACGTTCAGCAGAAGGTTGTGGAATACTTTGCATCTTTTGATGAACATATTAAGGATTTTCGGGTAGAAAAGGTTCCGAGTGATGGTGAATCAAATGAAGAAAAATATAAGATTAATGCGCTTCATAAGAAGATTGATTCTGATGAAATGGCAGAGATACCATTAGGTGCAGAGTCAGCGGGAACATTGAAGATGTTTGCTCTTTACCCGGAATTGCAGGAAGTATTGGAAAAGGGAAGCGTATTTTTCATTGATGAATTAAATGCTCGCCTGCATCCGCTTTTGGTAAGAAATTTTTTGCTTACATTCTTGAACCCGAATATTAATGTTAACCATGCGCAACTTGTATTTACAACGCATGATACCTGGCAACTTTCAAATCAGTTACTGCGTCGTGATGAAATCTGGTTTGTTGAGAAGGATGATCGAGGTGTTTCAACATTATACTCCCTTGCAGATTTTGTGGATGAGGATGGAGTGCGTATTCGCAAGGACGAAAGCTATGAGAAGAATTATCTGATTGGTAAGTATGGTGCCATTCCGACTTTAAAGAGTATTGATATGTTTAAGGAGTATTGAGCATGGCAAAAGGGGATAGAACAGGGAACAGAAAGACAAGAGAGCAAAGAAGAACAATCAAAGTACCGGAATTGGGATATTACTTGATTGTTACAGACACTGAAGGAACCGAACGTTGCTTTTTTGCAGGACTGCATCAATCATTGTCGGAAGAAGTTAGAAACAAACTTGTCATTAAAGTCGTAGAAACAAAGACAAGAAGCATGATTGATAAATGCCTGGAGCTAACAGTCTATGAGGCTCAATATCGTATTCCTTGGATTGTGTTTGACAGAGATCAAGTGATAGGATTTGATGAAATTATTTCCGAGGCAGAGAAAAAAGGTATACAAGTAGGATGGTCGAATCCATGTTTTGAAATATGGATGTATGCTTATTTTGGTGCAATGCCGGCAATTCAAGATTCATGGACATGCTGCTCTGAGTTCGGGCGAGTATATGAGAGCAAGACGGGACAGAAGTATTCCAAGGCAGATGAAAAGATGTATGGAAAAATCAGCAATGCAGGGAATGAGGAAAAGGCAATACAGATAGCACAGCAGAAATTGGAACAGTGTGAACGTGAAGGTAAAAAGAAACCATCAGAGATGTGTCCGGGGACGACGGTGCATAGGTTGGTGGGGGAAATACGTTATAAAACAAATAATTAGAAAAAATTTGTATAAACGAAAAAATGGAGCAATAAAAATGGAAAGGAGATTAATATGCCATATGTAGCAAAGCCAAAACCCTGCTATATGGATCAATTTGAGTTTTATAAAGTGATTGATGGAAGAAAAGTGTATAGGGGGAATGGTCGATTATATTCATGGGATGAGTTGCATGGAGAAATAGAGGTGTTTAATAAGCAGGGGTGGCATTTGGGTGCATTAGACGCAAAAACAGGAGAATTGATTAAGCAGGCGCGTAAGGATAGGAGGTTAAGTGATGTATAAGAATTTTGTTTTAGATTGTCTCGAAGAAGGGCTTTTTGTTGACGAAATAGATGACTATGTAGAATACTGGCATACTCACGAGACAAATATGTCATTATGTGAATTTTTAGGATTTACAGATGAAGAATATCGCGATTGGCTAATATATGGAAATGATGTGGTGAGAGATATACTTTATTGTAGAAGACATTCTATAAATTATCATGATTATATCAATATGTCTAGTGGAGATAAAATTGCGGCTAGATCGTATAATTTGGAGGAAGTAAAGAAATACAAAAAAGATGGAGAATAAAGAAAAACAAGTTAGAAAAATTGCACAAAGGGTTATGACGAAATATAAGCTACATCCGCCTGTTGATATGATGGGGCTTATTCAAGAAAAAGGAATAACTTGTGTTGAAGAAAATCTTGGAACTAATGCAGATGGTTATTCTGATTTGAAGGATTCTGATTTAAAGATAGTGTTAAATTCTGCTATTCAGTATGAACCAAGAAAACGTTTTACCTTGGCGCATGAATTAGGTCACATATTTATTAGTTGGCATAGTGATATTACTTTGTGTGTGACGGATAATGAGTATTCAGAACATAACAAATTAGATATTCAAGAACATGAAGCAAATGTATTTGCGTCTGAGATATTAATGCCGACCGAATGGGTAAAAGAGATGTTAATTCTGAATGAAAATAGAAGTTTAGAATATAATATCAAACAACTTTGTACCATTGCGAATACCTCTATTATGGCATGTTTTTATGCGTTGGAAAATGTAATGAAATCGGGCAATGTAATTGTTGTTAGTGGAGACATGTTTTTTCCTAAGAAATTTATATCTGATAGAAGAATGGCCTTATACTTTCAAGGATATGATGAATATGATGTTTGGGATGATTTGTGTCTTTGTAAAGAAGAGTTTGATATTGGAAATTATCAAGTATGTCATTATGTCTTTCCAGAATGTCCATCAATGGAACAAATTGAAACTGCATTTAGTACAGCGAAAAATGTAGTGAGTGCGCTTGAATTAATATTGGGGAATAATTTTAGTGCATGGTGTTGTTGGATGGGAGTTGTATTAAATCAAATTTCTCATATATATAATGCCTATTTGTTTGCGAAAAATGAGTGCGTGAAGCATTACAAAAATGAAAAATCTCTTATGCAATTATATTACAGTGACAAACTAGATTTGATGAATGAATGCAAATTGTTTGAGTATGATTTTTATGAGGTGAATTTTGGGAACGACTGGACAATGGTATTAATTAAGGAGCCGTGTTATGTGATTGACAAGAAAGTTTCTTATTCTGATAGTAGACTACTGATTAAGGAAATTTTGAGTGAAACGTATACAGATGATAAGAATATAAAGAAAGCTAGCTATAGAATTAATGGGATTATTGGTTCGGCATTAAGCCATAGAGAAACAATGACCAAAGAAGAAATCTACAATTTGTTGAATATAAAATTAAGACGAAGTGATATAGCGGAATTCGTATTCCATAGAAAGTTTGAAAAATTTATATATTCCAAATCAGTAGAAAAGGGTTTGTGATAAACACCTAATGAATACGCAATTATTATGAATTATAAGATGCTGTTTGGGTATCCTGAGCCGGGGGATAATTTTGATGAACCTGTAATAGAACATTTGTAATGCTGCTTCGAAATTCAAAGTTATTTCAACTTGGCAAGAACAACATGGTATAAAGCTTGAAAATGAGCAGTTGAAAAGTTCGTAGTTGTTCGTTATAAAGAAAGGAAAATACTATGGAGAAAAAAATAGTAGGTCTTAACACTTATTTTAAATCTCTAGAATATGAAAATTTTGATGAGTATGAGTTTTCTGCGAGAATTTCATTATTGGATTATGATGCGGTTGTTATCAATGCAGAGTATTTGATAACATGTTATTCCACTTCTTATGATAGTTCTTATCAGAATAAACCTTGTCTTTCAGATTATAATTCTGCACAAATATTAGAAGATTTTAAAAAAATTGAAGGGCAAATAAAAGAGTTGTTGAAGCAAGGACGAAATGTATTTGTTTTAATGGGCAACAATGATAACTGTTACATATATACTGGGGAAAAACAGTATTCAGGGACAGGAAGAAATGCAAGACAAACAAATATTGTTAGAGAGTTTAATGCATATTCATTTTTGCCAATAAAATTGAATGTTACGGAGGTGGTTGGTGAGCGGATTGATATTTGTTGTTCATCTCCGTATAGGGATTTTTTTACTAATACAAGAACTTGCTATTATTATGCATCATACTTTTCTGTTGCAGAAAATAGTACAATATTAGGAAAAATAAAAGGCACTGATAAAGTGGTGGCAGCTGTTATTCCATATGGTAGTGGGAAAATAGTTTTACTTCCCCAAATTTATGAGGAAGAAGAATACAAGACAGAGGATGTATGGAAAGAAAACGGTAAAAAATATTTGGACAGTTTATTTGAACTTAACCGCCGTTTAAAAATAACTGATGAAGAGATGGATTTGCCCGGATGGGCCCAAAACATATATATATTAGATGAAAAGGTGAAGTTAAAAAAGCAGAATACAATAGAAAATAAGATTGCAAAATTGGAAAAGGAACTTGATAAAGAAAGAATAGCTGTTCAAGAGGTTCAGAAATATAAGTTATTGTTGACATCAAGTGGAACTACACTTGAGGAGATTGTAAAACAAGTACTTGATGAATTAGGATTCACTATCTTAGAAGCGGAAAAGGGTAGAAGTGATATAATTGCTAAATATGGAGAGGTTGCAATTGTCGCTGAAATTAAAGGAGTGACTAAAAGTGCTGCAGAAAAGCATGCTGCACAGCTTGAAAAATGGGTTGCTCAATATATTGAAGAAAATGAAGTCTCACCCAAAGGAATGCTAATTGTAAATGGGTTTTGCGATATGCCACTGAATGAACGTCTAGAAGATGTCTTTCCGCAACAAATGCTTAAATATTGTGTATCACGCGGGCATGTATTGCTTACATCAACACAATTACTTTGCCTATACATAGAGGTTTGTAAAAATCCAATATGTAAAGAGGAAAGAATTACAGAATTACTTTCGTGCGTAGGGAAATATGAAAGATATAGAGAGACAAAAGATTATTTAAAATGATATAGAATACTCGAAAAACAAGATGATATCTAATTGAATGATGGCATCTTGTTTTTTATACAATTGAGTATAATAGCCGCAACGGAAAATTATAATTTTAACAGAAAGGTTGATTGCCATGAACATCGCCGCATACTGTCGTGTATCCACAGATAAATCCGATCAGCTCAACAGTCTCGAAACTCAAAAAGAGTTCTTCTTAGAATATACCAAGTGCACCGGGGACAACCTCATTAAATTATATGCAGATGAAGGCATTTCCGGTACTAAAATCAAGAATCGTAAGGAATTTCAGCGTATGCTTGCAGATGCGGAAAAGGGGGGTGTTCGATATGGTTGTAGTTAATGATATTTCCCATTTTGCCAGAAATACCGTTGATTTACTACAAAGTGTCCGCAAACTGAAATCTCTCGGTATCGAGACACAATTTCTGACTGCCAACATGACCAGCATGGGGAACAGCGAATTTGTTTTAACTATCTTTGGTGCATTAGCCCAGGAGGAAAGTGCCAACACGTCCAAGCGTATTAAATTTGGTAAGAAGATGAATGCAGAAAAGGGGCGTGTTCCTAACATTGTCTTTGGCTATGATAAGACGATTGGTGACTATTTTAACCTTTCTATCAATGAGAACGAGGCAAAAGCAATTTGTCAGATTTTTCAGTGGTATACAGAAGTAGGATATGGCGGATCGAAGATTGCGAATATGCTCAATGAACGAGGCATCAAGACCAAGCGTGGCAACAACTGGAGCCAGAACGCTGTCTGTTGAATCCTGACCAACGAGATATACACGGGAAAGATTATCAACGGCAAAGAAGAGATTGCAGATTTTCTGACCGGTCAGAGAAAAGAAAAGGATGAATCAGAATGGCTTGTTACGATTCGGCCGGAACTTCGAATTATTGAGGACGAAGTCTTTGATAAAGCATAGGATATTTTAAAAGGTCGTCATGATTCCTTTAAAATTACTCATGAGCGCCAGAGTAACAAATATTTATTCTCTACATTGATAAAATGCAAGGAGTGCGGTTGGTCTTTTCGAAGAACGGTTCACCAATACAAGAATACCTATGTGCGCTGGGTGTGTTCCGGGCATAATGAGAAAGGTGCGGATAGCTGCCCAAATGCAGTGACGGTAGATGAGGAAGAATTGATTCAGGCTCTGTAGGAATATTTTCAAGAGATTCTTAGTAAGAAGAAAAAAGTAATCAATTATGTGATTAAAGAATTTCAGCGGGTATACAAAGCAAAAGATGAAAATATTGAGTACGAAAAGCAGTTAAATACAGAATTGAACAAGCTTCGTAAATCCTGCGAAAAGTATATGGACATGTATACCGATGATTTGATTTCCAGAGAGGAATTGAATGAGAAAATCGGTGGGATGCGAAAAGAGATTGAATGGTTGGAGAATGAACTAAAAATGGTCTCTTATCATCTGACCAAGGGAGAACAACTGGAAGCAATTCTAAACAGCACATTCAAGCAACTGGAAGATATCACGGATGTTCATGAAATGACGAATGCACAGTTGAAGCGACTGATCAATAAAATTGAAGTGGATCGGGATGTCAATGTAGATATTTACCTGCGTCTTATTGATGATTTGGGATTGGATGAAACGGTCTTAATTGAAGGAGATGAAAACAAAGAGGAAAAAGAAATTAAAGCAGATCCAAATTGTCACAACCATACATAAAGAAAATTTTGATAATAGCAAAATGGTATGAGGAGCGGAAGGAGTTTATCTGATGAAAAGAATAAATCTGATAAACCAATATTGAATAAAGTGATGATATTACCATTTGGTCTGGTAATATTATTCATTGTATACAGGACATTGGTCTTTTCTGTGATAATGAATTGTATACCGATCATGCAGGAACACTATATTATCGCGGAAATGATAAGAAATTGCATTGATATAATGACAATTGTAGTGCTTATGATTATTTTTAAGGTAAAGACAGGCAGGGGTGGTGTAAAAGGATACTTGAAAGGTGTCGGGATTTATGGGGTGCCGGTGCTGATGTTTACTTTTTTTGAGATTGGAAATTCTACGCTTTGGATATTTGGTGGACATTTTTCTCAGGACTAAAAGTGTTGGTGCCGTTATTACATTGCACTTTTTATGGGATTTCGCGGATTTTATGAATCACATGATGATAGTGGAACGTTACAGATATGGTGGTTCGTTCAATGCGCTTGCATTGCAGATTCCTGTTCTGATAGTGATGCTTGTTATTGCGGTTTTTTGTATATATAATAAGAGTGCATGGGAATGCAAACAATGCTTTTAACAGATGGGTCGCAAAGCGTGTAAAAGACCATAAAAGATATCTATATAATTTGGCAAAAAAGAAAGGAGTACAAAGAGATGAAAAAATGTATTTTAGTATGGCAGGTGCCGGTAATAGAAGGAGAGCCGTATAATCCGGTGGAATATGCTGTCCATGTGAGAAAAGCAAAAAAGTTTGCGGAAGCATTGAACCGGTATTTTGCGGAAAAAAATATGGACTATAATTGTGTGCTGGACAAATCAGCCTGCAGTCTTGATGAGATATTTTCTCCACAATATCAGGCAGTGCTGTTTGCACCGGAGGCTAAAACAAGACAGTGGCTCTATAAAAAAGAAGTGCAGAATGAGACCGTGAAAAAGTATTATCTGGAATACATGGAGTACAATAGTGCGCAGATAGAAAATGTGGCTGAATTTCTGAGCGAATAAACCGGAAATAACGCATTTAAGAAATGAAACAACAAACATTTTGTGCTTTCGTTAAAAACTTGATATAAACATTTCTGTTTTTCGTTAAAAAGCAGGTATAAACATTTCTGTTTTTCGTTAAAAAATAGGTGAAAACATTTTGCATTTTCGTGAAAAGTGGTAGAATTGAGGTGGAAATATGCTATAATACTACCAAGTAAAATGAAATGAGGAATGCTGAATGATTTTTAAAAGAAAAGTTTATGCCAAATTGATTGAGTGGAAAACATTGGCAGCAGGAACATCGGCAGTATTGCTTGAAGGGGCTAGACGTATCGGGAAAAGTACCATTGTAGAGGAGTTTGCAAAAAAGGAATATGATGACTATATGATTCTTGATTTTGCAAGAGAAAACCAGGATGTAAAAAATAATTTTGTCGAGAACATGAATGATCTGGATACTTTTTTCAGAAACTTATTTCTTCTGAAAGGAAAAAGTTTAAAAGGGAAGAACTGCGTGATTATTTTCGATGAGGTACAGTTGTTTCCGCAGGCAAGGCAGGCGATAAAATATCTTGTCGCTGATGGTCGATATGAATATATTGAGACAGGCTCGCTAATCTCAATCCGGAAAAATGTAAAGGATATACTGATTCCTTCGGAAGAGTACCGGATTAAGATGTATCCGATGGATTTTGAAGAATATTTATGGGCAATCAATGATGAGGTTACAATTCCTACGATCAGAGAAGCTTTTGAAAAAAGAAAGCAACTTGGAGATGCGATTCACCGGAGAATTATGAAAAGCTTTCGTACCTATATGGTTGTAGGTGGGATGCCGCAGGCAGTAGATGCTTATGTTTCAGGGAAAAGTTATGAACAAATTGATTTTGTTAAACGGAATATTCTGAGCCTTTACGAAGAGGATCTGGCAAAATACGATACAGAAAACAGGGAAAAAGCGTCAGTTATTTATCGAACAATACCAGAGCAGCTAGAGAATAAAAATTCACATTTCAAACTTTCTATGGTAGATAAAAATGCGCGTTATCAGAATTATATGGATGCGGTCAGCTTTATTTCTGAAGCAATGATAGGAAATGAGTGTATCAATGTGACAAAACCGGAGGTTGCACTGGAGCTGTTTGCGGACAGAAGCAATTTCAAATTATATATGGGTGATACCGGACTATTGGTTACACAGATTATGAAGAACCGGGACAGTACAGATGAAGATTTATATAAGGCTCTGATTATAGACAATCTGGGAATTAATCAGGGAATGATTGTTGAAAATATTGTAGCACAGATGCTCAGAGCAGCTGGACATGAGTTGTATTTTCATGAATATTTGTACGTGCCGGAGGGAACGACCAGAGAAAAGAAATATGAAATTGATTTTATGATTGTGAAGAAAAAGAAGATATGTCCGATTGAAGTAAAATCTTCAAACTATATGTCGCACAAATCATTTGACTATCTGCTTCAGAAATATCAGTTAAAGTGTGAGCACAGATTCATTATTTATACGAAGGATTTAAAATATCAGGACGGAATTATGTATATACCAATTTATATGACTATGTTACTGTAAGACGATTAGTCGGAATGAACTCATGTTTTTTCATTTTGTCAAGTACAAGCTTGATACCATTAAATTGAAAACAAAATTGTTTGCAGGCAGCAAAAGGGGGACTCTTTTTGCTGCCTTTTTGCGGGCTGTTTCGTATATAGCGATTCAGGGTGAAATTCCAATGATTAATAGTTTCAATCTATTTGGAAGAGAAGCAGATACTTCTTTTGGGTGGAATCTGATTCTTGTAAATGACGATTATCGTATTCCTCGTAATTATGAGGTAGAACTCACAGAATTATCAAATGGAGAAAAAGTGGATTCGAGAATCTATCCTCAGCTTCAGCAGATGTTCGATGATGCCAGAACTGAGGGACTTGAATTATTTGTAAGGGAAGGGTACAGGACAACCCAGAATCAGAAAAATATTATGAATGAGAGAATTCAAAAGTATCAGGATGAAGGCTATTCACGTTGGGAGGCAAAAGAACGTGCGGAGGAATATATCGAGTCACTGAGGTGAAAATTATAAAAAATTAAATGAATATTAATTTTCCACTAACTTTTTATCACCTTAAGTTGTCTTATTATTATAGAGGACAAGAGAGGTGATATGAGATGATTGCTGATTTTTTATTAGTTCAGAAAATCAGAAACGGTGACAATCAAGCAGGTAATCAGTTGGTTGAAAAGTATTATTCTTCTATCTATCAATATTGTTATTTACATACTCATAATCAGGAATATGCGGAAGATATGGTACAGGAAACTTTTGAGAGATTCTTCGGAGCACTAATAAGCGGGGCAGAGATCAAGAAGACAAAGAGCTATTTGTATAGCATAGCAGGGAATATTATAAAGAATAATTACAAGAAAAAGAAGGAAATAATGACAGACCAGTTGCCGGATATAGAAGATGAGAATCCGAAAAACATAGAAATCCGGATTGATATAGAGAGGGCTCTGGAGCAGCTCCCGGAAGAAATAAAAGAGATTGTAATCCTGTTTTTCTTTCAGGAATTAAAACAAAAAGAAATTGCTGATTTATTAAATATAAAATTGTCGCTTGTAAAATATCGTGTTTCAAAGGCAAAAGAATTGCTGGCAAAACAGTTGGAGGTGGAAAAATTATGAAGCAATATCAGAGAAAAATCGAGGAGTATAAATCCTTGATACAGAAGGAATATATACGGGAAACGGCTGTTCACACAGTAAAAGAGCGGTGTTCAGACATTTTGAACAGACAGGATAACAGACGAGCATCATATTTTGAATTTTTATTTGAGCAGTTCAAATTTATCAAAAAGAGATGGTGGATTCTGCAAGGAGGAATCTTAGTTCTGCTTTGGATTCTGCTTGTGGACTCGGATGGGGGAGCAAATACAGAGAGAACACTGGGGACTATGTCAGTGATGTTTTCGGTAATGATCATACCGGAAATTTGGAAGAATCGGAGTTTTTCAGCAGTGGAAATTGAAAAAACAGCATTCTATTCACTGCGCCAGATCTGTGCTGCAAGGATATTGCTGTTTGCAGTGGTGGATTTACTTATGACTACCTTTTTTTTCGGTGTTTCAGTTTATACATTACAGATTTCGGCATACCGACTCATCATAGATTTCTTAGTGCCGTTTAATGTTTCCTGTTGTATCTGCTTCCGGTTATTGTACAGCAAATGGAATGATATGGAGTATATTGCTGTTTTCCTAAGTATAGCATGTATACTTATCTGGACACTGATTGTATCGACAGATTCTATTTATCAGAGGATTTCGATGCCAATCTGGGGGGGCTTGTTGATCATATCGTTTGGTTATCTTATTTTTTGTGTTCACAAATCGCAATGTAACTGTGAAATAAACTGGGAGGTGAAGTCGAGTGGAACTGCAATTTAAAAATGTAACAAAAGATTATGGGAATGTACACGCAGTAGAACATGTAACACATTCTATGGGGAAAGGTGTATATGGATTATTGGGAGTAAATGGAGCGGGAAAAACCACTTTAATGCGGATGATATGTACAGCGATAACCCCAACAAGCGGAGAAATCTTGTGGAATGGAAAGGATATCTTTAGTCTGGGGGCATCTTATAGGGAAATACTCGGTTATTTGCCGCAGAGTTATGGGTTTTATCCTGATCTTTCGGTGTATGACTACATGCTGTATATTGCATCTATCAAAGGAATCAGGCCCATCATGGCAAAGAAAAGGGCATTAAAACTGTTGGAGCAGGTCGGAATGGCTGAAAAGAGGAAAAGAAAGATGCGGACTTTATCAGGGGGCATGATCCGGAGGGTCGGAATTGCCCAGGCGATGTTGAATGATCCGCGGATACTTGTGTTGGATGAACCGACAGCAGGTCTTGACCCGAATGAGAGAATCAGGTTCCGAAATCTGATCAGTGAATTGTCGGAAGATCGTCTTGTACTGTTGTCTACGCATATTGTGTCAGATGTTGAATATGTGGCAAATGAGATTATATTAATGAAAGAAGGAAAATTTTTCTATACAGGGACTTCAGATGAGATCATTTTGTCTATGGATATGTTCGTGTGGAATTGCATTATTCCTAAAAGTGAGTTGAACAATTATATGAAAAAATATCTGATTGGAAATGTAAGAACAGTTTCTGATGGAGTAGAGTTGAGAGTCCTTTCAAAGATGCCACCGACCGGAAATGCAGTACAGGTGGAGGCAACATTAGAGGATGCATTTCTTTTGTATTTTGGAGAAAAGGCAGGTGATAAAGATGATGTTCAAATATGAACTGAAAAAGATTTTTTCAAAGAGGATGAATAAGGTTCTGCTTGCGGCAGTACTTGTGATGACGGTTATTTATTCAGGTATGGCAATCGGGAGTATGAGCTATACGGATGCAGACGGACAGAGCCACACAGGTATTGACGCGGGACGGCTTCTGGCTGAAGATGTCAATCAATGGAAAGGGAAACTTACAACGGAGAAAATTTCCGAAGTGATAAATGATTACAAGACATTATCGGCTAAGTATCAAGATAAGATACCTAATGCAGAATATGGTAAAACAGTACAGTCATATTACGATATTTATAGTTTTGTAATTGGCGTATTGACTCCGGATTCAGAATGGAATGAAGGTGCAGTGTATCAGCTCTCAGATGGACAATTACAGGACATCTATACAATCTATCAAGATAATATGAAGAAAATGGCAGAAGAGTACGGAACCACACCTGAAAAGAGAAGTTATCTGGAAAACGTTTATAAAAAGATAGAAATACCTTTTACGTTCGAAGCAAAAGGTTCCTGGGCTACGATGACAGTGTACGCACAAACTTATGTACTATTAATGGCAGTGATCATAGGTTTTTTGGTAGCCGGTATATTTTCCGGAGAGTTCCGCCCCGGAACAGAGGATGTTTTTTTTGCTACAAAGTACGGGAGATCGAAGGCAATAAAAAACAAGATTATTGCAGGAATCTTCGTGTCAACGGTTATCTATTGGATCGGAGTAGGGATATTGTCTCTTATCTCATTTGCAGTAATGGGAACGAGTGGATTTTTCACACCGTATCAGATTGATGATCCATATAGTATTTATGTTATGACATATGGAGAATATTATTTGCTGATACTTGTGGGCGGATATATCGCAACGATGTTTTGTGCTGCACTGACAATGCTGGTGACAGTTAAGATGCATACACCGAATCTGGCGGTTTGTATCCCGTTTTTCCTGCTTTGTATGATACCGTTTATCGCAAGAGTATTACCGGCATTTGATGCTTTTTTCAATTTGTTGCCGACTGTATTGACTAATATTCTTAATGTAGTGAGGTCGCCAATTCTTTTTCAGATTGGTCCGTTTGTATTTCGTCAGATTTCGTTCTTGATGTTCTTATACATCTTACTATTTATTGTACTGTTGCCTTTAATATATAGAGGTTATAGTCGATATGGGTTAAGGAAGAAATAGTATGACAAATGTCTGCTATCCTTTTAACTCAGTACGAAACACTTGCGGCTCACAACTGTGAAGGTACTGAACAGTTACATAAAATTATAATAAATAGCATATTATTATTGACATACTAATGATGATTACTTATGATAAAAATTGCTAAAAAAATGTCAAGGAAACATATAAACGTGAAAAAACAAAATCCAATAGCCCTGTTACCAATAGCAGTATTTCTCGTACTGTATCTGGGATTGGGAATACTTTTTGAATATGTAATGAAAATTCCGATGGGGTTTTATAATGTGCCCATCATAATAGCATTTCTCGTGGCAATACTGGTGGCATGTCTGCAGAATCGTAGTGTGAAATTCGACCAAAAGCTAGAGATAATGGCACAGGGACTGGCTGACAAAAATATCATAACAATGCTGCTCATTTTTCTTACCGCGGGAGCGTTCGTGGGTGTAGTAGGTCGAAGCAGTGCGGAGAGCGTGGCATATTTCATGCTGTCACTGATACCGGCAAGGTTCGCAGTGATGGTGCTTTTTGTTGTGGCATGCTTTGTGTCTATTGCGATGGGGACATCGGTTGGAACCATAACACTGATTGTGCCGATAGCGGCAGCAGTATCGGATGCATCGGGCTTTGGTCTGCCGCTTTGTATAGGATCCGTAATGGGTGGCGCGATGTTCGGAGACAACCTTTCCTTTATATCAGATACGACCATTGCCGCATGTAACGGACAGGGCTGTCAGATGAAGGACAAATTCAGGGAGAATTTTTTTATTGCACTTCCGGCGGCAGTAATGACGCTGGTTGTTATAGCAATTCTGTCATTCAGGACAGATATTGCGGGCGCTATATCGCAGGAATACCATCTGTTGCAGATAGTACCGTATATTCTCGTGCTGTTCGGTGGAATTGCCGGAATAAATGTATTTGTCGTGCTTATAATAGGAATCCTATCGGGAACGGTCATAATGATCGCAACAGGAAATACAGCACCATACGATCTGCTTACCAATATGGGAAGTGGAGCGTCAGGCATGTTTGAAACCTGTATGGTCGCAGTGCTTGTGGCAACCATGTGTGCTCTGATTCGTGAATATGGTGGCTTTGATGCCCTGCTTTCGGGTATTTACAGGACGTTCAGGGGCAAACGAGGTGGACTGCTCGGTATGGGACTTCTGGTAGGAATTATCGATATTGCCACTGCCAACAACACAGTTGCTATAGTTATGGCAAATCCGATAGCAAAGGAAATGGCTCAGAAATATGATATAACTCCGCGTAAAACAGCGTCTATACTGGATACATTTTCGTGCATTTTTCAGGGGATGATACCATATGGAGCGCAGATGCTCGTGGCCATATCGGCAGTACACGAGCTGGGGCATGATGTGTCAGCCTTTAATATACTGCCGTATCTGTTTTATCCGATGTTTCTCCTGGTAAGCTCGCTGGTGGCGGTTTTTGCTGTTGAAAATGGGAAAAAATTTAATTGAAAATGAAGCTTAAAGCAAAAGAATAATGAGGTTATAAATGAAATGCCGGATAGAAATATGATATTTCATCCGGCATTTATTATGTGAAATTTAGGCTGCATTTTGAAAGTCAATTACAGTTATTTCTGGTAGCATGGATTTTAGTTTTGATATAATGGACTCGATTTTTTGCATTGTGGAGCCATTAATAAACTCTTCACCACACTGTGAACATTTTTGGCATGGAACATTTTTTATAATAATATAACAGTTTTTATATGCAGTCATATAAGTTGTGGTACTTTTGACAGTATCACCTTTGCACAGGAAGCATTTCATAATATCAATTCTCCTTTCTTGTTTTTAAATCGGACTCCCATTTGTCTGAAGACGGGTAGTATGCGGTGATAATCCAGAGCTGTTCGTGATTGGAACCGACTACAACATGTAATGGACATTTTGTATTCAGATTTCCAAGTGTTAAGCAACTGGGATATGGATAGTCATTAGGGTATTCCTCAATTATTTCACCGGTCATGATACATGATATGACATCGTCAATGAGGATACCACGTTGCTCAAGTCTTTTTGACGCATGCAGTGTTAAATAAATATTGTCGGGAGTACACAAACCTCTAAGTTCATCAATTGTAAGACACATCTGTTATTCTCCTCATATGAATTAATTATAATTATAGTAGTATTTGGAGAGATTAGCAATGCTATTCTAAAAATTCACTAATTTACATTAATTAACCTTAATTAACTCCTTGACAATCATTTATGACAAGAAGCTCGATTATGTTATAAAGCTGCGTGAATATCCACATAATAAAAAGGGAAAACGTAGCACGATTATGGATATGTAGTGACAAAACATGAAAAGGTGGCTGAATTTCCGTGAAATAGTCACGAAATAAATACGATTAAACAGGTGGGAATAGGGGTGTTTTTGAAAAAAAGCATAAAAAATGCTGCATACGTGTTATACTACCATATAGAGATATCGTATGAAATATGAACGATAAACACATAAATAAACACATGATATGAGAAGTAATCGCAATCACAAATATATTTTGTGAAATATAACAATTGCGTTCTCATAGGGAAAGGAGATAAAATGCCGGAAAACAGTAGCTGTAGCAGCGCGGGAAGCTGCACAAAATCAAGCTGCGAGGGCTGTCCATCACATAATGGCGGACCACAGAGCTTCCTCGTAGAGCAGAATAAATTTTCAAACATCAAGCATGTAATAGGAGTTGTCAGCGGAAAGGGCGGAGTAGGAAAATCATTCGTCACATCCTCACTGGCAGTAAACATGGCAAAGAAGGGCTACAAGGTTGGTATCCTCGATGCCGATATCACAGGACCGTCAATACCAAAGATGTTTGGCGCACATGACCAGATACTCGGAGATGAAAACGGCCTGATGCATCCGTATGAGACAAAAGAGGGCATCAAGCTCATCTCAGTAAACCTGCTCATGGACAACGAGGAGGATCCGGTTATTTGGAGAGGCCCAGTCATTGCCGGAGTAGTAAAACAGTTCTGGAACGAGACAGCATGGGGCGATATAGACTATCTATTCGTTGATATGCCACCGGGAACAGGAGATGTACCTCTCACCGTATTTCAGTCCCTCCCGGTAGATGGAATCGTAATCGTCACATCACCACAGGAGCTTGTCAATATGATTGTCAAAAAGGCCTACAACATGGCAGAGGCAATGCATATCACAGTGCTTGGTGTGGTAGAAAACTTCAGCTATCTCAAATGCCCTGACTGCGGCAAGGAGATAAAGCTTTTTGGAGGGAGCCATATAGACGAGATTGCCAAAGAGCTTTCAGTACCGGTACTTGGCAAGCTGCCACTCGATACATCATATGCAGCTATCGCCGATAAGGGTGATTTCTACAGCATAGAAAACGACCACCTCGAAAAAGCAACCGAAGTACTTGAGCGCATTTAAATATTTCGTAATGAAGCAGGCATATATATCCGCCGGGTGCGGTATATATGCCTGTATTTAATAGAAAACCTTCAAGCATAATTCGTACAGAATCTTAATCGCATAGCGTAGCTGCTGGGTGTGTGGTCTGCGGCACCTGAATCTGTGGCATTCGCCACGCACTATTAAATATTAAACTTTCTTTAAATATGCGATTTCCCTATTTACATTTCAATCCATTGGCTTCATAATCATATTACCCACGGATTAAACAATAGTTTTTATACTCAAAATTTACGAAAACAACCAAAATAGGGAAAAAGAGTTAATTTTATTATCAATATTTACCCAAAAACAATAATTTTAACGTCAATTTTTATAAAAAAATGCCCTTGTTTTTGTGCATATTTTTGTCTATATTATCATGTAGTAAAGAGAAGGTAAAAGAAAGGCAAATAGGAGGAAAATATGAAGAAAATATTTGATGTATTGAATGTCATTAAACAAAAGCTCTTTGTAAAGAAAGACAAGATTCATTCAGAAAAATATTATCGCAGAATTGATTTTTTAAATAAATATTCGCTTTTATTCCATGCAATCATAGCGATGGCTATCGTATTTATAGTGGAGATTATTTCGCGCAGGAGCTTTATCTCTGCATGTAAGTTCGTAGATGCACATACACTTGCGTTCATGTACAACTCATTTTTAGTGTTTGTATCATTTTCACTTGTGTATCTGTTCAGGCGCAGGGCTTTTGCAAGGGTAATAATTACAGGCTTTTGGACTATCCTCGGAATCATCAACGGCTGTGTGCTTTCAAACCGTGTCACACCGTTTGGTTATACTGATTTAAAGTGTATTCCGGAGCTTTTGGCCATGAACAATACCAGCTATTTTACAGCACAGCAGGCTACAATAGTTGTATTTGGACTTGGTGCATTTGCACTGTTTCTTGTGGCACTTTTTATCAAGGGACCTAAATATACAGGAAAAATCCGTTATGCAGGCATTTCAGTGGCATTTTTAGCATTGCTTTTCGTGGCAATCCCTGTCACAACCAATGTGGCACAGAATACCAATGTAGTTGCCAGCTACTATTCAAATATCGCCCAGGGCTATGATGATTATGGCTTTGTATACTCATTCTCATCTACTGTAGTGGACCGTGGAATGAAAAAGCCGGAGGACTACAATAAGCAGAATGTGGAAGATGTGGAGCAGAAGGTCAATTCACAGAAGCAGACCACCACAGTGGACGGAAAGACCGGTCCAAACATCATCTGTGTACTTTTAGAGTCATTCTGTGACCCAGACGAGATTAATTTCCTTCAGGTGAATGAGGATCCTATTCCTACATTCCATGAGCTTGAGAAAAACTATTCAAGCGGATATCTGAATGTACCTGTAGTCGGAGCAGGAACTGCTAACACAGAGTTTGAGATGCTTACAGGACTCAGCATGCAGTATTTCGGTACAGGAGAGTATCCATACAAGACTATCTTAAAGCAGACAGATTGCGAGAGCATTGCCTCTGATTTATCTAAGATTGGATATGCAACACATGTAGTGCACAACAACGGCGGTAATTTCTACAGCCGTACCAATGCATTTTCTAAGATGGGCTTTGATACCTTTACAAGTAAGGAGCTCATGAATATCACAGAGTACACTCCAAACGGAAGCTGGCCTACAGATGATATTCTCGTCAGCGAGACTATGAAGACCTTTGATGCTACACCAAATCAGTCTGATTTTACTTATATCATCACAGTTGGTACTCACGGTGACTATCCAAAGGAGCCTGTTATTGAAAATCCTACATACACCGTATCAGGTGTTGAGGACGAGGGCATGAAAAATGCCTGGACATATTATGTGAACCAGCTCAACGAGGCTGACCGCTTCATCAAGGAGCTCACAGATGAGCTTTCTAAGAGAGATGAGGACACCATCGTTGTTATGTTTGGCGATCACCTCCCTACAATGGGACTTCAGAATTCTGATATGAAGTCAGGTGATATCTACAAGACAAAGTACATCACATGGAACAACATGGGACTGCCAAAGGAGGATGCTGACCTTTATGCTTACCAGCTTCTTGCCCAGACTACAGACACTGTAGGTATCCATGAGGGAACTATCATGAACTATCATCAGACTCAGATGAACAGTACAGATGAGGCATCATATCAGGATGGTCTTGACCTGTTACAGTACGATATCCTTTATGGAAAGCGCTACTGCTACAACGGCACAGATCTATATCCGGCTTCAGATCTTGTCATGGGAATTGACAAGGTGGACATCACAAATGTGTCTGATTCATCGACCGGTGATACAGTATATATTTACGGTCACAACTTTACCAACTGGAGTAAGGTTTATATCAACGACTCCAAGGTGGCTTCGACTTATCTATCAGCAGGTGTGCTTGCTATCAATAAGGAAGACATCAGTGATGGTGATGAGATAACTGTGTGCCAGGTTGGATCTAGTGATACCATTTTTAGAAAGTCTGAGAATGCGTATACATATGTGGATCCTGCAGTGGAGCACGACAGTGAGTCGGAGACAGATGAACCAACAGAGAACCAGTAGATTTTAATGAATTTTTTCTTGGGTGGACGGGGCGTAGGTCCCGGGTCCCAGTGTGGAGTGGCGGCATGTACTCTTGCGTTCGCTACGCTTCGCTGCCAAGATTCTGTACGAAATTATGCTTTTAGGGTTTCTATGATTGACGAAACCGGATTATATGCGCCGTCCATGGCGCATATAATCCTTGCCCCGCCGTCCTTGGCGGGGCATTTCTGCGTTTCATGGGCATAATTTCTACAGTATCTAGGCAGCTTCGCTATGCGCTCACACGAGAGCACATGCCGCCACTCCACACCGAGACCCGGGACCTACGCCCCTTACGTTGTGGCAAAATTGTCGCGTGTGTGCACCGGTCTTCGCCCGGTGCTTACGCTTCGTGCTTGTAAAATGTAGGTATGGTGTGTCTTAAGATATAATTAATGGGTTGAAAATTGTGTATATTGATGATACAATTTCAACGGTTAATGATTACATTAATTTTAGAATTTAAGTATGGAGGTGAATTTCATGGACAGTAGTGATGGTCTTGGGCGAAGTAAGAACAACATCGGTGCTGATATACAAGTGAGTATTGTATTGGCAGGCATAGTGGATTCTGTCCGTGGAAGGATTCATCACCGGACAGTTTTTAGAGGTACAGTGTAGGCATATTAAGGAATATCGGCTTACGCCGTGCTGTATTTTGCTGTGCACAAATGCATACTTGTTTATATATCAGGGCACCGTTAGGTGCTTTTTTCGTGCGCAAATTTATAGAGTGCACGGGTTTCGTCCTTTCTATCATGGAGTAATTTTTATGTTCCAAAATCCCGGGATTTTGGAGAACCACATATGTTTATTTTATGTGGAAAATGCTATCGGAAATGAGAAAGGAGAGAAATGGAGATGAATACAAAGAAATATGAAGAGCTTCTTGTTCTATTGAGAAGCCACAAAACGGATAAGGAAATTCTGGAGGTTTTGTCAGATTATCATGAGAATGATATTGCTGATATGCTTGCAGGAATGAACGAGAAGGAGCGCAAACGTCTTTACAGGCTCCTTGGAACACAGCGGACAGCGGAGATTTTTGCATATCTTGATGAGCCGCAGGCCTATTTTGATGAGCTGTCTGTGGAGCAGGCTGCCAGGGTAGTATCGCTGATGGATTCGGATGATGCTGTCGATTTGCTTGAAAATCTGGAGGATGAGGACAAGAAGGAGATTGTAGAGCATCTGGATGAGGAAGCGGAAAAGGATGTCAGGATGCTTCTGTCATATGACGATGATGAAATCGGCAGCTATATGACAACCAACTACATCTGTATTCCGGGCGGCCTGACAGTGAAGCAGGCGATGAGCCAGCTAGTGAGGCAGGCGGGCGAAAACGACAATATCATGACTATATATGTGGTTGATTCAGATGAATGCTTTGCGGGAGCTATTGATTTAAAGGATTTAATCACAGCCAGGGAGGGTATGAATCTGGAAAGCATTATAGCCCATTCATATCCATATGTGCTTGACCATGAGAAAATCGATGATTGTATCGATACAATCAAGGACTACGCTGAGGATTCAATTCCGGTGCTCTCAAAGGATAAGCACATCCTCGGAGTCATCACATCTGATGATATTGTAGAGATGGTAGACAATGAGATGGGGGAGGACTATGCAAAGCTCGCCGGACTGACCGCTGAGGAGGATCTGAAGGAGACCACACTGCAGAGCATGAAAAAGAGAATGCCATGGCTTATCATCCTGCTTTTTTTGGGAATGATAGTGTCTTCCGTAGTCGGAATATTTGAGAATGTGGTAGCGGCTTTGCCGATAGTCATCTGCTTCCAGTCGCTGGTACTTGACATGGCAGGAAACGTAGGAACACAGTCACTGGCTGTCACAATCAGAGTGCTCATGGATGAGAATCTAAGCGGTAAGCAGAAGCTTTTGCTTGTAGTAAAAGAGGTAAGAATAGGCCTTGTAAATGGTGGCTTGCTTGGAATAATGGCACTTGTATTTCTGGGAATATATGTGCATCTGTTCAAGGGCTACACATGGTTTGGAGCATTTGCGGTATCAGGCTGTGTAGGAGTTTCACTGCTTGTGGCAATGGCAATTTCAAGCCTTGTGGGCACAGTGATTCCGATGTTTTTCCACAAGATAAAGATTGACCCGGCGGTTGCGTCAGGTCCTCTTATCACTACAGTGAATGATCTGGTGGCAGTTGTGACCTATTATGGACTGGCATTTCTTTTCCTGATTGAATTGTAATATTGGTCGTAGTACATAAACATTTAGAATACAGGAAATAAAAGGATAATTTGTAATTTGTGTTTTGGATGTAAATCCGCTATACTATTGATGTAATATTGCGGATTTGTTTCTATAGAAAGAGGGTAAAATATGCCTGAGATATCATTATTTTATGGGATTAGAGTCACTATGTATTATAATGACCATATGCCACCACATTTTCATGCTGAATATAATGGACATAAAGCATTAGTAGATATTAATAATATACAAGTAATAAGAGGCTCTTTGCCGAATAAACAATTACGATTGATATTGGCCTGGTGTACGATTCATCAGGATGAATTAATGCAGAATTGGGAATTGGCCAAGGACATGAAACCATTGAACAAAATTAATCCACTTATATAATGAGAGGTGAAATATATGAATGAATATTTTCCTACAGTTGTACAGGTAATACCTTTAGATAATTATCATGTACAGGTTTTCTTTGATGATGGTAAAATAGTTGATTATGATACAACACAGGATCTTAAATCTTCAATTTTTGAGCCTTTGAGAAATATTGAAAATTTTAAAAATACATGTACGGTAATGAATGGAACGCTTGCATGGGATATTTCCGGAAAAATGGATGAAAGTGATTGTATAGATATTGATCCATTTACATTGTATGAATTGAAGGCTATTAATAGCCTGATTGCGTAAGATTAGAACCATTTTCACGTATCACAGCCTTACAATCCTTTTTAAAGCAGGCAATTAGTTTTTATTGGCTTTATTTGGTAACTAGTGTATACTATTTGCATATAACAGCTTAGTTAAGCAGATATAAATACACATAAAAGAAAGGTATAATCATGGACATCGTATTAGGAAATTACAAAGGATTAAAGGCAAACATCCCTTATATTGCATATACAGAGGAGGATGTTAATTCACAGATAGCGACACTTCTTTCAGGAAATCCTGTCAGAGAGCAGAAAACAGGCCCGTTAGCGATGGGTGACACGGCAGTAATAGACTACGAGGGCTTTAAGGACGGAGTTGCGTTTGAGGGCGGAAAGGCTGAGAAATATCCTCTGGGAATCGGTTCAGGCTCTTTTATTCCGGGCTTTGAGGAGCAGCTTGTAGGCATGGAAATCGGTGAGGACAGAGACATCAATCTCTCATTCCCTGAGCAGTATCATGCACCGGAGCTTGCAGGCAAAGCGGTTGTTTTCAAGGTTAAGCTGCACGAGATTTACAATGAGAAGGAAGCAGAGCTGAACGATGAGTTTGCAGCATCTCTCAATTTCCCTGAGGTACAGTCAGTGGAGGATTTAAAGAAATATATCAACGAGTATCTTGAGTACCAGGTAGAGGCAAGAAAGGCTGATGCGGCAAGAGAAAAGCTCTATGACCAGATTCTTGAAAGCAGCTCATGCCTTGTTTCGCCACAGGCAGTAGAGACAGCGGTAAATATGCAGCTTCAGCAGATGGCAGCATCATTTGCACAGCAGGGTGTGGCTATGGAGCAGTATCTTCAGATGACAGGCAAGACTATGGATAGCTTAAAGGATGAACTCAAGCCGGTTGCACAGAAGCAGGTAAAGCTTGAGGCTGTTCTCGATGAAATCATCAGAGTGGAAAATATCACTGTATCTGACGAGGAGATGGATGAGCAGTATGAGCTTATTTCACAGAAGTATGGTCAGCCTGTTGACGTTGTAAAGCAGGTGCTTCCGAAGGCACAGCTCAAGCCGGATTTACTTCGTATGAAGGCATCACAGCTCATCATAGATGCGGCTGAGATTATCATGGAAGAAAGCGGAAAATAATGTATAGAATATTTTTGGTTGAGGATGACGAGACCATAGCAAAGCTTGTCAGAAGACATTTGGAAAAATGGGATTATGATGTGCATGTGGTGCAGAAATTTGATGCTGTAATGTCAGAATTTGCATCATTTGATCCGCATCTTGTGCTTATGGATATCGGTCTGCCGTTTTACAATGGGTATCACTGGTGTACGGAAATCAGAAGGGTATCAAAGGTTCCTGTGGTTTTCCTGTCATCCGCAGCTGATAATATGAATATAGTGATGGCAGTCAGTATGGGGGCTGATGACTTTATAGCAAAGCCGTTTGACCTCGATGTGCTGACCGTAAAGATACAGGCTATCATCAGGCGCTGCTATGATTTTGGCGCAAACAACAGTGTTTTGGAGCATAATGGCGCCATGCTCAATATATCTGATGCCACCATAACCTATGACGACAAAAGGCTCGAGCTTACAAAGAATGAGCTCAAAATATTGCAGACACTTTTTGACAACAAAGAAAGGATTGTATCACGCAGCCTTCTAATGGAAAAGCTGTGGGAGAGTGATGCGTATGTGGACGAGAATACACTTTCGGTGAATGTCAACAGGCTGCGTAAAAAGCTGGATTCTATAGGGCTTGAGAGCTTTATTGTCACAAAAAAGGGGCTTGGGTACAGGCTGGGGTGAGAGGTCATGGCAAAAATACAAAACAAACCGCATCTGACAAATTTTATAAAACAAAACTATATATGGATTTTGATGATAGTCACAATGACCTGTATCCATTTGCTTTACATGTACTTGATTGGTGCGCGCAAACAGGATCTGGTGTATGCGGCAGTGCTTGATGCAATACTTCTTCTGATAACAGTTTTGGTTGGATTTTTCAGATATAGCAGCAAGGTAAAAGCTCTAAGCAATGCTTTAAAGCGTCCGGTTGAGGAACAGGCACAGCTTCCGGAAGCAACAGATGATGTGGAGATGCTTTATCATCGGCTGCTGGAAAATCAAAGTATTGCAAGAAATGAGTCAGAAAGCAGTGCTGCAATCAGACAATCACAGATGAGAGATTATTACTCTATGTGGGTGCACCAGATAAAGACACCGATATCGGCTATGAAACTACTGCTTGAGGCAGAGCGGGAGGAGCTTGGGCAGCTTATATGTGATGATGAACAGAGTCAGTGCCAGACAGCGGATAGAACCGGTGGGAATATCGGTGCTGCCGGATTAAATGCTGCTTTGAAACAACAGGCTGTACTCACAGAGCTGTCAGATAATGTGGCTTCATTTGAGGACGAATTGTTCCGCATAGAGGAATATGTCAGTATGGCTTTGCAGTATCAGCGTGTGAGCAGCACCGAAAATGATTTTGTGCTTGAAAAAGTCAGTGTGGATGGTGTCATACGTGATACCATTAAAAAATATGCAAAAATTATGATACGAAGGCATATTGGGATAAATTATTCAGGAACCGGGCAGGAGGTATATACTGACGTAAAATGGCTTGCATTTATGCTGGAACAGATACTTTCAAATGCCATAAAATATACACCGCAGGGTTTTGTTACAATAGAAACTGCAGAGGAAAAAGACCGGTTTTTTATTACAATAAAGGATACCGGAATAGGAATCAAAGCCGAGGATCTGCCACGCGTTTTTGAAAAGGGCTACACAGGCTACAATGGTCATGCCGATAAGAAGGCTACGGGAATTGGGCTTTATCTGTGCAGGCAGATGGCAGACAAGCTGGGGCATACAATCCGCATGGAGTCAGAGATTGGAAAAGGAACTAAGGTGTGGATAGGGTTTGATCTGGATTATGCGGATGTGAGAGATTAGGATAAATCGGTGTAATAAGTTTGACTGGAAATTGTATCCAAAATCATATATAATAATATATTATGAGAAATAAAAGAGTATGTGATTATATAGCGGAAGCTATTCAGAATGAAATTTTATCAGGACGTATGTCATCAGGAGTGCCATTGCGACAGGAAGAGCTTGCGGATAGTCTCGGTTATTCGAGAATACCAATCAGGGAGGCATTGCAGATACTTGAGTCGCAGGGATTGGCAAAGAGACTGGCAACAAGGCATGTGGTGGTGGCTGATTTTTCGGACGAGGTGATAACGGAAATCTATGAGCTGCTTTCAGATGTGGAGATAAAACTGCTAAAGGGAATGCTGCAGTCTGGTATATGTTTGTGGGATAAAGCGGTCAGTGATAACAGTGAGCAGCCCAATTGCGTATATGAGCCATCTGCTATAAATGAAAAATTGTCTGCAGAGCTGCAGTTTCATGAGACAATTATATCCAATAGTCATAACGAGTATTTTACACATATTCTTGAAAATGGTCTTTGGTGCTATATCAGGTTTGCGGTTGAAGAGACGGCAGCAGGCAGGGAAAATGCGCAAAGACTTGAGCTGTTATCGAAAATAGCAGAGGCATATTCGGATAAGGATATAAAGATTGTCAGAGAACTTTTGGGAGAATATTTTGGAAGTCTTTGTGAGGCTGTTATAGCAGAGAGGGCAGAAAGCAGCAGGTAATTGGTGACTTATTTTATACTGAATAATGACAGATGATTCGGAAGCATATAAAATTAAAAGATAACAAGAGGAAAAAGTAATTATGATAGGACTTAAACCGATAAAGATTCCGTCAGCGAAGGAGCGTGTAGCATCGGAGCTGCGCAAGGCAATTTTGTCAAAACAGCTAAAAGAGGGAGAAAATCTTACACTGGAAAGTGTAGCGCAGCAGCTTAATGTATCTATAACTCCCGTGCGTGAGGCTTTTCAGATATTAGCGCATGACGGACTTATCAAGCTAAGACCGAATAAGGGAGCAATAGTACTTGGAATTACAGAGACGTACATAAGGGAGCACTATCAGATTAGAGGCATACTCGAGGGCGCATGTGCAGGTTTTGCTGCTTCACCTGATATCGATATCAGCAAGATAGAGCAGTCATACCTGGATGCAAGGGAGATGACAGCTTCCGGAGATTATAGCAGATATGCGGATTTAAACCGTGAGTTTCATAGTGAAATCTGGGCAGCATCCGGCAACAAAAAGATGGAAAATATGATCGCAGAACTGTGGAACGGACTTTCAATGGGCAGCATGGTCACAGAGGAGGAATATGCGGGCATTTCTATAAAGGAGCATGAGGCTATATACGAAGCAATCAAGGCTCATGATGTGCAGCTTGCACAGCGGAGGATGTATGAGCATATCATGCGTAGTCGTGATGATATGCTGACATATTATGTGTAGATGTAAGTTACTAATTTAACACATTACTTGTAATAGATGCACAAATTGAATAGGTGGAATATATATAAATTGCCGAAATTGTCAATAAGGTATTGACGATTTCGGTTTTTTGTTATATCTTAAACTTAGAAATTGGATACAATATCAAATATCAAATATTAAACGGAGGAGGAAAATGATATGAGTCCAGCAACAATAACACTTTTATTCTTATTGTTTGCCGTTGTGATGTTCGTGTGGGAAAAGATTCCGCTTGGGGTTACATCCATGATAGTATGCGTCGGTCTTGTTATCACAGGAGTACTGGATTGGAAAACAGCTTTTTCAGGATTTACTGACAGCAATGTAATTCTTTTCGTAGCGATGTTTATCGTCGGAGGAGCATTGTTTGAAACCGGTATGGCAAACAAAATTGGAGGAGTGGTCACACACTTCGCCAAAACAGAGAGGCAGCTTATCATAGCAATCATGGTGATTGTGGGACTGATGAGCGGAGTACTTTCAAACACAGGAACTGCAGCAGTTCTCATTCCGGTAGTTATCGGAATTGCAGCAAAATCAGGATACTCGAGATCGAGACTTCTTATGCCACTTGTTTTTGCAGCAGCCATGGGTGGAAATTTATCTCTCATCGGTGCACCGGGAAATCTCATAGCACAATCAGCTATGGGAGAGATTGGACTTAGCTTTGGATTTTTCGAGTATGCAAAGGTAGGACTTCCGATACTTATAGCAGGTATTCTGTACTTTGCATTTATAGGATACAAATTCCTGCCTGAAAAGCAGGGCAGTACGGAAAGCTCATATGATGAGCAGAAGGATTTTTCAAATGTGCCTAAATGGAAACAGATGATGTCATTGATTATCTTAATCCTTACACTTTTGGGAATGATTTTCGAGGACAAGATTGGCATAAAGCTTTGTGTCATCGGCTGTGTCGGAGCACTTGCCCTTATCATTACAGGCGTTATCAGTGAGAAAAACGCACTTAAATCAATAGATTTGAAAACCATTTTCTTATTTGGTGGAACTCTTTCACTTGCATCGGCGCTTCAGGAGACCGGGGCAGGCGAGGAAATCGCAACAGCGGTTATCGGTATACTTGGCAAAAATCCATCACCATACGTTCTCACATTCGTAGTGTTCATGCTTTGCTGTGTACTTACGAACTTTATGTCAAATACCGCCACCACAGCACTTTTGGTTCCAATCTGCGTATCAATTGCCACAGAGATTGGAGCTGACCCGAGTGCAGTACTTATGGCATGTGTTATCGGTGGTTCATGTGCATACGCCACACCTATCGGTATGCCTGCCAACACAATGGTCATTACAGCCGGAGGATACACCTTCAAGGATTATGCAAAGGCCGGTATTCCGCTTATAGTAGTGGCGACCATTGTAAGTATGGTCTTACTGCCGATTTTCTATCCGTTCTTCCCATAAGAACGGATGGGAGTGGGTAAACAATAAATTAATATTTAATTATTTACAAGATTTATATTAGGAGGAAAAACTATGTCAAACGAGAAACAGGTAGAACAGCTTACCACCTATATGGCAAATTTTATCGCTCATATAGCAAAAAAATTACCGGATGATGTCATTGCAAAACTGACAGAACTCCGTGACAAAGAGGACAGTCCTCTTTCAAAAACAATCTATGATACAATGTTTAGAAATCAGGAGCTTGCGGTAAAACTTAACCGCCCAAGCTGCCAGGACACAGGAGTACTTCAGTTCTGGGTTAAATGTGGAACAAAATTCCCACTTATTGATGAGCTTGAGGGACTTTTAAAAGAGGCAGTTGTAAAAGCTACATTTGAGGCTCCTCTTCGCCACAACAGTGTTGAGACTTTCGATGAGTACAACACAGGCAAGAACGTTGGAAAAGGAACACCTACAGTATTCTGGGATATCGTGCCAAACAGTGACAAATGTGAGATCTACACATACATGGCAGGAGGTGGATGTACACTTCCGGGAAAAGCTATGGTACTTATGCCTGGAGAGGGCTATGAAGGAGTTACAAAATTCGTAATGGATGTTATGACTACTTATGGTTTAAATGCATGCCCACCTCTCCTGGTAGGTGTAGGTGTAGCAACATCTGTTGAGACAGCAGCACTTTTATCAAAGAAAGCACTCATGCGTCCAATCGGATCTCACAATGAGAACGAGAGAGCCGCAAAGATGGAAAAACTTCTCGAGGATGGTATCAATGCTATCGGCCTTGGACCTCAGGGAATGGGCGGAAAATACTCAGTAATGGGTGTAAATATCGAGAACACAGCCCGTCATCCATCTACAATCGGTGTAGCCGTAAACGTAGGCTGCTGGAGCCACAGACGCGGACACATTGTTTTTGATAAGGACCTTAACTATACAATCACAACACATTCGGGGGTGGAATTATAATGGTAGAGAGAATTAATGGAAAAACAATTTTAACAACACCAATCTCAGCAGAGGATCTTAAAGGAATAAAAATCGGAGATATTGTATACTTAAATGGAAGCATGACAACATGCCGTGACGTAGCACACCGACGTCTCGTTGAGGAGGGAAGAGAGCTTCCGGTAGACGTAAGAAACAATGCTATTTTCCATGCAGGACCGATCATCCGTCCACTCGAGAATGACAAATTTGAGATGGTATCTGTTGGACCGACAACAAGTATGCGTATGGAAAAATTCGAGTACGAGTTCGTAAAAGAGACCGGCGTACGTGTTATCATCGGAAAAGGTGGTATGAAAGAGAATACAGAGCGTGCATGTAAAGAGTTCGGTGCCATTCACTGCGTATTCCCGGCAGGAAATGCAGTAGTAGCCGCAACAGAGGTTGAGGAAATCGTCCGCGCAGAGTGGAGAGATCTCGGAATGCCTGAGACACTCTGGAACTGCCGTGTGAAAGAGTTTGGCCCACTTATCGTATCTATAGATACAGAGGGTAACAACTGGTTCGAGCAGCAGAAAGTTGAGTTCAACAAGAAAAAAGATGCAGCAACAGAGGAAATCTGCAAGCAGGTAGGATTCATCAAATAGTTGCCGGAGCCTGGTATCAAATTTATTTAGAACCCAATTGCCATGAAAGTATTCTGGCAAAATATATACCCGCAGAATGCGGGAGAAAACATAAAAAAATATAATTTTCGCGCAAAGGCTCTCACATAATTTGACTATTATGTGGGAGCTTTTAGATATATGAAATTAGAATAGTATGATAATCATTTCCATAGGATATTAAAATAAATTACTGCAATAAAAAAGATTATTGCCGGTAACTAAAAAAGAGAGGAATAAATGATAATGAAGCAATTCCTGAGAAAAACAATGAAAAATGTAGCAGCCTACGTGGAACTTTTTCTGTCGGCAGTACTGGTGTTTGTGATAGTGGTGCTTATTATAAAGCTTATAGGGCAGTGCTTTTTTGATATATGGCATGATAAAATTAAACTGGAGTATTACATGGAATATATCATGTCGCTTGCAATCGGCGTGGAGTTTGTGAAAATGCTCTGTACTCATAAGCCGGGCACGATCATAGAGGTGCTTTTGTTTGCGACAGCCAGGCAGATGATCGTGGAGCATCTCAATGTATATGAGACAATTGTCGGAATAGGTGCGATAGCGGCGCTTTTTGCCATCAGAAAATTCCTTTTCTGCAGCTTTGATGAGGCAGACCACATGATATGCCGTGGCAGCCAGACGGTAGCGAGGGCGAATTTTATTTCCGGAACAAATATACCGGAGGAAAAGACAAAGCTGCTTAGAGATGTGATAAGCGAAAAATTGCAGGATGAGGGTAAAAATGTGTCAATCGGAGCCTGTGTGTATTATAAGGATTGTGCGCTCAGAGTTGATAATGTGAAGCAGGGCGTTGTCACAAGAGTCGAGGTAATAAAGAATCTGTAGATAAAAGGAGGATCAGCACATCTGTGCCAATCCTCTTTTTGCTACTCCAGATTAAGTTTCTTTGTCATTTCTTACAAAAATGTAAGATACAAGGTCGAAATGTAAGCTGATTCGATAGCATACATTCCGGCATTTTGTTATTATAATTACATGAAGCAGCAACAATGTAAGTTGTGAAGCCGATTATGACGTCATATTTAAAATAAATGCAACAAAAATAGAAGTTTAAATAACATTTTGAAATCATCGTAAAGGAGCATTGAAATGGCAATCTTAGAAGTAAGTAACCTCAAAAAAATATATACCACCAGATTTGGTGGCAACCAGGTACAGGCATTGAAAAACATCAATTTCTCTGTAGAGGAAGGTGAGTATGTGGCAATCATGGGAGAGTCCGGCTCAGGAAAGACGACACTTTTAAATATTCTCGCGGCACTTGATAAGCCGACAGCGGGAGAGGTACTCTTAAATGGAAAGAACCTTGTCTCATTGAAGGAAAAGGAGATATCTGCCTTCAGACGTGAGCATCTGGGCTTCGTATTTCAGGATTTTAATCTGCTTGACAATTTTTCACTGAAGGACAATATCTTTTTACCGCTTGTGCTGTCAGGTGTGGACTATAGGGATATGGAAAAAAGGCTTGCACCTATAGCTTCACTGCTTGGAATTGAAAAGCTGCTTAATAAATATCCATACGAGGTGTCAGGAGGACAGAAGCAAAGGGCAGCAGTGGCACGTGCGATAATAACAAATCCCGAATTAATTTTGGCAGATGAGCCCACAGGAGCACTGGATTCAAAGGCAACAGACAGTCTGCTTAGGCTGTTCAACAGGATAAACGAGGACGGACAGACCATTCTCATGGTGACACACAGCACAAAGGCTGCAAGTCATGCCAACAGGGTGCTTTTCATAAAGGACGGTCAGGTGTTTCATCAGGTTTACCGTGGCAATCTTACAAATGACGAGCTCTATGTGAAGATTCAGGATGCACTTATGCTGATTACGACAGGTGGTGAGAAGCATGAATAAAATATATAGCAGGCTGGCATTTACAAATATAAAAAATAATAAGACTCTTTATATGCCTTACATTATATCGGGAATGGTCATGATAGCCATGTTTTATGTGATGATGTTTTTAAACAACTCAAAGGGACTTGGCAAGGTGCCGGGCGCGGATGCACTGGCGTCGATAATGGGGCTTGGATGCGGAACAATAGCGGTTTTTTCATATATATTTCTGTTTTATACAAACAGCTTTATCATCAAAAGGCGCAAGAAAGAGGTAGGAATATACAATATTCTTGGCATGGAAAAGCGTCATATCGCGAGAGTTTTGATAATTGAGACACTTACCGTAGCACTCGCAGCAATAGTATCTGGAATCATAGCCGGTATTTTATTTTCCAAGCTGATGATTATGTTTCTTTATAGGATTATAAATATTAAAGCACAAATTGATTTCGCTGTATCTACTGGCGCTGTCGTAAATACAATACTTATTTTTGGAGTGCTGTATTTTCTTACTCTCATCTATAACCTGATGCAGGTGAAGCTTGCTAATCCGATAGAGCTGCTTCGCGGTGGCAATGTCGGTGAGAAAGAGCCGAAGAGCAAATGGCTTATCGCTATAATCGGACTAGGCTGTCTTGCCGGGGGATATTATATTGCGATTACCACAAAGAGCCCTCTTCAGGTGCTTTCACTGTTCTTTGTCGCAGTGCTGCTTGTCATCATCGGAACGTATCTTTTATTTATTTCAGGAAGCATTGTGATACTTAAGGCACTCAGGAAAAACAAGAAGTTTTACTATAATAAAAAGCATTTTGCGGCGGTTTCAGGAATGATTTACAGAATGAAGCAGAATGCGGGCGGACTAGCGAGTATATGCGTTCTTTCCACAATGGTGCTGGTTGTTGTTTCCACAACCGTGAGCATGTATGCGGGCATGGAGGGAGAACTTAAGCAGAGATATCCTTCGGATATCAGTGTATATAGCTGGTATAAGGAAGTGCCGGCTGATGTGAATCTGGATGATGCACTTAAAGAAGCTGCTGCAGATTCGGATAAAATAATAGCTGACTCAGCTTGTAATGTTAAAGACAGCAAAAGCTACACTTATTTTAGCTGGACAGTGTTTAGAGAGGGGACAGAGTTTAAGCCGGTGTTAAGTTACGATAACGATATTTCCCTGTTGTATTTTGTCACAGGAGATGAAATTGATGAGATGGAGACCGGCTTTAAAGAGAGGCTGAATAAAAAAATCCCACAGCTTGATACCGGTTCGGTGGCTGTTTATGGAACGGAAAAGTTTAATGGCGATATAATTAATCTGTTGGGCAAAGAATTTAAAGTGGCTGCGGCAGAAAAAACTGCTGTAAGTAAAGACAGCTATATGTCCTCTATGTATAGTGGTGTGTACTATGTAGTGGTAGACAGCAAGGCAACACTTGCAGAGATATTTAACCTGAACAGCTCGCTGGGAGAGGATAGTGTGCCGACTATGCTCAACAATGAAATTGATTATAATCTGTATGGCAGCAGTGAGGATAAGCTTGCTGTGGCAAAGGCTCTGGATAAGCATTTTGAGGAAAATAGTGTAAAATCAGATGTGTCAGGCTTCTATGAGGAAAGCCGTGATGCAAACAGAGAACAGATTTATGTATTGTATGGTGGCCTGTTCTTTATCGGAATATTCCTTGGAACGATGTTTCTTATGGTTACTGTGATGATTATTTTCTATAAGCAGATTTCAGAGGGCTATGATGACAAAGCACGCTATGAGATTATGGAGAAGGTGGGCATGAGCAATGACGAGGTGAAGAAATCCATTACTTCACAGGTGCGTATGGTATTTTTCCTGCCTATTATACTTGCCGCGTGTCATCTTGCAGCAGCATTTCCTCTGCTTCGCAGACTGCTTGTCATGTTCAATCTTACGGATGTTAAGCTTATTGTGGTCTGTATGGTTGCTACGCTTTTGGTGTTTATGGTCATATACTATATTGTTTTCAAGATTACTTCGAGAGCATACTACAGGATTGTGGGAAACCAGATTTAGGGGTTTCATATGAATTATGAATGCGCTATAATAGGACATAGCTATGATGCATAAGAATATAGAGCGAGAGGAATAAGCAGTATGAGTATGACAGAAACAATTAAACTATACGACAGGGATGCATATGCCATAGAGTTTGAGGCAGATATTATATCCTGTGAGCCGAACAAGGCAGATGATAAGCAGTTTGATATAATATTAAATCAGACTTTATTTTTCCCGGAGGAGGGCGGACAGAGCCCGGACATGGGAATACTTGGAGGCTTTAGGGTCGTTGATGTGCAGATTAAGAATGGAGTCATTACTCATACGGTGGATATTTCCGCAGATGATTGCTGCATAATGGGCAAAGAAGAGGCTCAGACAGAAAAGAAGACTGATGGACAGATTACAGGTATGGAGTGCGCTTCTGAGAAAGTGGAGCTTGCATTAGGCGTCCACGTACATGGCAAAATAGACTGGCAGCATCGTTTTTACAATATGCAGCAGCACAGTGGAGAGCATATTTTTTCGGGAATTGTCCACCGCAGGTTTGGTTTTGAGAATGTGGGCTTTCATCTGAGTGATTCTGTAGTGACAATGGATTTCAGTGGAGTGATTTCACCGGAGGATATAGCAGAGGTGGAGCATGAGGTAAATGTAGCCATTTCAAAAAATATTCCGATAGAGGTGACATATCCGTCAAGGGATGAGCTTGCGCAGCTGGAGTACAGAAGTAAAATCGAGATTGAAGGGCAGGTCAGAATAGTGACAGTGCCGGGGTATGATGTGTGTGCATGCTGTGCGCCGCATGTGAAGCGCACCGGCGAGATTGGCATGCTTAAGGTTATGAATTATCAGAATTATAAAGGAGGCGTCAGAATCAGCATCCTTTGTGGTTTCAGGGCACTGGAGGCTTTCAGACAAAAGTGCGACATTATCTCAGAGCTCATGGGGATATTTACCACAAATCAGGAGGCTATTGTGGATAACGTCACAAAGCTTAAGGCAGTAAACCAGTCACTTAAGTCAGAGCTTGGCACTGCAAAGTCAGCGCTTTTGGATTATAAGGTAGCAGAGCTTCCTGCTGATACGGACAATGCAGTATTGTTTGAGGACGGCATTGATACGAATACAGCAAGAAATTGCGTCAATGGCCTTGTGGAGAAATATAGTGGTTTTAGTGCATTTTTTACAGGAAATGATGAGGCGGGCTATAGCTTTATTATCGGAAGCAAGAATGCAGACTGCAATACAGTTGCCGCAGCACTGAGAAATAAGCTGGGTGCCAGAGGCGGCGGTAAGCCGGTTATGGTGCAGGGCTCTGTCAAGGCAGCAAAGAGCGAGATTGAGGAAGTGCTAAAAGAGGTGCTTTAACTTTTTGAAAATATAGTTTGTGGGACGGATTAAGAACACAAAAGCGGTTTCAGGACATTGCGTCCTGAAACCGCTTTTATTGTAAAAATCATATACAAAGTTAATTATTTGTTAGATCTTCTCCAAATGTGCATCTTCTCGGCCTCTTTGATGAGCTCATCACGGAAATCAGGATGAGCAACTGAGATGATTGCCTCTGCCTTCTGCCATGTAGAAAGACCCTTTACATTTACCATACCATACTCTGTAACGATATAGTGAGTGTTGGCTCTTGTGTCAGTAACGACAGAACCCTCTACAAGAGTAGGACGGATACGTGAGTGAACTACGCCCTGCTTGTCGGTGAAAGTTGAAGAGCAGCAGATAAAGCTCTTTCCACCGTTTGACATATATGCACCGAGAACGAAATCAAGCTGTCCGCCGGCACCACTGATGTGCTTTGTGCCTGAGCTCTCTGAGCTGATCTGTCCGAAGAGGTCAAGGTCTACACAGTTATTGATTGAGATGAAATTGTCAAGTGCGGCAATATTCTTGATATCATTTGTGTAGCTTACCGGGGCACTCATGAGCTCAGGATTCTCATCGAGGTAATCGTACATCTTCTTGGTTCCGGCACCGAAGCCGTAAGCCTGACGATAACGGTCGATGTTTTTCTTTGCTCCTGTGATTTTTCCGGCTTTTGCGATGTCAACGAATGCGTCAACATACATCTCTGTGTGGACACCGAGATCCTTGAGGTCTGACTCAGCGATGAGTGAGCCTACTGCGTTTGGCATTCCGCCGATACCGAGCTGGAGACAGGCACCGTTTGGAATCTGGTCAACGATAAGCTCTGCAACCTTCTTGTCTACATCTGTTGCAGGACCACCGGCACCAAGCTCTCCGATTGCAGGGTTGTCACCCTCAACAATGTAAGAAACCTGTGAAATATGTACATTGGCCTCTGAACCGCCGTGACAGCGAGGCATGTTTTCATTGACCTCAACGATGATTTTCTTTGAAGTCTCGCATACAGCACCGAGGTGAGATGCGTTAGGACCAAAGTTGAAGTAACCGTGTGAATCCATCGGTGCAACCTGGAACATAGCGACATCGTCAGGTGTTGTTGAATCTCTATAATAACGAGGAAGCTCTGAGTAACGGATTGGTGAGTAGAAAGAACAGCCTCTCTTGATAAGCTTTCTCTCATAACCGCCCATATGCCATGAGTTCCATGTGAAATGCTCGCCGGCATCCTCACGCTCGAAAATGGCAAGTGGCTTAAGCAAAATACCACCACGTACATTGACATCCTTAAGTTCATCAGTTCTTCTGGCAAGTGCCTTGTCGAGGGCATCAGGTGTGCCTGTGCACCAGCCGTAGTCAACCCAGTCGCCTGATTTGACAATCTTTACTGCCTCATCTGCTGAGACAAGTTTCTGCTTGTACTCTTCTAAAAAGCTCATAAAATCCTCCTTAGATACCTAAAATGATAGTAGCAAAAAGCTACGTTAAAAAAATAACAAACCCTATAATCTCTATATTATCACTTTAGAGAGGATTTTACAAGTTGGTAAATGCTGGTAGAGACTTTTATATGACAGCCTCTGCTAGTCACCCTCCGGAAGCATCCATTCCTCAGCCTGCTTTTGGTAATCGGCCGCCTGGCTGCGCAGTGAATCAATCAGCTCCTTATCGCCTTTAAATACATTCCTTGATTTAGGAGGAAGCGAATCAAGCTTTTTCTGCTTCTCATCAGCCCATCTTGAGTAGCACTCAGACAGGGCATGAAGCGCCTTGCCACCGCCGCACTCCACATCGAGTACCGGCTTTGTCTCGAAGGCAGCGTTGTAATACCACAGGCTTGCCTCCTCATAGTCTGCCTTGTCGAAATAGTACGCACCGAGCTCACAGCACACCTCACTGCAGCCGTCAACTGCTACATTTTTTAGGGCAACAGAAAAAAATTTGTCGTAGTCGCCATTCATGCGATAGTAGCGGGATAGCACGCAGGTGGATTCGATGTCGGGGCTGTTGCGGTATTCACCCTGAAAATATGGCAGGGCATTGGTAAAATCCTCGGGGCTTCCGCATTTTAAAAGCTCCTTGGCATACATAGTCGCTATACTTTTTGGCAGGGTGCCGTTTCTTTCAAAGGAGCGCTTGAATATGGTAAAATCACGTTTGCCGTGAGTGCCCTGCGGCAGATGTTGTATACAGATATCGCTGTCATAGACTACAGGCTCTAAGCGCACAGTCTCGTGCACCGGGTTAATCCATGTAAACGTGCGAAGCCTCTTGAACAGCTTCGGACGATACTCTGAGGATGAATTTTGCACTGTGTTGAATTTGCTTGGAGTGATGTATTTCATCTGGACAATCTCAATTTCCGGCAGCAGCGCAGCCTTAAGCATCATGAAACGCCTGCGGTTGGTATCGTCGAGCACCTCGTCGGCATCAGGTGCATATATGTATTCCTGCGTAGCCTTGGAAAACGAAAAATTTCTGGCCGCAGCAAAATCATCGCACCATGAGAAATCATAGATTTTGTCCGTATACCGTGCAGCTATCTCCTTTGTGCTGTCTGTCGAGCCGGTGTCCACTATGATGATTTCATCCATCAGCCCTTTGAGACTGTTCAGGCATCGTTCGAGCACCTCTTCTTCATTTTTTACTATCATGCATAAGCTAATTGTAATCATATTTATCTCCATTTACCGGTCGGATGTTATAATTGTATTATAATATATATCGGCATGTTTTGCAGAAATATTTGTGTATTGTAAATATTGCCGGGATTTCATATAATTGAAATGGAATGTCGACAGATAAACTTATTTCTAAAGGCTATAGAATTTCAGATAAACTATATAATCAGATTTTAGCAAGGAATAATGAAGTAAATTAGAAGAGGAACAAACATGGAAAATCATACAATTGTAACATTGAAAAAAGGCGAAGGACGCACTATAAAAGCAGGCGGCGCATGGATTTTTGACAATGAAATAGACACAATCACAGGCACCTTTACGAACGGAGATATTGTTGTGGTGCACGATTTCGACGGATATCCGATGGGGCGCGGCTTCATAAACCAGAATTCAAAAATCCGTATCAGAATGATGACAAGAAAAGCAGACCAGCTGATTGATGACAATTTCCTCAGGATGAGAGTGCAAAATGCCTGGGATTATCGCAAGCAGGTGATGGCAGGAGGCAATGATAATGTGTCTGATTTAAACTGCTGTCGTGTGATATTTGGCGAGGCTGATTTCCTGCCGGGTATTACAGTGGACAAATACGCAGATGTGCTTGTGGTGGAGTGTCTTGCACTTGGAATGGAGCAGTTTAAGGTGAAAATCGTTGAACTGTTAAAGGAAGTGCTGGCGGCGGACGGAATAAATATTCGTGGAGTATACGAGCGCAGTGATGCAAATGAGCGCAAAAAAGAAGGTCTTCCTAAGGTAAAAGGCTTTATAGGAGCTGAGTTTGACACAAATGTGGAGATAGTAGAAAACGCAGTTCACTATATGGTCGATGTGGAAAATGGACAGAAAACAGGCTTCTTCTTAGACCAGAAGTATAACAGGCTTGCTATGCAGCGCATCTGCAAGGGGAAAAGAGTGCTCGACTGCTTCACGCACATGGGCACATTTGCCCTCAATGCAGGAATTGCGGGGGCAAGTGAGGTCACAGGACTTGATATATCAGAGTATGCGGTTAAGCAGGCTACAGAAAATGCGAAGAGAAATAATCTCTCAGACACAGTGAAGTTTCGCGTTGCAAATGTGCTGGATGAGCTGCCACGGCTCGCTGCAGATGGTGAAAAATATGACGTAGTCATTCTGGATCCTCCGGCATTTACAAAGTCGCGTGAGGCTACCAAAAATGCGATAAAGGGCTACCGCGAGATTAACATGAAGGGACTTAAGCTTGTTAAGGATGGTGGATTTCTGGCTACATGCTCATGCTCTCATTTCATGACGCAGGAGCTGCTTGCAAAAACGGTCAAGGAAGCGGCAAAGGCCACTCACAAGAGGCTGCGCCAGGTGGAGTTCCGCACACAGGGACCGGATCATCCGATACTGTGGGCCAACTCAGCTAATGTACCGGAGTCATATTATCTTAAGTTTTTCATTTTCCAGGTTGTTGATGAGAAGTAAGGACTGGAAAGTGGCGGAAATGCTTGATTTACAAGGGCTGGAAGGTCTTTAGTTGTATGTTGTAGTTATTCCTCTTTTATGCTGTGGTCTATACCTCACTATAAAAAAATCAGAAAAGAAGCTATTTGGTATGTCACGGACATATATAGTAATTTGCTTTTAGATTATGTAGTATTGATTAAACGTATTTGAAAAGTATAATGTGAAAATTATTATAAGGGTGAAATTATGCTGAAAAAAAATAAGAATTCTAAATTAAAAAAGTGGATAGAATTTTGGTGTGTATGTGCGATTATAGGATGTATAAGTGGATTTACGTGGTCGGATAATATGGTTATGAATATAATTGTAATTATAATTAGTGCATTAATATTGGCTATAATAAGAGTTGTATTAATATTCTATTCAAATTCAAGAAGGTAGAGGTATCAGGAGCAACACAGATAGGACCTTTAATTCAGCATTCCAAGATAAGAAAAGATTTTAATGTTTGTGATATCTCATAAGAGATATCACAAACTAAATTCAGGGGTGAAGAGTGAAAAAATATATCGTACATTTTATTATATGGGGACTAGGTGTAATTAGTTACTATATATTAGACAAGACAACGGCCGGAGATGAGTTTCAGAATATTAGCTTATTATTAATCGGATGTTTGATGTTTTATGCAGTGTATTATATTTCTATGATATCAGAAATCAAGAAAATTGAATGTGAATTGAATGAATCGGGAATATTTGGCGGACGTGGCATGGGAATTTTAATAAACATGTTTAGCTTGCAGTATATATTTGAACTTTATAAGAAACCATTAGTTTGCATTGTTCTTATAGTAGTTTCTGTTATTGTGCTGATACTATCACGTAAATATATAAAATCTTTTTGGACAAAAAATATATGGAGTAGACAATTTTTACTTATTTTTATCGCATTTAATGTATTGGCGAGTTCTATAGGCAGTGTTCTTGGTTATAAGTGGGATGATATTTTGTTGGTTAATGTAGAAAATGTATCAAACGTAACAAAATTGATTCTTATAATATTTTATATTGTGATTTTTAAAAATACAGAGTTGCCAAACAGTTTTTTTATAAGATTCGCTTCTAAAAATGAGGCTTTGTTAGACAGAAGAAATTAGAAAATAAGCTTTTAATATATAGCATACGAAAGGGACACAATGCGATATACATTTATAAAGCAGCATGATGCAACAGACTGTGCAGCGGCCATGCATCGATGATACTTTTTAACCATTTAATCACCTTATATAAGAGGTAAGTGATATGGAATACTTGAATTTGGAAAAGTCAGGACTTATTACTATCTTGATTCCACTTAATCTTTTAATTGGAGAATATACATTGTTTTTTCGCTTGAATGGATGGAGCCGGAAAATAATTCACTTAATCACAGGTGTGATTGATCTATTTTTTGTGGTGGCAATAATTGCTAGTAGAGAGCACCCATATTATTCATTTGTGATTTTCGGTGGAATGTTAGTTGGAATCATTCAAAGTGAATGGTGTTATAGAAAAATCAGTGAAGAAACAAATTGGAGCAAAATAGATATATTATTTAAAAAAGGGAGAATTTTGTTGGGAGCGATATTAATTATTATTGAAATAGTGATTAGAATATTGTATCCGTCAATGTTTATGGGATTGCCATTAATAACACGAATCTTTTCGTATATCATTTTAGCGGTGTTACCTATTGAAATAATAGTTTTTAACAGTTTTCTTGTAAAAAAACATAATGGTATGGCAATTGAATATTTTTAAAAAGCAAGGTAAAAAATTGTGTGAGCATATGTTCGTGTGTGACCTACTTTATTAATTTTAAAGTACATGAAGGGAGTAATGAATTTGAATAAAGAGATTGTTGAAGGAATGTACATAGCTCTGATTTTTATTGCGGGATACTATTTAGTAAAGACGAAAAGAATTAATATTTTGTGGAAGGTATTGGCAGCTGTGAATATACTTTCATGGGCGTGTTTATTAGTAATATTAGCACTAGATATAAATGTAAGTGCTGATTTTATATCCTTAAATTTAGCAGCATGTATGTCGTTGGCTATTTTTACACCAATAATATGGTTTTCAGATAGAAAAAATATGGATATCTACAGTTTATTTGGAAATATAGGATTTGTATTAGTGCTTAACAAGGAAGTAAATCAAATAAAACACAGTGCCAGACTAAAAGAAAACCTTCAGAAAATTCTAGGTCTTGATTGTTATCATAAGACATGGATCACAATATCGAAAACAAAAGATGAAGAAATTACATTGACTATGTTATTTTTCAGTAAAAAGGAATTTGCCTGCTTTGAACGAAAAATTGATAAGAAGTATATAGTAGAAAAGGAAAATGGATTTGGAACATTGGTTACTATGCAAATATAAGAGAGCAGCAATGAACAGAGAAAAATGTATTAACAGAAATATAGCAATAGCAAGTGCAATAATAAGTGGTGTGAATATATTAACATTTTATAATGCATTTTATAAGTGTTTTAAATTCAAATATGTAGATGACTTTATATCATTATTATGTTTATTGTTTAGTTTAATGATTTTAATAAATGTAAAACAGCATATTAGAACAATAGAGTTTTGTATGTGGTATAGCATTTTATTTATTATTTTATTATGTAGAATAAATATATTGAATGACTTTTTTGAGATTGATTTTTTGAAAAATATAGCGTCTATTATTATTATAAATTTGATAGTCTGGATTTATTTTTTGCATAAAGTAAACATAGAAAATAATCAAATAGATATTAACAATAGAAAAAGTGTTATTGAGTCTGAAACGGATATACGTAATTATATATATAATCGAATCACTATGTTTTTTAATAGAGACAAATCGATTAAGTGTGATGATAATATAAAGAAATATTTGTGGATTACATTATCTGCGTCTTGGACAATACTTCTTTTTGGTGGGAAATTTATTATAGATATAATAAATATATTTACGGATGAATACAAATTTGGGATAAATTTTGTAATGGTTTATGTTATATTGAATCTTATATTTTTATTTTTTAATTTTGCGAGATTAAAAGTAATTAAATCTAATTTTGTTTATGAAATAGTTTGTGATGTGTCATTTGTTATAGGAATAAATATATTTGTTTTTACTCAAAGGGATACTGCTCGATTTCAAGTTTTAATACTATCCGCATATTTATGTTGTTTATATCTATTAAATATTCGTGATTTGTTAAGAAAAATATAATTACCATGTGACATATGAAATGAACGAAGCTGTATACACGAAAACTCTTGTTTTTTAGGATGGCTTAAAAAATAAGTTTGAGAAAATAATGGACTATAACTGGATTTTATTGAAAGGTATGAGGTATTATATGGAAACGATAAAAATACAGCACTTATTTGGTAGATTTTCTATATTTTTCTTGGTGTTAATTGTGGTAGTATTTGCTGAGGAATATTCAATTAATAGGTTGTGCTTGAATATAAATGGATTTCCATTTATTTTTATGAATGCATTTATGATTGTAGTAATAGCATATATTTATCAAAAAGCAACAAGGAAATTATTCATAAAGGAATTTGAGTATGAGATATATGAAGATTTCTTCTATATTAATGGGAATAAATATGAATATCAAGATGTAATAAAATGTGAAATTCATTATTTCGATTATTTTTTTATAAATGTATTGTGTTTGCATATAGACATGAAAAACACCTCTAAAAGCACCATTTTGTTATATTCAGAAGACTTGGATGAAGGAATAGACTATAAAGACATTCAATTGTTTAAGTTTTATGAATCAGTTAGCGAACATTTGAGAATCAGCTAACTATTGACAGATAGGGGTGAAAGAAAATAATAGGCTTGCCAGGATATAATTAGTGAGCATATTATTTAATGTGGTGTTTTCGCAGGAGTAATATACAGCGGAACACATAAAAACTGTCTGAGGATTATTTTAGAAATTCCGAATCCGACGGATTATATGAACATTGTTTCGTATTATGCCGGGGATTGTATTCTGAAAATATTGTTCTCATCGTATAGAAATCTCCTTATTATTCAATCAGTTCACCATATCACTTTTATTTTGTGTTATACTGTTTATGGATTTTTCATGGATTACTTAGTTGGGAGTATGTCATATATTTCATTTTGCGTTACTAACTTCTTATTTGAAAAATAGTAAAATATGTAGGAAGTAATAAGATGCTACATAATGGAGAGAAAAATTATGATACGAGAAATTGAGAATAGAAGAAGTATAAGAAAATATAAGCAGGATAAGATTGACAGGAATTGTTGCGGTTGGCTTTGCCGATGAAGCTCCGGCTAAAAGACCAAGGAAACCATTGGAAGAAATCGTTGAGTACAGATAGGAAAATCGGATTGAACAAAATCTTTAATATAATGTGTTTGTCATTTGAAAATAAGAAAATACTTAAAAATTAGTTATATAAATACTGCACAAGATTTTGGAAAAAGTGTGACAGTGTCTCACCAATTCATAACTAAACCAGATGTATTAGTGAGTAATCTTTCATTTTCACATATTCGAGAAATAATGGTGTTGGAGCTCTTTTATCAGGAAAGGGATAATGAAAAGATATGATATATTTAAGTAGTTTTAGATTAAGTAAAAGAAAAGTGAATAATCCTAATATTTATCCCTACAATGTATTCCGGGATAAGTATATTGAACCATTTGTTTTTAGACCTATCACTGTACTTTATGGGAACAATGGCTCAGGTAAATCAACACTTTTAAATATTATAGCCAATTGCTTACAACTAAAAGGGAAAGAATATGCAACGAGCAATTCATTGGGAAGCGTTGATTACTGTGGTTCGTTTTCCAGAGAATGTTTCTATACTTTGGGGGAAGATGATTATGGAAATACAATAAATAAATTACCGGAAAACAGCCGATATATTAAAAGTGAAGATATATTGTATGAGATTAAGAAGATACAACAAAAGCAGATATTATCAGATGGCATGGAGTATGATTACGTTAAGAGAGGTATGTCTTTACTTGAAGCAAAAAAATTTTTAGCATCTAAAGAAGGGTGTAAGCAGGAAGAATATATAAAATTTGCACAGGAAAAATATTCTAACGGAGAGACATCAATGCAATATTTTGAGGAGTATTTACAACCAGATGCATTATATTTGTTGGATGAACCGGAAGTTTCGCTTTCACCTGCGAATCAGGTTATGTTAGCAGAGGAAATTAATAAAATGGCAAGGTTGTTAGAATGCCAGTTTATTATTGCAACGCATTCACCATTTATGCTTGGAACATTAAATGCTAAAATATACAATCTTGATACGAAAGAGTATGATGTTACAAAATGGAGTGATTTGGATAATGTACGATATTTTTATAATTTCTTCAAAAAACATGAAGATGAATTTAAAGTCTAAATACCTAAATATTAGTTCAATTTAAAGGAGGATATTACATGCACAACGAAAATTATTCAATAATATTCAGTAGTATGACCGGCAACACACGTAAGCTGGCTGATAAAATTCATGAAATCCTGCCAAAGGAGAGCTGTGATTATTTTGGCACGGCTGATGCGCAGGGGATAAAATCCGAATTGCTATACATTGGATTTTGGACGGACAAGGGAAACGCGGATAGCGATACATTAGATTTCTTATCTAAATTGAAAAATAAAAGGATATTTCTGTTCGGAACAGCCGGTTTTGGAGGAAGTGACGCATATTTTCAAAGGATTCTTGGCAATGTTAAAATGTCCATTGATTCAAGCAACACCATTGTAGGAGAGTATATGTGTCAGGGCAAAATGCCACAGTCTGTGCGGGAGCGCTATGTGAAAATGAAAGAAAACCCGGAGCATCCGGATAATATTGATGCGCTGATTGAAAATTTTGACAGGGCTTTGTCGCATCCCGATTCAGATGATCTGGAGAGATTAAAAAATATTATTATTTAGCAGGAGGTATTATATATGTACAATTTCACATTCAACATTCCAACAAAAATTCATTTCGGAAAGGATACCATTTCTAGCTTATCAGAGCTCAAGGCATATGGCAGCAAGGTGCTTTTAGTGTACGGAGGCGGCTCTATAAAGAAAAACGGTCTCTACGATACCGCAATGAAGATCCTTAAGGATGCGGGACTGACCGTGTTTGAGCTTAGCGGAGTGGAGCCAAACCCAAAGATTGAGACAGTCAGAAAGGGTGTTGAAATCTGTAAAAATGAGGGTATCGACATGGTGCTTGCAATAGGAGGCGGCAGTACAATTGATTGCTCAAAGGTTGTTGCAGCAGGTGCAAAGTATGATGGTGATGCATGGGATCTGGTGCTTGATGGCTCAAAGGTCAAGGCGGCACTTCCGATATTTGATGTGCTTACTCTTTCCGCAACAGGAACAGAGATGGATCCTTTTGCTGTTATCTCTGATATGTCTAAAAATGAAAAATGGGGAACAGGATCACCGTATATGGTGCCAACAATGTCAATATTAAATCCTGAATATACTTTTTCGGTATCAAAAAAACAGACCGCAGCAGGAACCGCAGATATGATGAGCCATACAATGGAGAATTATTTTTCTATGGAGAATGCTGACTGCCAGAAATTTATGGCGGAGGGATTGTTACGTACAATGATTAAAAATGGACCGGCTGCTCTCGCACAGCCTGATAATTACGAGGCCAGAGCCAACCTGATGTGGGCAGGCACACATGCAATCAACGGCGTTGTGGGCGATGGCTGCTCACCGGCATGGTGCGTACATCCTATGGAGCATGAGCTGAGCGCTTTCTATGATATTACTCACGGAGAGGGACTTGCAATACTCACACCGGCGTGGATGGAGCACATACTAAATGACGACACACTTCCGATGTTTGTGGAGTTTGCAAAAAATGTCTGGGGACTTTCCGGTGATGATGACTATGCACTTGCACACGCAGGCATTGATGCACTGAAGAAATTCTTCTTTGAGACAATGGGCATTCCGGCAAATCTAAGAGCTGTGGGAATCACAGACGACAGGAACTTTGAGGTGATGGCAAAGAAGGCCTGCGAGGGTTCAAAGGGATCGTTTGTACCGCTTAGCAAGGACGATATTGTGGAGATTTACAGAGCAGCATTCTAATCAATCGTTCATGCAAATACCTTGATTAATAATTTGACTGAAATTCTCTTTGATGTATGAGAACAAAATAAGAGTGTAGGCTATCCAATAAATAACCTGCACTCTTTTTAGTTTGATTTGGCTTTTAAATTTATTTATCTTGATACACCTAGCTTTACCATGAGAGCCTCCTGCAAAACGCGAGATACGTTGATATGGGATTTCTCAGCTTCCTGATTAAGCCAATTAGGGAGAGTGACATTTCTTCGTACCGTTTTATTGTCGGTCTTGCGGCGGTATTCATCAAAATCTATATCCACAAATGAAACATGACTAATACCATCTTTGTCAAAAGTACCATTTTTGATGTCAATATCTGAAATATCACTTGGAACCGGAATTTCCCTGCCTAGATCCTGTAATGTGATTCCATTTGCCCCAATGGCATCGCGAGCCATCTCTATAGCGTCTGACAGACCGAAGCCCTCTGTTAATATACCCATATCAGGAACATTAATAAGCACGGTGTCTTTCTTATCCTTTAATTGTGTAAATATAACTGGATATACCTGTTTCATATATAATATCCCCACTCAATGTATATATAATATATACATTGAGTGGGGATAAGTCAACAGCTTTTATAAATCAAAGAATAAGAAAAGACTTGACATGATTAAGAAAGAATGATATAAATACATACATAACGAATGTATTTATTGCAGGTGAAGATAATATGGCAAGAAATAAGTATCCAGAATTAACAGTGGAGAAGATTTTGGAAGTATCACAAAGACTTTTCTTAGAGAAAGGATACGAGCAAACAACAATTCAAGATATTGTTGATAATTTAGGAGGACTAACCAAAGGAGCAGTGTATCATCATTTTAAATCCAAAGAGGAGATTATAAATGCTTTGGGTGATAAGATGTTTTTGAGTAATAATCCTTTCAATGTGGTCAAAGAACAGAATGAATTAAATGGATTGCAGAAAATTCAGAAAGCTATGATGTTAAATCAGGAAGATTCAGAACGAGCCACATTGTCAAAAAATATGATTCCACTATTGGAGAATCCTCGTATATTGGCTGGAATGATAGAATCACAAAGAAAATACCTGTCACCAGAGTTTTATGAACTGATTGAAGAAGGCATTGAAGATGGTTCTATTAGTACGGAGTATCCGAAAGAATTGGCAGAAATCCTGCCATTGTTGGAATTGTGGCTAATGCCATCTGTATTTCCAGCATCAGAAGAAGAAATGCAACATAAAGTGATGTTTGTAAAAGAGATGTTTGAGCGTATGGGTGTGCCATTATTCAACGACCAAATATTATCGATGATTGATGTAAAAATAAAATAAAATTGTATTATGCAATTTTATTTTATTTTTACATCAATACATACATTCGGAATGTATGAAAAAGGAGGATTAAATGGAACTTAAAGATGTATATATTGTAAAAACAAATAATTTATCGAAGTCTTATAATAAAAAAACGGTTATAAATAGCTGCAATATGAGTGTAAAAAAAGGAAGGATATATTGTTTGGTTGGACAAAATGGTGCGGGAAAGACAACACTATTTAAGATATTGCTGGGATTAACATCAGCCACGCAGGGAACGGCAACAGTTCTGGGAATGGACTGTAAAAATGAAAGCTTGGAAATTCTTGCCAGAACAGGAAGTCTAATAGAAACTCCGGTTTTTTATGAACACATTTCAGCAAGAAAGAATTTAAAAATACATTTAGAGTATATGGACTGCAAAGATGCTGACAAAAAAATTGAAAGTATATTGGAAAAAGTCGGGTTGAAGGATTCGGCAGATCAGCATGTATCTACTTTTTCGCTGGGAATGCGTCAGAGACTTGCTATTGCGAGAGCACTTGTACATGAACCAAGTTTACTAATTCTTGATGAACCAATAAATGGAATGGATCCAGTTGGAATAAGAGATATGAGAGAGTTATTTCGTAATCTTTCAGAACAGGGAGTCACAATTTTGATGTCCAGTCATTTTCTATCTGAGGTAGAATTGGTTGCAGATGATATAGGTTTTTTGGTTAATGGAACAATCGTGCGTGAGGTTCAGTCACAGGATATATCACAACAAAATGCCGGTGGACTGGAAGATTATTTTATGAAAGCGATTCAAGGAGAGTGAGTATATGAAAATAAACAGATTATTTTCTCTGGAATTGGAAAGAAATAGCTTACGACCATATCAAATTGCTGTTGAGGTAGGCACTGTTTTTATACTGGGCTTTATATATTTAATGGCAGCAATACCCAAAATTGATCCAGGGGATAGCGATGCAGAATTATTTAGTTCTTACAATTTTGTAATAGGACTGACATTGGTGGTCATGATGGGAATTTTTTCTGTAATCTCGGCAACGATGTCATCAAAGTTTATTGTGGATGAGTATCGAGGGAAAAAAGCAATTTTACTATTTTCATATCCAATCAGTCGAAAAAAAATAATGGAAACCAAGATACTATTAGTATTTTTATTTACATTTGGTTCGATGTTGATAAGTGGAGCAATAGTACTCGCAGTTTTCATGATAACAGAAAGCTTAGTTCCAATTGGCAATGACATTGCAAGTTTAGGACTTATGTTAACAAGTATTATATATTTAGTATGTTATGCTCTGATTGCTGCATTTTGTGGTATTGCTTCGAGTTGGATTGGGTTCAGAAAGCAGTCTGTTATTGCAACAATAGTTGCATCCTGCATTATTATGGTTACAATGTGTCAGATAGTAGCTATGACATTTTTTTCTGGAGTGGCGATGATATTGCTTTTGGCTGGTATGGGAATTATTACATTTTTAGCCGTTGAGAGCATGTTAAGTCAGGCAAGAAAAATGGAAATTTAATTAAGTGTATCACATTCTTTTGTATACTCTTAAATAGGGACAGAGGAATGTATACATATAAAGAATGTTACCAGTAGTGGGGCATTCAGTATGACTGATTTTACTTATGAAAAGGATGTCTTGATATGGAAAGTGTTTCAGGTAATTGGAGTGCTTGTCGAGATAGCAGTAGTTGTCTTTTGGGGTATCCCGTTTGTATTGAGCATATACACTAACCTGTTCGTTTAATTTTAAGAAGAAAGAAAAGGTAATTTATGAAAGCAAATAATTTAATTATTGATTCAATCAGTAAAACATATAAAAAAGGGAAGATAAGAGCCAATGATAATATTTCATTAGAACTGTATCCTTCTGAAATCACTGCACTTATCGGACATAATGGCGCGGGGAAAACGACTCTGCTGAATCAGATTATAGGTAATGCCAAACCTGACAGTGGAGATATTACTTATAAGGGAATATCATTGGTAAAAAATTCAAAAGTAGCCAGAGAACTGGTATCCATAATGCCCCAGTTTCATGCTCCGCTTGAAGGAGTAACACTAAGGCAGTCCATAGAATCTATTTTGAGAATCAAAGGAGTATCTGAAAAGCAGGTGCATTTATGCACAAAACAAGTGTTAAAGGATTTGGATATTGAGCAGTGGGCTGACCAGGCAGGAAATAAATTATCCGGTGGTTTACAGAGACTGACCTCTTTTGCAATGGCAGTGGCATACCCATCAGACATAATTCTGCTTGACGAGCCCACAAATGATGTTGATCCAATAAGACGTAAGTTGACATGGCAGTATATGAGAAAACTAGCAAAAGAGGGGCATATGATTTTTGTTGTCACCCATAATCTACTTGAAGTTGAACAGTATACAGACAGATATATTTTACTGAATAAAGGTCGTATAATTCGTGACGATTCTACGGCTGTTATTAGTAATGACTACGTTTCAAATGTAATGATAGTATCCCTGCATGATACGGACGAGTTGCACGATCTACCGGAAGCCGAAACCAGTGAATATAAAGAAGATGAAATGCAGTTGGTTCTTACCTTGTCTGAAAATCAGGTTTCAAATGCTGTTAATTGGCTGATGGAGCTTATAAGACAGGGAAAAGTTTTGAATTATAAGTTTACATCTGCAACATTGGATATGCAATATGGAGGTATGATAGATGGAGAATAAAGAAACATTATCAAACCCGCAGGCATCTTATTTGACAAAACTTAAAGGAGTGATATTTTGGAGCTTGATAAGACACAAATATCTGGTGCCGGTATTCAGTGTGGCACAGGCTGCATTTGCGATTGCAATAATATGTGGAATGGCACTATTTCTTCCACAGCTTGATGATACATCGGTTGTTTATTTATCGTCCGGGGCATTGACTTTAGGCATGATTGCGGTCGGATGTGTTTTAGCACCACAGATTGTAAGTGAGGCAAAACAAAATGGGATATTTGAATATCAAAGAACGCTTCCAGTTTCAAGAAGCATTATTTTGTTAGCAGATATTATCATATGGGGAATTGCATCAGTTCCGGGCGTGATTATGGGTTGTATTGCTTCGGTACTGCGTTTTGATATAAATCTAAATATAACGGGACAAAGTTGCCTGATTATATTGCTTACACAGTTTACATTGATTTGTATCGGATTTTGTATTGCCTACTGGCTTCCACCTAGTGCAATGGCATTGGCAACACAGGTAATTATGATAGGTGGACTGCTTTTTTCACCGATAACATATCCAGCGGAAAGACTCCCGGAGTGGTCTATGTATATTTATAATGTGCTGCCATTTGTTCCTATAAGTAATTTAATAAGGTCTGCGTTATTTTTGGCGAAGTCTATAAGTCTGTCAGATTTGATAGTAGTTGTTTTTTGGGCTGTCGTTGCATTTATTCTTTCTCTTTGTGCATTGTCAAAAAAAGAATGATAAAGTATTTCGGCGGAAATAATATAACGAATATGCGAATGTCGGGATATGAAAATGATATATTACTGGGTTCTGTGACTTTTTTATATCAGAATAAAAGGAAAAAGTTATGTTATATAAACAGGAAAATATTACATTGGTTGATGAGGTAAGAAAAACAGGAAGAGGAAATAGGGTTTGGATTGAAATATTGAAATTCTTGGCTGTTCTTACACCTATAAATTTGATAATGGTATTTGCGGGGGAGGCAATAAAAGCTGCATTATTTCAGAAGTCGGTGATTAACGAAGAGATATCCATGATTATTCAATTATATGAATGTGCTTTGGGAATTGGTTTGGTTGTATTGTATTGTTGCTGCATTGAAAAAAGAACTTTTATGAGTATGGGTTTTATGAAAAGACATGTATGCAAGCAGTATATAAAAGGTGCGTGTGTAGGTGCCATGCTGATATCAGCCTTAGTATGGATGGGAGTTCTTTTCAATACTTTTATTTTTAATGGATTCAATGTGAATTTGGATAAAAAAAGTATATTCTTATTTCTTGGCGGATTTTTGTTGCAGGGATTTTACGAAGAGTTAGTATTTCGTGGATTTTTCATGATATCTATAATCAGAAAAAATACCATATTTGTAGCGGTGATGGTTAATTCTATTTTATTTGGATTAACACATGGTTTCAATAATGGATTTCAAGTACTTGCTTTATTAAATTTGATATTATTTGGAATATTCGAGTCAATCTATTTATTGAAAACTGGAAATATTTGGGGCATTAGTGCAATACATAGCATGTGGAATTTTATACAAGGAAATATTTATGGTTTTAATGTATCGGGAATGGCACAATCACAAAGCATATTTATATTTAAAATCAGCAATTGTGAAATATTTAGTGGAGGAACATTCGGACTGGAAGGAAGTTTACTTACAACTATAGTATTATTAAGTGCAATCAATATGGTTATATTATATAACACAGCTTTACAGCTTCAATAATAATCTCTTACCAAAAAACTGCTTGTTTTATAGAATTTATGATAGATGCCGATTTTATTGAGATGTTGGCATTTTGCACGAAAGCGGTAAAAATACATGACTGTGAATTTCTTAAATGAACGTAAAATGGAATTTATGAATGCCTTTATTTTGGCAGGCTATATTTTTTTATCCATGTATGGAAGAGGTTTCATTGCTGAATAGCTGATATTAATAAGGATGAATAACATTTCAATACTCTTAAATATATGTTACATCTAGCTTCACAATGACCATAAGGTATTTTGTTTATAGTAGCTCATTTCAACATTTTATCTGAATGAATATATAAAAAGATATATACTGAAACCAATCAATGCTAGTCCTATTTAATGGTGATTTTTTGCCATGAGCTTTTTACTTCTAAGCAAATTTGTAAAGAAATTGCGCACGCTTATATAATAATCACCGATTTTTATCGTAAAGAGTAAAGTCATTATTTATTGATAGTAGTTTTGGAGATTTCATAGTTGTATACACAGCATAAGGCTTACAAAACAGTGGCCATTAAAATAATAGTAGTTGATGTGGAAAATTATGAAATTGGTGATATAGTGGACGCTGGAATTATTCAGATAAAACTAAGTAATTAATGAGACTTATGATTATGAGTGGACAGATGAACAAAAAGAAAAGATATTAACAAAATCAACTGAAAAAATAATATATAAGCCATGTTACCACCACAGCGGTGAGAACATGGCTTATTTTTATGTGCTATGATATAAAAAATCATTTTATAGGGAATGCAACAGATTCTATAATGAACATAATCACAAATAGAGCAAAAATCACTGCCACATCAAGCAGTATTATGCCGACATAGTGCAGGAAGCGGTTTTTGCTCTTGCAAAGTGGCAGTATATTTTGTACATTGAGATAGTTAAAGCCACAGAAAATTGCAAATATGAACATACCAAGGCAAAAAATCCTTTCAAGCCACAGCTTTGCTCCGTAAGTATTTTCTATTTCCAATGTCAGGCAAAGCCATATTATGAACAGATATGCGACTGAGGATAGCAGCATTTTCCATGGAGTTCTCGTGCGAAATCCGGGTGGGAGGAAACGGGAAGCACTGTCGTGGATATCTCGTTTAGCAGTATCGGCATTGGCTGCATTATCATGGTTCTGATGTGCATATTGACTTGAATTACCGGCAGCAGAAGTGCTGTGCTGCGCAGGATAATATGACTGCGATACGGCATTTTTTAACTCTACCACAGACTGGTATCTTGCGGTTGGTGTCATCTGAGTACACCTATCTGCAATCATGTTAAGCCGGTGCAGAATTGGAGCAATGTTGGGAACCGGAGTGATGCTGCCAAGCATTTCGCGCAGTACTATGCCGAGAGAATATATGTCTGTTTTCGGAGATGAAGAGCCAAAGCCATACTGCTCGGGAGCTGCATATCCGGGGGTGCCAATCAGCACGGTATCAGATTCGTTTTGTCCTGAAAACTGTTTTGCAGCATTGAAATCTAAAAGCATGGCATAGTTATAACTGGTGATTATGATATTTGACGGCTTTATATCGCGATGGATTATAGGCGGAGTCATCGAGTGCAGAGCTTCAAGTATATTGCAGAGCATAATCATGTAGCTTCTGATATCGGAAACACTAAGGTCAGAGTTGTCTATTTTTTCCTGCAGGGAGGTTCCGCTTATATATTCTTCGATTACGATAAGCTGGTTGCCATCTTCATAGTAATTGATAAGGCGCGGAATACCGGCCACAGGATTGCGATAAAGGTATTCGTACACGCGGATATTGTATACATCAAGGATTTTCTGGACATAAATATTGCCGGAAAGCGCAGATTGAACCAGATAAACCTTGTGCTCTTCATTTAAGGCTGAGATTATTTTGTAATCGCTCATGGTGCATGTATCCTTTCAGGTATCGCTAATGAGGTAGGAATAGTTACAAGTACAAGTATAACAGATAGGAGAAATTTATGAAGCAAAAAAATACAAAAGAATTGGATGATATCCTTGGAAAAACTCATATATCTGATTTTGATAAATTTTGTGTTGAGCAGAAAGGCAGCATGGATCCGGAGCAAAATGCATTTTCGGAGTACATAAAGGATTTGCTTAAGGAAAAGAGAATAACACAGCAGATGGTGTTTTTGAAGGCTGATATTCCGGAAAAATACGGCTACAAGCTTCTGTCAGGCGAAAAACATACCAGGCAGAGGGATATTATCCTGAGGATATGTTATGCTGCAGAGCTTACATTGGAGCAGACACAGAGAGCCTTGAGAAAATACGAGATGCCGCAGCTCTATGCAAAAATCCCGAGAGATGCTTTTCTTATGCTTATTTTTAAGGAACGTCCGGGTGGAATCATAGAAGTGAACGAATTACTCAGCAAAAATGGTATGGAAATGCTCAGGACAAGTGGTGTGCAGGAGTAGCTTTAGAATATAATTTTACCACCGCTGCGGGGAGAACAGTATTCATACTGTGATGGTATAATAGTCCTACAATTTACAGAGGAGGACTTAACCATGAAAAAAAGAACTAATTTACTGGCTCTTGTACTGAGTATCACAGCAATCACTTTTACATTATTGGGATGCAGCTCGGACACAGGGCCAAAAAAGAGCATAGCTGTACCGGGAAGCGCAACAGAGGCCGGTGGAGGCGCGGAGAGCAGCGGAACTAATGGAGGCGGCGCAGATCAGGCATCAGCAGATGAGAGCATCAATGAGCAGGTGCTTGTAGACCAGGATGGCATCAAAATAACTGCGACTGAATATGTGACGGACAGCATATGGGGAGATGGAATTAAGCTTCTGGTTGAAAATAATTCGGCCAAGGACTATACAATAGGCTGTGATGCACTTATCGTGAACGATTATATGATCACAGATCTGTTCAGCGCGGATGTTGCGGCAGGAAAGAAGTCGAATGAGGTTATGTATTTATCGTCAACAGAGCTTAAAGCAGCCGGAATAGATACAGTAGGACAAATTGAGATGTATTTCCACGCATACGATTCAAACTGGGATAATCTTTTCAAGAATGTATATTCAAAGCTTGAGACCTCTGAATTTGCAAACATGGATACGACACCAAACGATGAGGGACAGGAGCTTTACAATGCAAATGGTGTAAGGATTGTTGGAAAAACAGTTGATGAAAATTCCTTCTGGGGAACAGCAATTTTACTTTACATCGAAAACACCTCAGGTCAGAATGTCGGAATAAACGTGGACAATATGTCTATCAATGGATATATGATGACACCGCTGTTTTCAACCACAGTATATGACGGAAAGAAGTCGATAGATGATATAACCATTATGTCAAGTGATCTTGAGGCAAACGGAATCACGTCGGTTGATCAGGTGGAGCTTAAATTCCATATATACAATGCTGAGAGCTACGATACAATAGCGGATTCAGATGCGATAACATTTACGGCACAGTAAATAATTTAAACATCATATGAAAGTATGATTATTAAACAGTAGAGCTACGCAATATTTAATAGATAGGAGAAATTCATCATGAAGGTTTGGAAATTAGTTTCAGGTATTTTATCAATAATTTTATTTGTTTTTGTATCATTTCAGTCATGCGCTGCAGGAGTATCTAATGCGTTGGAGGCCAATGGTGAGGCATCAGGAAGTGCAGGAATAATTGTGGCAATTCTTATGCTTGCAGGTGGAATTGTTTCAATCGCTACGAGAAAATCGTTAGGCAAGGGTGGGAATATCGCACTCATAGTACTCTTTGGATTGGCAGCAATTATCGGATTTGCGGGTTATGGAAGTTTTTCGGATCTTGCTATATGGGCAGGCTGGTGTCTGATAAATGCAGTTCTTGCGGTGGTTGCACTGGTTATGGCAAAGAAGAACAATTAAATATTACTATTTGAATTCATATGAGGAAGATTCTAAGGAGAATCTTCCTTTTTTGATATTTAAACTAAGACTAAATATGATACAATTCAATTATTCAGCACTATAAGCTTTATTTCCTAGAGGCTAGGCTTAAAGTTTACATAAGGGAAATTTTAAAGAATTAATGATGAAATGTAACCCCCACCAAACAAAATCCTACATAATATATAGAAGGGAGGTTTGTGGAAAATGTACACACAGGAACAGATACTTGATATGTATTTTGATCGCAACCAGCAGGCTGTCAGTGCGACCTCGCAGATGTACGGAGCGAAGCTTACCCGGTTTGCAGACACTATGATAGCACATGAGGATGCACTGGAATGCGTAAATGACACATACATAGCAGCATGGAACAAGATACCACCGGAGCGTCCTATGCGTTTCCTTTCATGGCTTTACAGGGTATGCCGCAATATCGTATGCGACAGGATTGACTGGAATAATGCTTCAAAGAGAAATTCCAACATGAACTGTATGCTTGATGAGCTTGAGGAGTGCCTTGCAGACAGCAATGCAAAATACGAGGGCGAGCTGTCGGACATTGGAAGGTGTTTATCGGATTTTCTGAACGGACTGGAGACGGAAAAGAGAGTGCTTTTCGTGAGACGCTACTGGTATGGCATGACGATTGATGAGCTGGCAGATATGAGCGGCAGGAGCAAAAGCAGCGTAAAGACCACACTGTTTCGGATAAGGGCAGAGCTTAAAAAATATCTGGATGAGGAGGGCGTATATCTATGACGAAAAAGGATTTATTTGATGGTTTAAATTACATAGATGACCAAATAATTGAAGAAGCGCAGCCGACCGGAGAATCGGCCGGGTACAGTGATGAAATTTATGTAAAAAATCATGAAACCCATCACGGCGGAAAAGAAGACAAAAACAGGAAAAAGCACAAAAAATTTGCACGGGCAGCAAAAGCGCTTGCCACAGTGGCGGCAGTCCTTGTTGTTGCAGTCTTAGGCACGGAGGTTGTGCGGCTTAATAACCGTATAGATGAGCTGGAAACAAAAACTGCAAATGTGATTTCTCAGAATAATGCACAGAATAATGTCTATGCAGGGATAAAGAGCGGTGCAAAGCTTGGGGATTATGAATCGGCCTCTGATTACGGGAAATTGTATGATGTGGCAAAAAAAGCTGAGGCTTCCATAAGGAATACTGCATCTGGAGACTTGCTGGAGAGTGCGGATGCAACAGGAATTACGTCTGATGCATCGTCTGCAAATAAGCAGGAGGCGGCAGCCAAAACAGAGTATTCAACCACCAACGTGATGACAGAGGGCGTTGATGAGAGTGATGTGGTAAAGACGGACGGAAAGTACATTTACATGGTCGAGGATGGTCAGATATCCATCACGGATATTTCAAATGGAAAGCCGGGGGAAGAGACGCTGTTTCGTCCTGATTTTGAGGTACCGTCAGATACTGTAGAGGAGCTTTATATCAGTGACGGAAAAATGCTTATCATATCAAACCATGCGGGCGATAAGGATGAGACTATATGCTATAGCTATGATATAGCTGACCCGACGAAACCGGTGCTTATAGGCAAAGCACGTCAGGATGGATTTTACAATACATCGCGCAAAATCGGCGATACGGTATATGTTTTTTCGGACACATATATAAAGACCTCCGATATGAATAAAAATGTGGCGCTGCAGGAGGATAATCTGGAGAAATGGGTGCCTCAGGTAAATGGCAAAGTGATAAGCTATGACTGCTTCTATATAGGAGAGGATACATACTCAGGCACAGTTATTTCGAGCTTTGATGTGGATAAACCTGATAAGACGATAGATGCAAAATGCATTATGAATAATAGCGGCGAGGTGTACGTTTCTAGCAATGCTATGTATCTGTATCATTCTGATTGGAGTGCAAGCCGTGAGCTTACCAAAATCAGCAAAATTTCGTTTGAGGATGGAGTGATGAAGACCGGGGAGACGACTTCAGTGAATGGTTATCTTAACGATAAATTTGCAATAAATGAGCAGGGAGGGTATCTGTATGTGCTTCCAACCTCAAATACCGGCAGCCAGCCTGTCAATTCGCTTCATGTGCTGGATAAGGATATGAATGAGGTCGGTGTGATAAACGAGATTGCACGCGGGGAGAGTATATACGCAGCTCGCTTTGTTGGAAAATACGTATATTTCATCACATACAGGCAGACGGATCCTCTTTTTGTAGCAGACATATCTAATCCGACAGCACCAAAGCTTTTGGGAGAGCTTGAGGTGAGTGGATTTTCTGAATATCTGCATATGTGGGATGATACGCACGTACTTGGAATAGGCTATGGTGATTCGCAGCAGAGTAAGATAAAGCTTACTATGTTTGATGTGAGTGATCCGACAAAGCCGGTTGAGGTGAACCAGAAGCTTATCGACAGTTCTGAGAGCTGGAGTAATGAGTTTGTATACAACTACAAGGCTATTCTTGCTGACCCGGAGAAAAATCTGATAGGATTTACTGCGAATGACTACTATCTGTTTTCGTATGACAGTGAAAACGGCTTTAGTCTTTTGGAGCAGCAGGCACTGACCTATAAAAACACAGAAGGCTACAGAGGCATTTATAAGGATAATGATTTCTATGTGGCAGGAAACGGAGAGATAAAGCATTTTAAGCTGGCAGAATAGCGTAAATAATAGTGTTACGCAATAAGATATAAAGACAGGCGGCGAATACCCAAAGAGGGTGTTTGCTGCCTTTTTTTGTATAATTTTATATACAAACGAAATGTAACAGCATATTTAAGTATGCAATTTAAGGTAGACGGTGATATAATATCTCTGATTTTGTCAAATAAGACGGATTACTAAGGTTACCGGAGACAATGGCAAACGGTAATCTTAAATAGATTTAATAACACGGAGGAACTATTATAATGAATACAGCCTCAAAGACAAGACATGTCTTTATTTTGTTTTTGGCAGATATAGTCTGGGGAATAGCCTTTGTAGCGCAGTCAAAGGGAGGGGATGCAGTTGGAGCATTTTCATTCAACGGCATCCGCTTCCTTATTGGTGCGCTCTGCCTTCTGCCGGTCATAAAAATACTGGATAAGAAAGAGCTGACGGTAAACAGACCTGAAAGCAAAAAGCAAAAGAAAGAGCTTTGGATAGCCGGAAGCTGCTGTGGAATAGCACTTTTCTTTGCGAGCAACCTGCAGCAGCTTGGAATCAGCATGGGCGCAGAATCCGGCAAGGCAGGATTTCTTACAGCTACATATATACTTATGGTGCCTATACTAGGGATTTTCCTTAAAAGAAAATGCGGAGTCAAAATATGGATAGGTGTATTTATTGCACTGATAGGCATGTATTTTCTGTGCATGAATGGGACATTTTCACTTAGCGGCTCGGATTTGCTCCTGTTGGCAGGGGCATTGTGCTTTGCGATACAGATACTTGTTATAGACCATTTCGTATCACATGTAGATGCGGTCAGACTCTCATGCATTGAGTTTTTCGTCACCGGACTTGGCTCATGTATAGTGATGATTTTTACTGATATGGGACCGTCTGCCGGCGGTATAGCGCAGTGGGCACAGTCGCTTTGCACCTGGGATGCATGGATTCCGATTCTCTATGCCGGTATTTTCTCAAGCGGAGTGGGCTATACGCTGCAGATTGTCGGACAAAAGGGCTTAAATCCGGCGGTGGCATCGGTGGCGATGAGTCTTGAGTCGGTGGTTTCTGTGATTGCAGGATGGATTCTGCTGGACCAGATGCTGGGTGGCAGAGAAATTTTTGGATGTGTGCTCATGTTTATTGCGATAATTATTGCACAGCTTCCGGATAGGGAGTATACTAAATAGATTACAGTATAAAATGAAATGTGATTATTCAAGTGTGGTTTTGCGAATGTGCGTGGGATGAATAGTTACAACGAGATAGGGATTGGATATGAGAAATAATAGTAGAAAAAATTACAGACGCCGCAGACAAAATACAAGAGCTTCACAGATTAAGCTTGTAGGAATAGTGGCTGTGATAGTCGTTATAGCGATTATAATAGTTATATCGTGCTTTAATAAAACAAAAAAAGACAGTAATAAGGCAAAAGACACAGGAACGGCCACAGAAAATGTGACCGGTGTGACTGAGCAGGTAAGTGAGACAGAGGAAGCAAAGGAGCTCTTTGCACCAAAGGAGTCTGATGCTACAGCAGCAATCGGAGATGAGCTTGAGAGCTCTTATGCCGTAGTGATTGATGAGCAGGACGGCACAGTTGTTGCGGGAAAAAATGCTCATGAGAAAATGTATCCGGCTTCCATGACAAAGGTTATGACAGTGCTTGTAGCAGCAGAGCAGGCTGAGAAAAATGCAATTGCTGCAGCGGAGAATGAAAACACCGAAATAGACAGGCAGGCTGTGATAGAAAACAAGCTCAACGAGGTTGTTACAATTACAAGAGAAGCCACAGATTATTCATATGTGCATGATTGCAGTACAACAGGCTTTTTAGACGGTGAGCAGGTGCCTCTTCGCGATGTGTTTAACGGAACCATCCTGCCATCGGGTGGAGAATCGGCATATCAGCTTGCGGTTTATACAGCAGGCTCCATGGAAGCATTTGTCGATATGATGAACCAGAAGGCAGCAGAGCTTGGTATAGGCCAGACCACACATTTTGCAAACCCTGTCGGCATATATGATGAGAACAATTACAGCACAGCCTATGATATGGCGGTCATCATGCAGGCAGCGATGCAGGACGACATTTGTAAAACAGTACTTTCAAATCATACATACAGCACGGCTGCAACACCGCAGCATCCGGAGAACCTGAACATATCGAATCTGTTCCTGCGTCGAATAGAGGACAGGATGACAAGCGGCGAGGTAATCGGTGCAAAGACAGGCTTTGTAAATCAGTCCGGCAACTGTGCGGTCAGCTATGAGAAGGCAGCAAGCGGAAAGACATATATATGTGTGACAGCAGGCGCTTCAAGCGGATGGCACTGTATAGATAATCATGTGTATCTATATAATACATACACAAAGTAGTCAGCACAGCTGATTTTAAGGAGCACAGATATGGCGGGAAATCAAGGCAATTACAGGGAAAACCCCACGCGTAATGAGAAAAAATACAAAAAAGCCAACGGACAGCCGAGACTAAAGGAGAAAAGCAGCCGGGCAAAAAGCGATAACGTATGTCCGTATGCGAAGAAATGTGGCGGCTGCGACTATCAGGGCGTAGAATATAAGGAACAGTTAAAAACCAAGCAGGCATACATGAAAAAGCTGTTAAAGCCTTTTTGCTTTGTGGAGCCGATTGTCGGCATGAAAAATCCGCTCTATTATCGTCACAAGGTTCATGCAGCCTTTGACTGTACGAGGCGCGGTCAGATCGTGGCGGGAGCCTACAGGAAAAACACACATGATGTGGTGGATATCGAAAGCTGCATGATAGAGGAGCAGGAGTCAGATGAGATAATAAGGGACATAAAGGATATGCTCCGCTCATTTAGGATAAAGACCTATGATGAGGATACCGGCTATGGGCTTCTCAGACATGTGCTTGTAAGAAAGGGTTATGCAACAGGGCAGATAATGGTAGTGCTTGTCCTGGCATCGCCGATACTTCCATCGAAGAACAATTTCGTAAAAGCACTTAGGAAAAAGCATCCCAATATTACGACAGTGGTGCTCAACGTGAATGATAAAAAGACAAGCATGGTGCTCGGAGACAGAAACATCACGCTTTATGGCAAGGGCTTCATAGAGGATAAGCTGTGTGGCTGCACCTTCCGCATCTCACCAGGCTCGTTTTATCAGGTGAATCCGGTGCAGACGGAGCTTTTATACGAAAAAGCCATTCATGAGGCACACCTCACCGGCAAGGAGCGTGTAATCGATGCATATTGCGGCACCGGAACCATAGGCATCATAGCAGCGAAAAATGCAGGTGAAGTCATCGGGGTCGAGCTAAACCGTGATGCAATCCGTGATGCAGTCACCAATGCAAAGCGAAACGACATCAGAAATATCCGCTTCTACAATGACGATGCCGGAAAATTCATGGTTGAGATGGCACAAAATGGTGAGAAAGCGGATGTTGTCATAATGGATCCTCCAAGAACCGGCAGCGACGAGGCATTTTTATCATCGGTTGTCAAGCTGGCGCCGGAGAGAGTGGTGTATGTGTCTTGTGGTCCGGAAACACTGGCGAGGGATTTAAAGTATCTCACAAAGCATGGATATACAGTGAAGCGTGCAACACCATATGACTGCTTCCCATATACAGAGCACATAGAGACAGTGGTGTTACTTTGCAGGTAAAAGGTCAATAATAGTATTCCAATTCGCCGTCAAATGGTGTAGAATAAAAACTACTTTCCATGTATACTAATGAATGATTACAGCCCATATACGGAGGATAAATATGAGGACGCTATATACATTTGACAAACACAATTATTCCGATGATATGGAGGTATTTGAGCGCTTCGCGGTGCGCGCGGTTATTATCAGAGACGGCAAGCTTGCCATGCAGCAGGCCGGTGAGGGCTACTACAAGATACTGGGCGGCGGCATCGATGCAGGCGAGACCAACGAGGTTGCGCTGGCACGGGAGGTGCGCGAGGAGGCAGGGCTTCTTGTCGTGCCGGAAAGCATCAGGGAGTGCGGAAAGGTCATAGAAAAGAGACGCGATATATTTGAGGCTGACAAGATATATTACTGTCACACCTACGTGTATTTCTGTGATGTGAAGGACGAGCATGTGGCAGCACAGATGACAGACAGCGAGATAAGGCTTGAGTATCATCTGTCATGGGCTACGCCGGATGAGATAATAAAGGCCAACAGCGCTTTTCTTGATAAAGAATGGATAGCAAGAGACACTAAGATTGTTGAGTTGATAAAAGAAATGTGTTAAAATAATGCCTGGATGTAAATCCGGGCATTTAATATAAGGAGAAGCAGTATAAATGGATAAAAATAAAATCAAAAATAAATTAAAGGATGATCCGGCCTTCACTCTTGAGGTGCAAAACCCGGAGGTTGAGGCGCTGATGACACAGTATTCAAGCGACAAAAAGGCGGAGACGCTCAATAAGCTCATTGAAAAATGCACTAAGAGCAGATTCCTGGTACCTGCAAATGTCGGAGAGAACAACAAGCCGATTCCGCTATTTATTAAAAACGGTGAGGGAGAGGCTTTCATGCCGATTTATACCTCAAAGGCACAGCTTTCTAAGGATCATCCGTCACCATGCATTGTAAATATGCCGTTTCTTGCAGTCAACAATATGGTGGCAAATAAAGAGTCAAAGATTAATGGTATCGCATTCAACCCGTTCACTCACAATCTGATTTTCAAAAAGCCTCTTGTAGAAAAGATTGAGGCAGTGGAAAAGGCCAGAAGAGAGGGACATCCTACATCACCGACAAAGGGCAAGACTGTACAGATGACAGCAGAGCAGTATGTCATCTTTGAGCGTATGCAGTATGAGCATATTTTCCTGCCGGCGAAGATGTTTGAGGGCGGAAAAGAGTTCATGGACCGACTTGCCGATGAGAAGGAAAAGTTAATAGATGAGCTGTACGAGGAGGCATATCAGCAGAAGCGTATGTATCCATATATGGAGGAGGATTTCTCTGTTATGTCTATGCAGATTTCTGATACGCTCAATGTTACCAGAGTTGATTTCCCGACAAGGGATATGGCTCCAAACTGCGCAATCCGTGCTTATCTCGTGTGGGATGCTGCTGCGTCACAGGGCAGATATTTTGTAATTGATGCGAAGGGCGATAAAACTACTGAGCTGGCTGAGATTACAGAGGATTACAAGCGTCTTGGATATGGAGCTGCACCGGTTGAGGGTGCTGAGCTTCAGACTGTTCTTGACTTGGTTAAGAAAAGTGCAGAGGAACAGAATTAGAAAAGTAATGTAGGGCAGGATATATAAAGGAGGTCGTGTATGAAGGAGTTTTTAGGCAGAATAAAGGCTGATTTTCTACTGTCATCAGTGCTTTGCATAGCGCTGGGACTGGTGTTTATCATATGGAGGGCTTCGGTGCTCACGATTGTGGCCAATGTGCTTGCGGTAGTGCTTATCATCATCGGAGTGGTCTATATGTGCAGCTATTTTTTGAATATAGTTACGAATGGTTTTTCAGCGATGCTGGGGCTTGTGGTTTTGGCAGTGGGTATATGGTTTCTGGTACAGCCAAAGGTTGTGGTGAGCCTGATACCTATAGTCATCGGTCTGGTGCTCATTTTTCACAGCATCAGGAGCATTATTGAGGCAGTGGATGCCAAAAAATACGGTTACGGAGGCTGGAGTGTCGGCCTGATTTTTTCAATAATCAGTCTGATTTTTGGAATAATCTGCGTGACAAATGCATTTGATGTAATGAAGACAGCCACTGTTGTTGTCGGTATCATACTGATTTTCAACGGAGTGTCCAATATCTGGATTACAAGCCGTGCCACAAAGGCTGAGAGCGCCTACAACAAGCAAAAGGAGTTTGAGGCAACGTTTGTCGAGGACAGAAAAGAGGACAATTAAGCAGTAACAGAAAGGCGACAGAATGCGTCGGATGGAGTTTAAGATGGAGAGACCCGGACTTACCAAGGTCGGTGACCATCTGAAGGTAACAGAGAGCAAGCTTCCAACTTCATATTATTATACGATAGAGCATGCAATTGCCATGTCGGGAAACTACGTGGTCAGCGAGAGGCTCAAAAGCCGCGAGGGCGATGTCGTGGATGTAAGGGAGACTGAGAAGGGCTACTTTGTCACGATGGAGTTTGATGAGTAATGACACAGCAAGGTAAGAATGCAATAGATCTGGTGCTCGCTGAGAGCCTTATAGAGCTTTCAGCGAAAAAGCCAATCGATAAGATTACAATTAAAGAGATAACGGACAAGGCCGGAGTTATCCGCCCTACGTTTTACAATCATTTTCAGGACAAGTACGAGCTGATAGAGTGGATTATCAAAAGCGAGCTGCTTGAGCCCATCAAGCCACTGCTCAATGCCGGAATGATTTTTGAAGCGATTGTGCTGATGCTCAATAATATCTCGGCAAACAGTGTTTTTTACAAGAAAGCACTAAAGCTGGAGGGGGCAGTGACGTTTAATCAGATTGCCATGAAATGCGTCTGCGAGATGTTTATGAATATCATAAGCGAAAAGAGCACAGGAAAGAAATCCAAATACCGCTGGCTCACACCTGAGGTGATTTCTACATATTATGCGCAGTCGTTGTGTTTTATCACGGAGGGCTGGATAGCCCAGGGCATGGATGATATTGAGCCGAAGGAGATGGCTGAGGCATACATGTATCTGATTACGCGTTCGATGGATGATATACTAAGTGAGCTGTAGAGGACAATTGTCATGGAAAATGACGGCTTAAGCAAGCTCATAAAGCAGAATCATAAAGAGGCACGTGTTCATATAAATATGAAAATGCTGTGAAAAGGTGTCAGAAATCAAATACAATATCATATATGTGTCATATCGGATATACAAATTGATGGATTTGTATATCTCACATGACAAATCAAAGAGATTGAATATTTATTTATTCGGTCTTTTTTTTTATACTTCAATACGAATAAAAGAAAGAGTGGTGAATCTAATGATTAAATTTGGAAAAGGAGTCGTAAAACATCGTGTGCTGATACTGATAGTTGCATTTGCACTGCTTATACCGTCGGGCATCAGCTTTATCAACACGAGAATCAACTTTGATATCCTTTCTTATCTGCCAAGCCAGATAGAGACTATGAAGGGTCAGGATATCATGGTAGATGAGTTTGGAACCGGAGCGTTATCTTTTGTGATCTTGGAGGATATGAAGGATCAGGACATAGAGACTCTGGCAGGTGACATAGAGGACCTTAAGGGTGTTAAGGATGTCATCTGGTACGGAACAATCGCTGATTCCACATTGCCAAGAGAGGCAATTCCGGATGAGGTGTACGACGCATTTAACAACAAGGATGCAAACAGTCAGCTCATGCTCGTCACCTACAGTGATACAATGGGTTCGGATGAGACAATGGAAGCCGTCAACAAGATGGATAAGATGGTGAAAAACCACTGCTTCGTAGCAGGAATGGCAGCGGTCAACGCAGATACAAAGACACTTGTTATGCAGCAGGCTCCTATATATGTCATCATAGCAGCATTGCTTTCAATGCTTGTCATGGGAATTACAATGGATTCAATAATTGTTCCGATGTTATTCCTCCTAAGCATAGGAATGGCTATTATCTATAACCTGGGAACAAACTTTATACAGGGACAGATTTCATACCTGACACTGGCACTGACAGCAGTATTGCAGCTCGCCGTAACAATGGATTATTCGATTTTCCTGTGGCACAGCTATCAGGAGCAGATAGACAGATATGACGGAGACAAGAAGCGAGCCATGGCACATGCCATTTCCCACACAATTGTCTCAGTAACAGGAAGCTCAATCACAACAATCGCAGGCTTCGTAGCCCTCTGCTTCATGAGCTTTACACTTGGACTTGACCTGGGAATCGTAATGGCAAAGGGCGTTGTATTCGGAGTTATCGGATGTGTAACAATTCTCCCTGCACTGATTCTTGCATGTGATAAGGCAATCGAGAAGACAAAGCACAAGATTCTTATGCCGGATGTTTCCAGGATTGCAAGCTGGGTAACAAATCATTATAAGATACTTGCAGTGATTTTTATCGTAGTGCTCATCCCGGCAATATACGGATACACTCATGATCAGGTCTACTATGACCTTGCAGGAACCATGCCTGACAGTGCATACAGTAAGCAGGCCAATGAAAGACTCGACAAGGAGTATGCTATGGGTGCCACACATATCATCATCGCGCCGAGCGATATGTCAAAGGCAGACAGCATAAGCATGATAAATGATATCAAGAAGGTCGATGGAGTAAAGCTTGCAGTATCACTTGACTCAATACTTGGACCTACAATACCGGATGATATGGTGCCGGATGATGCAAAGGAGATATTTAAAAACGGTGATTACCAGATGATGCTTGTTTCATCAAAATATGAGACAGCATCTGATGAGGTAAACAACCAGATAACAGAGATTAAAAAGATAGTAAAGAATTACAGCGAGGACGCAATGCTTATCGGTGAGGCACCTTGTACAAAGGATCTTATCACTATCACAGATACAGACTTTAAGCGTGTAAGTGCAGTATCAATCGTATTGATATTCCTTATCATCCTCGTAGTATTCAAATCGGTATCGCTTCCAATCATACTTGTAGCGGTCATCGAGTTTGCAATCTTTGTAAATATGGGAATTCCGGGATTTACAGGAACGAAGCTTCCATTTATCGCGAGCATCGTAATCGGAACCATACAGCTTGGTGCAACCGTTGACTATGCGATACTTATGACCACAAAGTACAGAAAGAACAGATACACCGGAATGGACAAAAAGCCGGCAATCACAAAGGCACTTGCAGATTCGACAAACTCAGTTATCGTCAGTGCACTCTGTTTCTTCGCCGCAACCTTTGGTGTAGGACTTTATTCAAACATTGATATGATCAGTTCTATCTGTATACTGCTTGCACGAGGCGCAATCATCAGTATGTTTGTAGTAGTAGTTATACTTCCGTCAATGTTTATGATTTTTGACAAAGTAATATGTGCCACAAGCGCAGGCTTTAAAAACAAGAACCTGACAGCTTAGTAATCTGATTAATCATAAATGAGGGATAAAATACTTTTTGGCCCTCATAACATAAAAATATAACCTCAAAAATAAAATCAGGAGGAATAAGACATGAAATTACCAGAATTGAAAGAAAAGTTAAAAAGTAAATATATTGTCCGTGTTGTAGCCGGAGTCCTCACAATAGCACTTGTAGGTACAGGAATCGGAGCAACAGCGGTTTTTGCAGAGAAGAACAGCACCGCAGTCACAGCCGAGGCAGACAGCACAACAGGAAGCAGCAAGGATGCTGATGACATAGCAGATAAGCTCATGGACAGCGTATCATTAAAGGATAACGATGCAGACAAGGACGAGAGCGTATACCTCATCTCAGATGCAAACGGCAACGTAAACAAAACAATCGTAGTAGATCACCTTAAAAATAAAGACAAAAAGGATACCTTGGAGGATGCTTCAAACCTTTCAGATATCGAGAACGTAAAGGGCAAGGAAAAATTCACACAAAGCGGTGATAAGCTCACATGGCAGGCCGGCGGCAAGGACATATACTATCAGGGCACAGCAACAGAGGAACCACCTGTAACACAGAAGGTTACATACTACCTCGATGGAAAAGAAATCTCACCTGAGGACCTTGCGGGAAAATCAGGAAAGGTCAAAATCCGTTTTGACTACACAAATACCACATCGTATACAGAGACAGTAAACGGCGAGAAGCAGACAGTTTCCGTACCGTTTGCGGCAGTAACAGGACTTGTGCTCGGTGATGGCTTCGAGAATATCGAAGTTACAAACGGCAAGGCTGAGGTAAGTGATTCATCAAGCGTAGTGCTCGGATATGCACTTCCGGGCTTAAAGGACAGCCTCGGAATCAAGGACAAAGACCTCGATGGCGATGTAAATATCCCTGAATACATGGAAATGACAGCAGATGTGAAGAATTTCTCAATGCCTGCAGCCATGACCTTCGTGGTAAACGCATCTGATTATGTAAGCACAGACGGAATTGACACATCAGACCTCGATGATATGATAAATGACTTAAAGGATGCCTCAACACAGCTTCAGGATGGCTCAAAGACACTGGCAGAGGGTACTGACACCCTTGCTGACGGACTTTCAACATTGCAGAGCAAGCTCGGCACATTCGCATCAGGAGTTGGCACACTGCAGAATGGACTTAAGACATATACTGATGGTGTTAGTACATTAAGTGGGGGACTGAATACACTTGGAAACAGTACAGGAGCCCTTGTTTCAGGAGCAGATAAGCTTAATAGTGGAGCAGGCCAGCTTGCAAGTGGAAGTGCAACACTTAAGGATCGTTTGAAGTCATATACGGATGGAGCAAGTGAGCTTCAGGCAGGCATTAATAAATTATATAACACATTAGATGCAGGACTTACTGATAAACAGAAGGCGAAAATTCAGAAAACAGCTGTAGAGAGCGTGCAGGATTCATTCAAGGGAGAAACAGGTGTTACTGTTCAGAAAACAATATATGCAGGACTCCGATACCAAACTGATGATAATGGAAATGTAATAGGTGACGGAGATTTGTATACTAGTTTATACAATGGAACTGTAGGACAGAAATTTGAAGAAAATTTGGATTCTGCATATGCATTAGTGGTAAAGACAGTACTTTCAACAGCTGCCGGTGATGAGTCGGGAACTGTGCAAAGCGATGTTCTTGCACAAACGATAAAAGAGCGCTATAAAAAGGCAAGTGATGCATATGAGGCTGCAATTACGGTAAGTGTACAATCTGGAACATTAGATGAAACAACTAAGGCAGTGTTGAGTAATACACAGTATCAAGAAGCTTTTATTACTTATAATGCTATACAAAATATGTCAGCTAGTCAGTTAGCAGAAGCAATATATGCAAAGACAAATGCAACAGACACTTTAATAAGTATGACAGAGACACAGCTTAAGGAGACTCTTGAATCAGATAAGAATTCTAGTGATATAAAATCAGGAGTTGAAACTGCTCTTAATACATTGGCAACTAAATTGAGTGGAGCTTGTGAGCAGGTTTCCGAACAGGTTGCTTCTAGTGCAGCTATTACTGGAGCCCAAGGCACAATGGATACAGTAAAAGCTGGATTGGGAAATGAGAAAGATGAAAAAACACTTATTGGAGGAGCTGAAAAACTTACATCCAGCAACAATAAACTCAACGCCGGAGCAACAGCACTCAATGCCGGAGCAAGTCAGCTTTCAGCCGGAACACAGTCGCTCATGAACTCAGTACCAACGCTCACAAGCGGAATCAAGCAGCTTGTGGACGGTTCAAATACACTTGTAGCAAACAATGCACAGCTCAACAGCGGAGCATCACAGCTTGCAGATGGAACAAATCAGATAGTCTCAGGTGTAGACCAGCTCACAACAGGCTCTAAGACACTTTCAGAGGGTGCACACACACTTGCAGACGGTATTGTACAGTTCAATGAGGAGGGAATCAACAAGATTCTCGACGCATACAACGGTGACTTAAAGCCATTCACCGACAAGCTTCAGGCAGTAATTGACGCAGGTGAGGAATATCAGACATACTCAGCAATCGCTGATGGACAGACGGGCAGCGTTAAGTTCATATATAAATTAGCTTCAATAGATGCTAAGGCAGATAGCGACAAATAATTAATTAAAGGATGTTTGTACATTAGGGGAGGCAAAAATGGGCTGGATAGAATATCTGTTAATCGTGGCGGGAAGTTCGCTTGAGATTTTCGTTGCGATGGAATGTCAGGGATCCCTGATCCAGAAAGTAAATAAGAAACAGCTTACAGCCATTTGCTTCATAGTTGCAGTTTGCCAGTTGTTAGCAATGTACATCGGGTATTTCCTGTCAAGCTTCCTTAATGGGAAATACTCGGTGAAGGATGAAGCGCTTTTAGGAGAGATAATTTCTATCGGAATACTGATAGGACTGGGGATCAGACTTATAGGAAAGGCTATAAGAAACGAAAGGATTGAGGAGCATTGTCAGGCACAGCTTGATATGAAAAGAGTGTTAAGGATAGCAGGAATCACCGCATTTTATACGGTTCTTGCAGGAATAGCATTCGGATTCCTCGGTACCGGACTTTTCACCATTATGATAATGGTGGCGCTGCTCACTGTCATCTGTATAGTGGCAGGCATTTACACAGGATATCACTACGGTTTCGAGCAGAAGACAAAGGTATATATCGTGGGGGCGATACTCTTTTGGGCGGCTGGAATTGATGTGATAGTAAGGCTTGTAAGTGCAAAATAATGCATAGGGCTCTGTTCGTAAGGACAGGGCTTTTTTGCTGTCCATTGAAGTATGAAATCCTTTGCTTGCAATGTCAAAGTAAATGCTATAGAATATTTTCATATCAAATTAAATGCAAATGAGGAGATTTAAAGTTATGAAACAGAAATTGAGAAACCTTTCGGCACAGGCAAATATAATATTTGCCATTCTTGCAGTTTTTATTTTCATTGCACCCTTGCAGTGGAGCGGAAAAGTTCTGGGACTGATTCCGGGCATGGAAAAGACGGATGACTATCTGCTGCAGGCTATGGTGGAGACTGTTGTTTTAGTTATTTTTCTTGGCATCACATATTTATTTGGTCTGTGGGATATCTTTAAGGAAAATGCAGCAGGATGGACCAGAAGTTTATACACAGGTGGATTTTTTATAGTATATTGTCTGTATGCTGTTGTTTCAGGTATTTATTTGTGCTTTTTGAGTGAGCATGGTGATGTGAAGGCATTTTACAACATTATCTTTTTCTTTATCGCGGTCTGCCTTGTAGGACTCGTTGAGGAGCTGGTGTTCAGAGGCGTGGTGTTTAATCTGCTGCTGAGAGCTTTTCCAAAGACGAAAGGTGGAATCACAGGAGCCGTAGTTTTGGGAGGCGTACTGTTTGGATTGATGCATTTTTCCAATATGGGCGCAGGGGTTAAGTTCAGCAGTTGTCTGATACAGGTTATTTCAGCAGGACTCATGGGCGTGCTGTTTTGTATGATATACGCGTCTACACGCAATTTCTGGATACTTGCCATTTTCCATACTGTTGTAGATATGGGAGGACTTTTATCATCGGGAATATTTGAGGGAGGCGGAGTGGCCGACAGGATTAATGAGTTTTCGGCAATGAACTGTATCGCATTTGTCGTACTAGGTATTCCTATGCTTGTTATGCTGCGTAAATCAAGGCGTATCCGTCTTGAGATGCTCTACAACAATGTGACTATCATAGATGACGAGAGGGAGGGCGCTAAGCTTGCAGTTGTTTCACTGGTGCTTGGTATTTGCAGTATTATTTTCTCGTTTTTTGGATATCTGATGGGACTTGGAATTGTCGGCATGCTTGCTTCCAAAATGTCAAAAAAGGCAAAGCAGTATAACAATGCAATAGCAACTGCCGGTATGATTACATCGATAATAGGCTTTGTACTGTCGGTCATCTGCACGATTGGCATGATGGTGCTGTTTGCAAGTGGCATGTACGACAGGCTTGTTAATATGTCGATGTAAATTAAAGTAACTGATTTAACAATATGGTAAAAATACCATATAATATTTTGTGAGAACAATGGAGAAGAGTTATGGGATTTTTGAATTGCGAGCTAAGGTAGGAACAGATATTTCGAGAGTATTATATTTTTTCTATTATGAAGGAAGAATAGTATTGACACATGGATTCATTAAAAAAACTCAGAGGACACCGGCTGGTGAAATTGAAAAGGCTAAGAAATATAGAAGAGATTATATAGAAAGGCATGGTAAATAATATGAGATATGACGATTATTTACAGGAGCAGCTTAAAAATCCTGACGTAAAAAAAGAGTGGGACGATCTCCAGCCTGAGATGGATGTCATAAGGGCTATGATAGATGCGCGAATTAAAAATAATTTGACTCAAAAGGAGCTTGCAGCACGTACAGGCATTGATCAGGCGGATATTAGTAAGCTTGAGAATGGAACGAGAAATCCATCTTTGAAACTTTTAAAGAGGCTTGCGCATGGAATGGGGATGCAGTTGAAAATTGAATTTATACCAATGCAGCCGTTAAAAAAATAAAATTGAACGGATGCTGCAATAATACGAAGCAGACCTTTGAATGTCGCATAAAGTCTACATTCAAGGGTCATTTTTTAAGGAGAAACCATGAACATTTTACTGACAGCAATAAATGCAAAATACATACATTCAAACCTCGCAGTTTATTCACTGCGCGCCTGTGCCGGGGAGTACAGGGATGCTGTGGAGCTTGCGGAATACACGATAAACAATCAGAAGGATTACATTCTTGAGGAGCTTTATAAGAGAAAGCCCGACGTACTTTGTTTTTCGTGCTATATATGGAATATTGATTATGTGACTGATATTGCACGCGAGTATAAAAAGCTTTGTCCGTCAGTGCCGATATGGGTTGGAGGCCCTGAGGTGTCTTACGAGGTGGAGGCATTTTTGCGGGAAAATCCATACATAGACGGTGTGATGATAGGCGAGGGAGAGGATACCTTTAGAGAGCTGTGCGGTTACTATGCGCATAAAAGAAAGCTGAGTGATATTGCAGGTATTGCTTTCAGAAAACACAGCACAGGTAATAGTACAAGTAATAGAACAAGTGTGAACAACTCAGGCTGCAAAGCGGATGAAATAGTATTTACAAGTCCACGCCCAATCAAAAACATGAGTGAAATCCCATTCTGCTATGATACGCTTGATGATTTTTCAAACCGCATCATCTACTACGAGAGCAGCAGGGGATGCCCGTTTTCGTGCAGCTACTGTCTGTCATCGGTGGATAAGACACTGCGTTTCAGGGATACTCGGATTGTCAAAAGGGAGCTTAAGTTTTTTATAGACCAGAAGGTGCCTCAGATTAAGTTTGTGGACAGAACCTTCAACTGCAATCATGCTCATGCCATGGAGCTGTGGCGCTTTATAAAGGCAAATGACAATGGTGTGACGAACTTTCACTTTGAGATATCGGCGGATCTGCTGAATCAGGAGGAGCTTGAGCTGATTTCTGATATGAGGCCGGGGCTGATACAGCTTGAAATCGGTGTGCAGTCCACCAATGAGGTCACGATTAAGGAGATTCACAGGACTATGAAGCTTGAGAGGCTTAAGGAGGTTGTGAGGCTCATTCAAAGCGGCAACAATATCCATGAGCATCTGGATCTGATTGCAGGGCTTCCGTATGAGGACTATGACAGCTTTGGGCGTTCCTTTGATGAGATTTATGAGCTTAAGCCAAATCAGCTGCAGCTTGGATTCTTAAAGGTACTCAAGGGTTCGTACATGTTTGAGCATGCCGCGGAATATGGTATTGTGTACCATGACAAGCCACCGTATGAGGTCATGTCCACAAAGTGGCTTTCGTTTGATGATGTGATAAAGATTAAGCGCGTCGAGGATATGCTTGAGGTGTATTACAACAGCGGACAGTTTGAGATTACGATGAAGCTCATGGAGTGTATCTTTGACAGTGCGTTTGAGTTTTTTCAGGAGCTTGGAGATTTTTATGAGGCAAACGGCTATTTTGGAATGAGCCATTCGCGCATCGGAAGGTGTGAGATACTGCTTGAGTTTCTGGCGTTATACCTGCATTGCTGTGACAACGACGATATAACTTCTGTGGGATTATCCGAAAATGACGGAGATAGAGATGATACTGATTTTGACGAAAATGCCATAGATAGAGATAATACTGATTTTGATGAAAATGCGCAGATTTACAGCATGATTCAGGAGTCACTCATCTTTGATTTGTACTATCGTGAGAACTGCAAGAGCCGCCCGGTGTGGGCCACAGATATAGGAAGCTTCAAGCACATGACACATGCATACTGTAAGAATGGAAAGCTGTCGCATGTGGAGCCGTTCCACTATATTTTTCCGGACAAGCACACGCGCAAGCTGGATGAACTGCCAAAGTATCATAAGGAGCCGGTGTGGGCGCTTTTTCACTACGACATGAGAGACCCGCTTGACCACCAGGCACTGGTGGAGTATGTAGATAACAGTAAAAAGCCGGGAAGGTTTACGGACTAAGAAAAATGAGCAACATAGATAATATAAAAAATTACACGGTGATTGACCTGGAAATGACAGGTCTTTCAGCTAAAAATGACAAGATAATAGAGATAGGTGCGGCACGTGTGAGGGGCGGCGAGATAGTGGATACGATATCCACACTGGTAAATCCTAAGCAGCATATTCCACAGCGTGTGCAGGAATTAACAGGAATTACCGACAGTGATGTGGAAAACGCGGCAGATATGGATGAGGCTGTGGATAACCTGCTTAATTTTATCGGAGATGATATCATACTCGGGCAGAATGTGACCTTTGATTACAGCTTTTTAAAGCAGTGGGCGGTAAATCACAAGCGAACCCTTTCGCTGAATGCATATGATACTCTGAAAATAGCCAGAAAATGTCTGCCTGCTGAGCAGTCAAAGAAGCTGGAGGATTTGTGTGAGTATTTTGGTGTGAGCAGGGAAAATGCCCACAGGGCGCTCGATGATGCGATAGAGACAAAGCAGATATTTGAAAAGCTGCTTGCACTGATGGATGAAAAGGGAGAGCCGGTGGAGTCAAAGCCACTTGTATACAAGGCAAAAAAACAGACACCTGCCACAGCACATCAGGTCAGACAGCTAAAGGAGCTGATGGCTGAGTATGGGATAGCAGATGTCATATCGTGGGACAACCTGACCAGAAGTCAGGCCTCAAGGCTGTACGATGAATATCGTAGCAGATATATTAATAGGTGTGAGGATGGCTCGAAATAAGTTTCAATACAATAAGTTATAATACAATAAGCTATAACGCAAATTAATTACCGGCCGAGGCGGTATCAGCCTGTAGGCTCTCAAGCATAGAAACGATTCCATCCCTTGAAAGAGAATTAAGCTGTTTTGCTTTCTCAATAAGCTCTGCAAGCCGGTCGGTTTTTGACATGCTGATGAAGGCGTTGGCTAACAGACTGTATACGTTCTTTGAATCGGCACCCTGCTCCACTGCAAGCTCAAGCAGTTCATTGCCTAGCGATTCATAGCCTGCCTCCTTAAGCCTATTGTAATAGTCCGGCAGCATTGAAACAAATTTCGTGAAATTATCATCATATTCAGACAGCTTTTTAAAATTGAGAATGCCATATTTAAGCTTTAAATCAGTGTTTGTCATTCCGGTGAGATTGACAAGGGTTTTATCCCTTAAATCATTTATTTTATCATTATTTAATGGAAAAAACTTTTCCGGTATGGTAATATAACACAGGTCAGTGGTATCTCCGCGGAGGGTTGAGTTGGCCTTACGCTCCTTTTCCCAGAACTCCTCGGTGACCTTTGCCTGGGCAGAATCAGCCCTCTTTATGGCAAAAGTAATCACTGCAATAAATAAAATGAATAAAATTAGACAAATTGGAATCATATGTTGGAAAATCCTTTCTCATATATGAAAATAGTATAACTCATTTTTGGACAGAGGTGAATAGTATGTACGATTTTAATAAAAAAAGAAATCAGAAGGTGGTTGCTATAGTGATAATAGTGGTTATAGCAGCGATGCTCGTGACAACATTTGTGTCAAGTCTTGTATAGCTTTTCTTGAAATATGGAAAAAATATGATAATATGATATAAAATGCAGTTCAGTTAAGCGGATGACAGGGGCGCTTTTAACAGCCTCAGGAAAAGGAATCGGAAATGAAGATTAATAAAAAAGCATTATTACTGGGTACAATGGCATTTGTGCTTGTGGCAGCATCAGGCATGGTAAGTGCATATGCAAGCGGTTCGTCAGGCACAAAGAAGGCAAAGGTACAGACAATTACAGAGGGTGTGTGCATTGGCAGTGTGGATGTAGGCGGTATGACAAAGGAAGAAGCAAAAAAAGCAGTTGATGCCTATGTTGACAGCATAAAGGATACATCCTTTTCATTAAAGGGTGCAAATAGTTCATTTGATGCAACAGCACAGGAAATGTCTGTTTCGGCGGACACTGATGCAGCGGCGGACGAGGCTCTTTCAGTGTGCCATGAGGGTAGCCTGATTGACAGATTTGTGGAGTCAGAGGAGCTCAAAAAGGGCAATGTTGCCGTCAATATGTATCTGTCGGTTGATAAACAAAAGACCGCAAAGATGATTTATGATAAGAGCGACGAGCTCAATATAAAGGCAGTTGACAATTCGCTGCAGAGAAACGGCGACAGCTTCGATTTTGTTCCGGGACAGGAAGGCAAAGAGGTCGATGTGGTAAAATCAGTCTATGCCATAAATGACTTTTTGCAGAATAGCTGGGATGGCTCGGCGAATGAGATAGAGCTGGTCACAAATACGGTTCAGCCGAGGGGGTCAAAGGAAGAGCTCTCAAAGATTAAGGATAATCTGGGAGGCTTTTCTACCGATTTCAGCAGCTCGGCAGCAGGGCGTGCAACCAATGTAAAGAACGCGTGCAGCCTGATAAACGGCAGTGTCATATATCCGGGTGAGCAGTTCTCGGTTTACGAGGCTATCAGCCCTATCACAACTGACAACGGCTATCAGATAGCAGGCGCATATGAGAACGGTCAGGTAGTTGACTCGGTAGGTGGAGGTGTGTGTCAGGTTGCGACCACTCTCTACAATGCGGTTATAAGGGCTGAGCTTGACATAGTGCAGCGCTACAACCATTCCATGATAGTAAGCTATGTAAAGCCATCTGACGATGCGGCAATTGCAGGAACCTACAAGGATCTTAAGTTTAAAAATAATCTGGACAATCCGGTGTATATAGAGGGCTATTGCAGTGGTGGAGTCATCACATTCAATGTGTACGGAGTGGAGACGAGACCGGCAAACAGGGAAATTTCCTTCAGGAGTGAGACGATTTCCGAGGAGGATCCGGTCACGCAGTTTAAGTTTGATGCAGGTCAGCCGGTCGGTTATTTCAACACCGAGCAGTCTGCGCACAAGGGAGTGACCGCAAGGCTATGGAAGACGGTCACAGTTGATGGAACAGTGCAGAGCGATGAGGTATTCAACAACAGCAAGTACAAGTCATCACCAAAAATCGTGACGGTTGGTACGGCAGGAGCATCAGCGGAGGTTGTTGCGCAGCTTCAGGCGGCGGCAGCGGCTAATGATGAGGGCTCGGTTAAATCCATTGCTGCGTCTGCGGCAGCAGCGGTTCAGGCACAGGCAGCACAGACTCAGACACAGGATCCGAATGCGGAAGGGCAGACACATGGTGCGCAGACCCAGACTACAGATCCGAATGCGGCAGGGCAGACACAGGGCACGCAGCCGCAGCCGACAGACCCGAATGCAGCAGGGCAGGCACAGTAAATACACAGCATATTATTATTAGGAACAGGAAAACACATGAAAAACGGTAAAATATCAGAGTCGGTTTTAAAGCGCTCTGTCTTAAAACAACTTCATACCAAAAGCGACAGAATACTTTTTAAACCGGCAGTAGGTGAGGACTGTGCGGTGATTTCCATGCAGGCAGGCGACCAAACCAGGTTAGTTACTGCTACTCAGACGTTCATGCTTGATGTATCGGATAAGCATGTGCGTGCTAACTGTGCAGTTTATGATGCATTGAACAATATTTATGCCATGGGGGCAGGTCCTATTGGGATAGAGCTGGCACTGCTTGTACCTACCACAGAAAACGAAGCCGTGCTTCGCGAGACAGTGAGAGCGATTGATGCTGTATGTGAGGAAGCAGGAATTGTGGTACTTGGCGGACATACACAGGTGAGCCGTGCGGTGAAGAATATCGTGGTGACAGTTACAGCAATAGGTGAGGCCTATGAGCAGACGCTTACACCATCATCGGCAGCAGCACCGGGCATGGACGTAATAGTGACAGGCTATGTGGGGCTTGAGGGCACCGCAATTCTTGCAAATGAGAAAAGAGCCGAGCTTGAAACGAGATTTTCCAAGGCATTTATAGATAAATCAGCAGCATATATAGACCATATTTCCACCGCAATGGAGGCTGCATCCGCGATTGGCGCCGGTGTGGCGGCAATCCATGACGCTTCGCAGGGAGGCATCTTTGGAGCACTCTGGGATATGGCAGAGGCTTCGGGAATTGGTCTTGACATCGATTTAAAGAAGCTCCCTATCAGGCAGGATACGATTGAAATAAGTGAATTTTTTGACATAAACCCGTATAAGCTTTTGTCAGGAGGAAGTCTGATAATCATAGCTGCAGATGGTACCCGCGTGGTCAGAGAGCTTGAGAAAACAGGACAAAATGCTGTTATAGTCGGTGCCACAACCGATTCAAACGACAGAGTGCTGATTTCCGGCGAGGAGAGACGATTTTTGGAGACTGCCCAGACTGACGAGATATACAAGGTTTTCAACTAATATATTTGAATCAGGAGATTATATATCATGAGAGAAAAGATATTAACATTTATAGAGAAAAACAGCAGGATAAACCTGAAGGAGCTTGCAATCATGCTTGGTGTGGATGAGGCAAGTGTGGCAAACGAGATTGCTGCTATGGAGCAGGAGAATGTCATCTGCGGATATCACACACTGATTGACTGGGACAAGGCAGGCCTTGAGAAGGTCACAGCCATGATAGAGGTCAGAGTGACACCACAGCGCGGCATGGGCTTCGACAAGATTGCCGAGCGTATATACAACTATCCTGAGGTGAAGTCTGTATACCTTATCTCGGGCGGCTTCGACCTCATGGTCACACTCGAAGGTAAGACTCTGCGTGAGGTATCACAGTTTGTGACAGATAAGCTTTCTACACTGGATCAGGTGCTTTCGACAAAGACAAACTTTATTCTGAAGAAATACAAGGACCATGGAACTATCATGGCGGCACCTGTCAAATCCGATGAAAGGGGAATTATGTCATAATGAGAGACCCTTTATCCAGTACAATAAAGACTATCCAGCCATCGGGCATCCGTAAGTTTTTTGATATAGTGAGTGAGATGAAGGATGCGATATCGCTTGGAGTAGGTGAGCCTGATTTTGACACACCGTGGCATATCAGGGATGAGGGCATATATTCCCTTGAAAAGGGACGCACCTTCTACACCTCAAATGCCGGACTCAAGGAGTTAAAGGTTGAGATTGCAAGATATCTCGACAGAAGATACGGCATGACATATGATTACAACAAAGAAATCATGGTAACTGTCGGTGGCAGCGAGGCTATAGATATCGCACTGCGCGCCATGCTCGATGCGGGAGATGAGGTGATTATCCCACAGCCAAGCTATGTTTCATATGTGCCATGTACTGTGCTGGCAGGTGGCACACCTGTGATTGTGGAGCTCAAGGAGGAAAATGATTTCAGGCTGACAGCCGAGGAGCTTGAGGCTGTTATCACTCCAAAGACAAAGATACTTATCATGCCTTTCCCTAATAACCCTACAGGCGCTATCATGGAAAAAGCAGACCTTGAAGCAATTGTTCAGGTGGTTAAGGAGCATGATCTGTTTGTGATAAGTGACGAGATTTATTCAGAGCTTACATATGTGGATAAGCATGTGTCTATAGCATCGTTTCCGGGAATGAAGGAGCGAACAGTGCTCATAAACGGTTTTTCCAAGGCTTATGCCATGACAGGCTGGAGGCTTGGATATGCGTGTGCACCTGAGACCATTTTAAAGCAGATGCTAAAGATTCATCAGTTTGCAATCATGTGTGCGCCGACCACGAGCCAGTATGCGGCTGTCGAGGCTATGAAAAACGGCGATGAGGATGTTGCACAGATGAGGGATGAATACAACGGCCGCAGACGCTATGTGCTTCACCGCTTTAAGGAGATGGGGCTTAAGTGCTTTGAGCCTTTCGGGGCCTTTTATGCGTTCCCAAGCATCAAGGAGTTTGGCATGACATCCGATGAGTTTGCCACAAAGCTTCTAAATAGCAAGAAGATTGCCGTGGTTCCGGGAACTGCATTCGGAGAGTGCGGTGAGGGCTTTTTACGTATATCATATGCATATTCGCTTGATGATTTAAAGGAGGCGCTCGGCCGCATTGAGGAGTTTGTCACAGAGCTTCGCGCCGGGATGGATAATAAATAGTTTAAATTGACAGGAGACAAAATGGCAAAGCTGAACATAGTGTTACATGAGCCGGAAATTCCGGCAAATACAGGAAATATCGGAAGAACCTGCGTCGCGACAGGCACGAGGCTTCATCTTATAGAGCCGCTTGGATTCTCACTTTCAGAGAAGGCACTAAAGAGAGCCGGAATGGATTACTGGAAGGACCTCGACGTCACCACATATGTGGACTGGGAGGATTTCCTTGAGAGAAATCCGGGTGCAAAGATATATTATGCGACAACAAAGGGCAGACATGTGTACTCTGATGCTCATTTTGAGCCAGACTGCTATATTATGTTTGGCAAGGAAAGCGCAGGCATTCCGGAGGAGATACTAAAGGAGCATCCGGATGAGTGCATCAGGATACCGATGATAGGTGAGACAAGGTCACTTAATCTGTCAAATTCAGTAGCTATCGTGCTCTACGAGGCATTGAGACAGAATAATTTTGATCATATGAGGCTTGAGGGAGAGCTTCATCACCTGAGCTGGGATGACTAAATCAAGCGGCAAAGCGCATATTTTTAGCAGCTATTTGGGCTTTAACAGCTATGATAATTGTAAATACGGTAGATTTTTAGGAAAAAGAAATGGGCATAATTAAAACAAGCAAATTAGTACATGAATTTATACGAAGAGACGAGGAAGGCAATGTAGAGTCAATCACTACAGCACTCGACAACGTAAACCTCGACATAAAAGAGGGGCAGTTTATTGCAATCCTCGGTCACAATGGTTCGGGAAAATCAACTCTTGCAAAGCATATCAATGCACTTCTTGCGCCGAGCGACGGCACCATATGGGTGGATGGCATGGATGTGTCAAAGGAAGAGAATGTCATACCTGTCAGGAAAAGTGCAGGTATGGTTTTCCAGAATCCCGACAATCAGATTATCGCCAATGTCGTGGAGGAGGATGTGGGCTTTGGACCTGAGAATATCGGTGTGCCGACAGATGAAATCTGGCAGCGCGTGGACTATGCGCTAAGGGCTGTCGGTATGACAAAGTACCGCACACATTCACCGAACAAGCTCTCCGGAGGACAGAAGCAGCGTGTGGCAATCGCGGGAGTTGTGGCAATGGAGCCAAAATGTATAGTATTTGACGAGCCTACAGCCATGCTTGACCCAAACGGCCGCAAGGAGGTCATAGCCACAGCCCATGAGCTCAATAAGAAAAAGGGCGTGACCATCATTCTCATCACCCATTACATGGAGGAGGTGGTCGGTGCAGACCATGTCTATGTCATGGAAAAGGGCAAGGTGGTCATGGACGGCACACCGCGTGAGATTTTTTCAAGGGTGGACGAGCTGAAGGAGCACAGGCTTGATGTGCCGCAGGTGACACTGGTAGCCGATGAACTCAAAAAGGCAGGGCTTGATATCCCAGATGGAATCCTGACGAGAGAAGAACTTGTAAATGCGCTTGTTGCGCTGAAAAACAGATAGGCGGGAGAAAATATGTCAATAATTCTAGATCACATAAACTATTGCTACAGTGCCGACTCAGCCTACAAGGTGCAGGCACTTAAGGATGTAAGCCTTGAGATAAATGATGGAGAGTTTATCGGAATAATCGGTCACACCGGTTCGGGAAAATCCACACTTATCCAGCATATGAACGGCCTTTTGAAGGCGACAAGCGGTCATATATACTACAATGGACAGGATATATATGACAATGATTATGATTTAAGCAAGCTGCGTCACAAGGTGGGGATGGTGTTCCAGTATCCGGAGCATCAGCTTTTTGAGACAACCAACTTTGAGGATGTATGCTTTGGACCGAAAAATCAGGGGCTCGATAGGAAAACAGTGGAGCTAAGAGCCTATGAGGCACTGCAGAATGTACATTTTCCGGAGGACCTCTACTATCAGCCACCATTTGATTTGTCCGGAGGACAAAAAAGGCGTGTAGCCATAGCTGGAGTACTTGCAATGCACCCTGACGTACTTATACTCGATGAGCCGACAGCGGGACTGGATCCTGCGGGCAGAGATGAGATACTGGGACTGCTTTTACAGATGAAAAAGGATCTGGGTATCACAATCATACTCGTATCACACAGCATGGAGGATGTTGCGGAGTATGTGGATCGCATCATTGTTATGAACTCAGGAGAGGTGATGTTTGACGGAGTGCCGAAGGAGGTATTCTCACACTACAAGGAACTCGAGGCAGTCGGACTTGCAGCACCGCAGGTCACATATCTGATGCATGATCTGGCGGAAAAGGGTATACCGGTTGACCTTTCGGCAACGACAGTTGCGGAGGCGAGGGACTCAATACTAAAAGCCTTTAAATAGCTCACCAATGCTGACATTTTGATACAAATTATGAGGAAGGAATACAAAAATGATTCGTGATATTACCATAGGCCAGTATTATCCGGCTCAGTCGCCAATACATAAACTGGACCCAAGAGTAAAGCTTTTCGCAACACTTATATATATTATTGCGCTGTTTTCCTACAAAGGAATAGCCGGTGTGCTGTTTATAGTTGCCGCGCTTGCCGCAGTTATAAAGATATCAAAGGTGCCATTTAAGTTCATGGTAAAGGGACTCAAATCCATTATAATACTGCTGCTTTTTACAGCATGCTTCAGCGTGTTTTTCACACAGGGAGAGTATACAATCTGGGAGTACGGTATACTGCATATTTCTGACACCGGACTGATAAATGCAGCAACCATGATGATACGACTTGTGCTGCTCATTATAGGAACCTCGCTCATGACACTCACCACCACACCAAACCAGCTCACGGACGGTCTTGAGAAATCACTGGGTTTTTTAAACAAAATACATGTTCCGGTGCATGCGATAGCCATGATGATGTCGATAGCGCTTCGTTTTATTCCAATCCTTATTGAGGAGACGGACAAAATAATGAAAGCACAGATGGCAAGAGGTGCTGATTTTGAGCATGGAAATATCATAAAAAGAGCAAAGAGCATGGTGCCTCTTTTAGTGCCGCTTTTCGTATCGGCCTTCAGGCGTGCGGATGACCTCGCAATGGCCATGGAGGCCAGATGCTACAATGGTGGAGAGGGCAGGACAAAGATGAAGCCGCTCGTATATGAAAAGGACGATAAAATAGCATATCTTTTCATATTTGCGTTTTTAGCGGTTGTGATAGTGCTTAGAATCCTTCTGCCGGTGAATCTGGGCAATCTTATTTTCAGATAGTGAAATAGATAGTGCAGCCATAACAGGAGAGATATATGCGTGTAAAAATGATTGTAGCCTACGATGGCACAAATTACTGCGGCTGGCAGATACAGCCAAACGGCATAACAATTGAGCAGGTATTAAACGAGCACCTGAGCCGCCTGTTAAAGGAGGATATAAAGGTGACAGGAGCAAGCCGCACCGATGCGGGAGTGCATTCACTTGGAAATGTGTGTATGTTTGATACCAATACCCGCATGCCGGCGGAAAAGATATCGTATGCACTGAATCAGAAGCTGCCGGAGGATATAGTGGTGGTCGATTCCTGTGAGGTAAGCGATGATTTTCATCCACGCTTCTCAAAGAGCCGTAAAACCTATGAATACCGCATATTAAATGCGAGGTTCAGAAATCCGACACGCAGGCTTGACACATATTTCTATCATTATCCGCTTGACACAGAAAAGATGAGTGAGGCTGCAAAATATCTTATAGGAGAGCATGATTTTGCAAGCTTCTGCTCGGCAAACTCGCAGGCACAGACCACAGTCCGCACGATATATGACTGTACGGTGTCAAAGGCCGGTGACATCATCACAATACGTGTGACAGGAAACGGCTTTTTGTACAATATGGTGCGCATAATCGCAGGAACACTTGTGAAGATAGGTGGAAGCGATATGCCGGCCGATGCGATGAAGGGCATAATAGCCGCAACAGACAGGGCAGCAGCAGGTCCTACAGCCCCGGCACATGGGCTTACAATGATAGGACTTAAGTATGAGTAACCGCTTTAGATTTTTAATATTGTATTAAGATTTTTGGAATATCCGTTTTTAGCTTCAATAATAGGCTATAATGTTGTTACTGTTAATACACGGTACGGTAAAAAGAAGCTTGGAGATGAAGACGGTTATGAGATTTACAAAAGCAAAAGAGAAAATTATAAAAAACAAAGCCATAAACAGCACAGACGAAGGAAAAGGCAGACACCGTAAGGTAATCCGTATAGGAGCGTTTGCTTTGGTATTTGTTGTGCTGTTTTCGTTTGTCTCGACATTTTTTAAGATGACAGATGCTGTCAATATTGCGACTATAGAGGGTTTTTACAAGGAGCCGAAGAACACAATTGATGTGATGATGATAGGAGCCAGCGAGGTATACGCTGATTACAGCGCAACCGAGGCCTGGAAGAATTATGGATACACATCATACTCGCTTGGGGTATCAGGGGTGCCCGGCAGTCTGTACAAATCTATGCTCAGAGAAGCTCTCACCAGACAGCATCCGAAGGTTGTGGTTTTTGAAGTGAATGGCTTTTTACAAAATGACAGCTATTACGACAGAACGGTAAAGCTGCATAGCTGGATAGACAATATCCATAATGAGGAAAACAGGCTTGATACAATAAAAGAGATTGTGCCAAAGGATGAGCAGGATAACTTTAGAAACCCTTTAAAGCTATATCACAGCAATTGGAAGGATATTGACAAATGTGCACACACCTTTGCCACAAGAGTTGGAATGTATTTTGCAAAAACATCATGCATGAAGGGATTTTCATCTATTGCAAAATATTCCGATTGTCCATCAGGCAAGCAGAAAAAGCTCTATTTTACCGACAAGAGCAGAGCGTATATGACTGATCTGCTTGAGTATTGTAAAGCACAGGGGGTGGAAAAGGTGCTTTTTGCGAGGTTCCCTCATGAGAAGGAGATAAAGAATCCGCAGGTGCTTTGTGACGTGAAGGAGCTGGTGGAGTCTTATGGCTATGACTTTGCGAGCTTTGAAGGCGATAAGGAATTTATCGGAATCAATGAGAGGGATGATTTCTACAATTCAGAGCACCTGAATATAAATGGAAGCCGCAAATTCACTGCATTTATGGGAAAATATCTGTCTGATAATTACAGGCTTAATGCAGACCACTCACCGGAGATTCAGAGTGCATGGGGCGAGTGCGCAAGGCGCGCTGACAAGGTGATAAGTGCCTGCGCAAAGGATACGGATCTGAGTCTGGGCAATCATTATTTTGAGATGTCCGTTTATCTGCCTTATAATTTTTCGTCAAGCCTTGCGACAAATAAGGTAGCAGATACGAACAACGAAGCAAAGCCTGCAAAGGAGTTAAATACCCCGGTAAAAAAATAGCATGATAGTGTATGGACTTTAAAATAAATACTGCCTGTTAATTAAAGTATGTCTGGCAGTATTACTTTAGAAAATAGATTTGGAGTAAATAAAATGGAACTCATTTCATTAAAATATGCGATATTTGTAATCGTGTTGCTTGTACTATATTATTGCTTTCCGAAGAAATACCGCTGGTATGTGCTTCTGGCGGGAAGCATGGCATACTATGTGATTATATGTAAGTGGTATGTGCTTTTTATCATTTTCACAATATGCACCACCTATGGCTCAACAATATGGATTGACAAGCTGTTAAAGAAGCAGAATGCCATCGTAAAAAGCCATAAGGAGGACTGGGACAGGCAGACCAGAAAGGAATACAAGGAAAAGGGCAGAAAAAAGAGAGTGGCAGTCATGCTTTTTGCGCTGCTTTGCAATTTCGGCATTCTGGCATTCCTTAAATATATACCATATGCGGGGGAGCTTGGACTTTTGCTTCCACTTGGCATATCCTTCTACACCTTCCAGTCCATGGGCTATGTGATGGATGTATACAGGGAAATTGTCGAGCCTGAAAAGAATTTCCTTAAGGTAGCGCTGTTTGTATCATTTTTCCCTCAGATAATACAGGGACCAATTGCGATATATGATAAGCTTGCGGGACAGCTTTACGAGGGACATTCCCTGAGCCTTGAAAATCTGCAAAAGGGCGCGCTTCTGGTGCTCTGGGGAGTCATGAAAAAGCTTGTGATAGCAGACCGTGCGGTAAATATCATCAATTTTGTAATGGATAAGCCGATGGATTTTTCGGGCACTTATGTATTTTTTGCGGCAGTAGTGTATGCGCTGCAGCTATATGCGGATTTCTCGGGAGGAATCGATATAGTGCGCGGTATTGCGGAGATGTTTGGCATAACAATGTCAACAAACTTCAATCATCCGTATTTTTCGCGCTCGCTCACTGAGTATTGGCACCGCTGGCATATGACTTTGGGAGACTGGTGCAGAAACTATATCTTCTACCCGCTTTCAATCTCAAAGCGTTTCCTGAACTTTGGCAAATGGCTAAAGCCGAGATTTGGCGCGCATATCAGTAAGGTGCTGCCGGGCTGCATCGCGAGTGTCATCACATTTATCGTCATCGGAGTATGGCACGGTGCCAATATGAAATACTTGTATTTCGGACTCTGGAACGGTATTGTCATCATGCTTGCAGAGCTTTTTGCTCCGGTAAACAAAAAGGTGGCAGGCGGCTTTTTTAAGCTGACCGGTCTCAGGGAAAAGGGCATATTTGCAACGATTGTATCAGTGCTTTGGACCTTTATGCTCATACTGGTAGGCTACTATTTTGACATAGCAGCAAATGCGTCGACTGCATTTCACATGCTTTTTAAATCAGTCACGGATTTCCATATCAGCGAGCTTGGAATAAACAACATCATTTTGAATCTAGGAGCATGCGGACTGGACGAGTACGATATACTTTTACTTATAATATGTACTCTGCTGTGGTTCTTTATCAGTTTCGTTGAGGAAAATAAAAAGCTCGACATGCGCGATTTCATACTTTCAAGAAAGCTGCCGCTTCGCTGGGCGATAATATATCTTGGCATCTTTATAGTAATAATATTCGGTTACTACGGACCGGGAGTGAATCCGGCTGATTTTGTATATATGCAGTTTTAAAATAAAAGTTTAAAGAAAAAGCCGAAAATAAGGGTGAAAAACACTTGACAACAGTCGGTTACGCAAGTATAATATCTAGGTCTGTAAAAGTAGATAAATGGAAGCCAAAGCCCCGGCAACCATTTAGTATAGATAATGATAGTCATCTGAGATGGAACAGAGGACTATAAGATGTCAAAAAGGAAGTGGCGTCCGGACATACGCGATTTCAAGAGACATCGGCATTAAAAGTAATCGAATCATTTAAGGAGGAAAACCGATGAAAACATTTATGGCTAGTCCTGCTACAATCGACAGAAAATGGTACGTAGTAGACGCTGAAGGTAAGACATTAGGACGTTTAGCATCAGAAGTTGCTAAAGTATTAAGAGGAAAGAATAAAGCAATCTTTACACCACACATTGACACAGGTGATTATGTAATCGTTGTCAATGCTGACAAGGTTAAGGTTACTGGTAAGAAATTAGACCAGAAGATTTACTATCATCACTCAGATTATATCGGTGGTATGAAAGAGACAACATTAAGAGAGATGATGAACAAGCACCCAGAGCGTGTTATCGAGTACGCTGTAAAGGGAATGCTTCCAAAGGGACCTCTTGGACGTCAGATGTATACAAAGTTATTCGTATACGCTGGACCAGATCACAAACATGCAGCTCAGAAGCCTGAGACATTAGAGTTTTAATAGGAGGTAAAGTAAATTGGCTACTACAAAGTATTACGGAACAGGAAGAAGAAAATCATCTGTTGCTAGAGTATATTTAGTACCTGGAACAGGAAAGATTACAATTAATAAAAGAGATATCGATGAGTACCTTGGTCTTGAGACATTAAAGGTAGTTGTTCGCCAGCCATTAGTTGCAACTGAGACAGTTGACAAGTTCGATGTTTTAGTTAACGTTCGTGGTGGTGGATACACAGGACAGGCCGGAGCAATCCGTCACGGAATCGCTCGTGCACTCCTTCAGGTAGATTCAGAGTACAGACCGGTTCTTAAGTCTGCTGGATTCTTAACACGTGATCCACGTATGAAAGAGCGTAAGAAATACGGTCTCAAAGCAGCTCGTAGAGCTCCTCAGTTCTCAAAGAGATAATTCAATCGAATATCAGAAAAGAGCAAATTTCCCCGAAAACATCGAGTTTTCGGGGATTTCTTTATATTCCGATAAATCTATCAGACACCACAAAAACACACGAAATTTCAACGGTAACTAACAAATAACTAACAGGTAACTAACACGAAAAACCTTGTCTTGTGTAAGACATTACAAGTCTTATGTAAGACAAGAATTTGCATGAAAAAAGGACGATTCAATCGCCCTTTTCGTTGCAATATTCAATGATGCATGACCGGACATCCTTTTTCGTCCGGCAATGGCAGGAATGACCGTCCTTGAAAATGATGTCATATCCGTCGTGCATGTTTCCGGTGATTCCGGAAATCATTTCTCTGTTCTTTTCTGCAATCTGCATTGTATCAAATAAACCGCATTGGTCTTTTCTGACAAGGTCTTGCATGTACGCATTGACCGACATCCCTTTACTGGATGCAAGAGCCTTGATGATGTCTTTCATGCCTTTAGGTACAACGAGATTGATTCGTTCGTAATGCTCACGCCCGAAATTATTTTTGTATTCAGTTCTATTCATGGCACACCTCTATATTTTGTTGATAGCGTCAATCAGTTCCTCAATCTCAAAATGAGTGTAGACAACATCTGTCACACCCTGCCCTTTATGACCGACAATTTTCTTGATGACCTTGTCTGACACTCCGGCAACCGTCAACATGGAAATGCATGTGTGACGGGTATCGTGAGGGCGGTGTTTCATTCCGAGGGTCTCAATAAGTGGCGACCAGTACGAATCATAATAATTCCGGTATTTGAAATGTTCACCCTCCGGAGTAGAGAGGAGATATTCACAATCATTGAGGTTGTACCAGTATTCAAAGAACGGATAAACCTTTTCGGAGATTGGAGTAGTACGGATTCCGGCAGCAGTTTTCGAGGCGACAATCTTGAAATATCTTTCCTCAAGGTTCACATTTTCTTTCTTGAGGTCGAGGAGTTCGCCGATTCTGCATCCGGTATATATCAACATGAGGATGACAGTATAATATATATTTGAATCCTTGACATCCCATAATTTCGCAACCTCTGTTTTTGAGAACGGTTCACGGTTGTATGCGTTGGGATTGCCCGCCTTTTTAATGTCGAGGTATTCGACAAGGTTTCGTTCTTTTGGAATAATCTCATGAATCACAGCGTATTTGTACATCAGACCGAATAATATTTTTAATTTCCGGAGTGTAGGATAATTTTTGCCGGATTCATCAACGACCATTTGCAGGTGGTCGAGTTTTACATCAACAAAACGCATCCGTGCAAGTTTATCACATAACGCCCATGCTGCACGGTAGCCTTTGACGTTGGAATCACTGACAGTCGGAAAATGTTCATCAGACCATCGCTCATATACATCCTCGAATGTAACCTTTGCAGCATTCACATCATAAGGATTTGCATTGAACTCCGCAAGTGCGGTCAATGCCTCTTTGCGGGTCGGGTAATATCCGACGACCGTATATAATTGTTTTGATTTACCTGTTTTCGGGTCGTTTTCCCATCCTTTTGTCTTTTTGGCGACATAAGGATTCCGGCGATTTCCCGATAATTTGTAAACCGTTCCGAATCCGTTCGGTAGTTTCATAAAATCACCATCCTAAAAAAGAGTATAAAAAATAAAACCAATGCAAAAAGCACGGTTTTATGATAGAATGGTGTTTGCAGGAACATTCTGTCGGTGCTTTTTGCAGGAGCATGAGACGGAGGTTTCACAAAGGCGATTCACGTTGCAGCGTGGGTCGTCTTTTTTGTTGTGCATTATTCATTTGCACGGCGTTCTTTTGCGACTTTTCTATACTTGCGACCAATGACGACACATGCGACACCGACCACAACAGCAATTATTCCGGCAACCGGAACAGCAAGCAATAGAATCAATCCTAAAAGTGCAAGGACAGCACCGAGAACAATCATGAGGATTCCGCAAACACTGTATGTATTTGCAGAGTATTCCTTTTTCTGCGGTGCATTTGTTGAACTGGATGCAGCAGGATTTCCGTTTGCAGCCGTCAATCCTTTTGCAATGTCGGACACGCCGACGGTAGTTCTGTTATACACTGCGTTGTATGCTGCCTTTTTCGGGTCGTTGACGATTCCCATTCCCTTTTTACCATAAAGGGGATTGACCGCCTTTTTGACCTGCCGTTTGACTTTTCCTGTTGTTCTTGCCTTAATGCTTTTCTTGATGTTTGGTTTTCTGACACCGTATTTCATGAACACACCTCCGTTTCTTTATAAAATCAACATTCTGTAAACTTTCCTCAAGAGAGGAGGTGAGCAGAATGAAAATCCTTGTGTGGGAAGTGAGAACCTCAAAAGGGTTCACATTGATGGAGTTATCGAAGAAATCCGGAATCGGAAAATCTACGATAAACAACATCGAAAATGGTAAGGTGTCACCGACATTGTTTCAACTTGAAATGATAGCGATTGCATTAGGCGTGAACATCACCGACCTGTTTGAATCCGAATACAAATAATTGTACCACAATGCAGCGGGATTCCGGCAGCAGGAGGAACGATTTCCATGATTATGGAAATCAACCTCGATATTTCCACAATCATGGAAATATATGATACAATGCAATTCGGAAAGGGGGTGGTGTCTCCCTTGAATTACAAAGAGGCTATTGTCGAAATAGTCGGAAAGATACACAGCGAACGCATCCTCAAGAGGATATACAAATTCGTGTTGTATCTCTACACCCATGAGACTGGCAGTTGAAAGACTGTCAGTCTTTTTTTGATGCAAATAAATCTATGATTCTTTGAAATGCTGCGATGTCCTCGTCGCTTGCCTCAAGTAGTGCCTTGAAAAGATTCTTGCGGGCATCGTCCTCACCTACCATGATGCGGTCAATTCTTTCGATGAAATCGTCGTCGGTATCAACGAACATCTCACCGTCACCAGTAGTCAACCATATATAATCAACATTAAATTCACGGCAGATTGATTTGACCATGTGTTCGGTGGCGTTCCGGTTTCCGTTCTCAATATTAGAGATAGTGGATTTCGTAACACCTATTTTCTCGCCGAACTGTTCCATCGTCATTTTCAAAGTTTTTCGCAATTCTCTGATTCGTTCGCCTTGCGTCATTTGGAATCACCTCCTCTGTTTTCTAAAGCATACCACCGAAAAAGACAAAAATCAATAAAAAAGTTTTCAAACGCAACAAAAAAGAGTTGACAAAGTATTCAAACGGAATTACAATGTATTCAAACGAAACGGACAGGAGGTACAAAACAATGATGAAATCCGAATTTGAAAACCTTGCAGGTAGAGAAGTAACAGACGAACAGTACAGAGCAATCGAAACATTATACATGAGTAGCAACCTTGAAAAAACAGAATTTGTGAAAAGCATGAAACCAATACTCAAGAACATCCCGCAGCCGGAAAAGAAGAAAGACATCAAAAGAATGGTAGTGAGAGACCGGAGCGGTTACAGAAAAACACCGAACGGATGCTATTACCATATCGAATATGTTGAATTGGTAGACATCGACATCAAAACGGGAAAATACATCATCAAGCCACTTGAGGAAAAAGATTTTGAGAAACTGGCAAAAGACGGACACGATTTGAATTTAGACACATGGTTTGATTTCGATTATGAGGATTGCATCGACGAAAAGAAAAAGCCGATTGAATTGAATTATTAAAGCCGAAACGGGGCAACAGTCGCCCCGTCAGTGTCCGGATGGCAACCGACACTCTGACGATGGCAAGCCGAAAGACATCGTGCAGCGATACCGTGGGAAACATGGCAGCGGTCGCACCTGCTAGAAAGTGCGTGGATGGTCAACAGGTTTTCGATGATTTTTAATGTGAAAAGCATCAACACGGTGTACATTGCCGGAAAAGAGGTGGACGGGATGAAAAGACCGAGAGAACCACCAACAGGAGGAAACAGGATGGATATAGGACGAATATTGCCGACAGAGGCAGCAGCAATCCTCAATGTATCACCGCAATTCGTGAGGGTAGCAATGCAGCAGGGAAAACTCCCGATAGGAACGGCGGTGCAGATGTCCTCAATTTGGACGTATCACATTTCGGAAAAACTGCTTGCAGATTATTCCGGAAAGAACATAGAAAAAGAGATTGAGCGAATCCGAGGAGGTGTTGAAAAATGACGAGAAACGAGAAAAAGGCAGTGATTGAGAGCATGGCAGAAAAATTCATGAATATTGACGACCTTGAGGGAAAGTCAATGACCATTATGGTGATGTCTGCGTATGCCGAGGGTAAGGCAGCAGGAAAAGCAGAGGAGCGTCGCAGATGGGAACAGAAAGAGGCGGTTGCAGCCGTTTAATGAAAACGCCCCGTCATAATGGCGGGGCAGTACATAGCAGGAGCATGAGAACAAAGAAAAAGGACAACCATTGCAGTGGTCGTCCTTGTATCGACTGATTGTGTCAGTCGCTAACTGATAGAAATATTATAGCAAATCTGACACAAAAAAGCAACTTGAAAAGCGACCGAAAAGGTCTATAAAATCAAGGGTTTTCGGAACTTTTATCGTCCTTGTAATAGATAATAACAAGTCTACGAAAACATAACAGGAGGATTGTGTCAGATGGCAAGAAAAAGAGGGATGCAATATATCCCGTATGATTATGAGGCAGCATATAACAAAGCGATGGAGGACATGCACGAATGGTTCATTGAGAACCTGTTCCAACATCGAAAGAAAGTTATATATGCACTGAAAGAGATAACAGCAGGAGACCAGTTTGAAATTGAGATATATCCGCAGTTCCGGAGCATGGATGAAGTACCTCCGGAGGGGAGGACAATCAAGAAAGACAACAACAAGGCTCAAAAGAATCTGAATGATAAGAATGCACGGAAATATGTTGAGAGGCTAATCAATGAGAATTTCAGCGACCGTGATATTTGGATGACATTGACCTATGATGACGAGCATCTCCCACCGGACGGGGATGTGGATGCAGCAATCAAGAATGCGCAAAAGTACATCCGACGCATCAACTATCAGAGGAAAAAGAGAGGTCTCCCGAATGCGAAATATGTCTATGTGACCGCATACAATCCGGATGCGGAAATCAGATGGCATCATCACATTGTCATGGATGGAGCGTTAGACATGGAGACGGTTGAATCCTGTTGGAAACAGTCAAGCAGGAATGAGGTTCGCCGATTGCAGACGGACGAAAACGGTCTGTCCGGTATGGCAAATTATATCGTTGAGGAAAAGAACCGTGTTCCGTCGGAAAAGAGATGGAACAGTTCACAGGGATTGAGAGACCCACGAATCAAGGTCGTTCATTCAAAACGTCCGGCAGCAGGAGGCAGTTATAAAAAAATAGGCTCATTCGTTGACAAGATGGTCAAGGACAGGGATTCCATTCCGGAGATACTGAAAAAGTGGTATCCGGACATGGATTTCACGAATGCAAAAGTGTACTACAACGATTTTAACTGCATGTTTTACATACATGCACGAATGCGGAAAAGGAGGTCGACAGGTGAAAAGACGGATAAGACGGATAAGACGGGCATTGAAAAGAGCAGGTTTGTATAATGCGTTTCACATCACATTGATTGCGGTGTTACTGACGGGATTTTGCGTGATATTGTTCAATATCAAAGAACCGGAGCAGCAGGAGAAAGAACCGGAGGAGGTACAAGCGGAAGTGACGCAGAATCCGGAGACAATGACACAAACAGCAGAGAGCATCGAGGGCAAATACAAGGTGTTTGACACCATGTCCGAGGACTGGGGAAGTGATGACCTTGAGGGATTCGTGTTCTATGACCTGCCGGAGCAGTATGCAGACAAAGGCTATTTTCCGGAGAAAATGCAGATATACACAAGATGTCTATGCGAGCAATACGACGTTCCGTATGCCCTTGTATTGGCAATCATAGAGCAAGAATCCGGATATGAGTTCGACAAAACCGGAGACAGCGGGCAGTCAAAGGGATATATGCAGATATATGAGAAATGGCACACCGACCGGATGCAGAATCTAGGATGCACCGACCTCATGAACCCATATCAAAACGTGAGGGTCGGGATTGATTTCCTCTCATACCTGCTCAAGAAATACGGCACGATTCAAGATACACTTGCAGCGTACAACTACGGTGAAAAAGGTGCAAGGGAATATTTGTGGAGCAACGGCGCGTATGTATATTCATACAACACGGCAATCATGCAGAGAATGAAAGAGATTGAGGAGGTGGTCGGGAAATGAGATTTGACTGGAAACCGGAATCAAAAGAGAGATATTTCAGAAAAGCAGAGGCAGCAGTCAAGGCAGCGGGATTCGATGACATCCTGCGGGTAGACAGAGACCGGTTTTCCGTCATCAAAGGAACGGTCAAGGTACATTTCAAGCCGATTTCAAGAGATGGAAAAACACGCCGATGGTGGGAGGCAAAGAGAACGATTGAGAATATGCATGAAGTGCCTCCGGCAAAAGACCAGTTCGGCAGGAAACACAAGAGCATTTTCATTCACGCCTACATGATTTTAGAAATGGAGGAGCAGGACAGATGAAAATGAGAGAAGTCGCAGAGAGATTCAGACATATGCTCAAAGTCAAGGATTGCAGACATTTATGTCTGACATGTGAATATTACGAAATATGCAAAAGAGAGGTGAATGCAGATGAATATGAAATACGCAATGAGAAGTGAGGACACAGAGCAAATCAATGTCGTGTCATGGGCGAATTGGAATGTGAACCGTTATCCGGAATTGAGGTGGTTGTTCCATGTACCGAACGGAGGCAGCAGAAACAAGCAGGAGGCAGTCAAATTCAAACAGATGGGTGTCAAGGCGGGCGTGTCTGATTTGCACCTCCCATATCCAAAAGGGATTTACTGCGGATTGTTTATCGAAATGAAATACGGCAACAACAGGCAGCAGGACACACAAAAAGAGTTCCTTGCAGACATGGCAGCAGCAGGACATTTTGTCGCAACCTGCTATTCAGCAGAGGAGGCAATCAAAGTCATTGAGGAATATTTGAATCTTGCGTTGTGTTATTGCCCGGAGGAGGATTTCAACAACAAAATGAGCATCCCGAACAACAGCATCCTCAAGGATGGAAAAGTCAAAGGAGGCAGGTCATGACGCTTGAGGAATTGATTGACACATTGGAGAGTGCAAACATGCTCCGGATATTCAAAGGCGACGAGGAAATATTTGTCGGGTATCTTGCATTATTTGCACCGGAGGTCGGTCATACAAATTGCAAACTATATGAGCAATACAAAAATGACAAGGTCATAAGATTCAGAGCAGTTCCGGAGATTACACATCGCAAATGGAAAGAATTGAATCTCATGTCACCGTTAAAACCGGACGAAACGCCGGATTTTAGATTTCAAGAATTGCAAATGAAACTGTATTACACAATTTATCTATAACAGGACAATAACAGGAGGAAAAGACATGAAAATTATTGCAGTAATGTCACCAAAAGGAGGAATCGGAAAAACAACAACATCCGATTCAATCGCCTATATGTTAGGCGAGGAACAGGGAAAAAGAGTGCTTGTGTTAGATGGAGACCCGCAGGGAGATACATCAAAGACGTTCGGAGTATATGAACCGGACGGAATCGGCATGAGTGAACTACTTGAGAAACATGAGTGCGTCGGAGGTACATATAAAACAGGCGACTTGATTCGCCCGACAGAGTATTCACACGTTGACATCATTCCGGCGAATGGCTATCTCATGAAAACGGACATGAATTTGCTGCTCAAGTCAGAGGACAATCAAGTCACACGATTGCGTGAGGCGTTGGAGGAGGTCTCCGGTGCATATGATTATTGTGTTTGTGACTGCGGGCGATTGCTTGACATGGTAGTCATTAACATTCTGATTGCAGCAGAACTCATTATTGCTCCGGTAAAGGTAGGGGGATATGAAATCGAGGCATTGCAGAACCTTGAGGAGCAGATTGAGGACTTGAGAGACATCAATCCGGACTTGAGAATCAAGGCACTCATGACAATGCGACAGAAAAACAAGACATCTCTTGAGGTCGAGGAGTGGTTGAAAGCAGAATCCGGATTTGACATGTTTGTCACACCGATTCGTCGTTCTATCATCGCAGAGAAATCCACAACGGCAATGATACCACTCCCGAAATTTTCAAAGCGTGGGATTGTGTCTCAAGATTACAGATGCGTTGTGCATGAGTTACTCAAGGAAATGGAGGGGCAGACATGGCAGGAATGAGAGCGGTGCATAAAAAGAACGGAACAACATTCAAGTATAGCGGAGATTTGAAAGAGACCATCGAAAAGGCAGAAAAAGAATTGAAAGAGAAAGAGGGAACAACACAATGGCTTTTTCTTAAATGGCAGTACGACAATGCACGGAAAGCGTTTGAGAAGTACAACCGCAGACTGGAAGATTTGAAAGATTTCATAAAACTGGCAAAAGAAGAACTTGCAAAAAGAGAGGAGGCAGCAGGACATGGGCGAGACAATACAAATCCTTGAATTGTTCGGAGGGATTGGGTCGCCTCGATGTGCCTTGAGAAATTTGAACATTCCAACGAAAGCAATCGACTATGTGGAAATCAATGAAAAGGCGGTGCGTTCGTACAATTCGATGTTCCGTGAGGAATTGGCATATAAAACACAAACGGTTGTCGGATGGAATCTGAAACCGGACATTCTGATTCACGGTTCACCCTGTCAAGATATGAGCATTGCAGGGCATCAAGGAAAAGCCACAGGCGAGGGCAGAATCAATCGAGGAAAAGGTTCAGATGAGGGGAGCGGAACACGTTCCTCCCTCATGTGGGAGACAATACATATCATTGAGAACATGGGCGAATGGCGACCTCGTTATGTAATATGGGAAAATGTGAAGAATGTGAAATCAAAGTACATGAGACCGAATTTTGACAGATACATGGTTGAAATGGAGCGGTTAGGATATACGAATAATTTCGAGACACTGGATGCAAGAGAGTTCGGATTGCCACAGGCAAGAGAGCGAGTGTTCACGGTTTCTGTTCTGAATGGAGAAAGATTTGAGTTCGATGACCTTATAAGAACGCCGATGCGAAACTTGCAGGAATTTCTTGAGGATGATGCAAGTGTTCCGGATGTCTACGATGTGACGCAACCGTCCGTCCTTGCGTGTATCGGAGAAAAGGGCATCCGCAGGGCAACGGTTATCACAGATTGTGCATATACCATCACAACAAGACAAGACCGGACACCTGCACAAGTCATTGACCGAGGCGGTGGACGTTATCGTTATTTGACCGAGCGTGAGTGTTGGCGATTGATGGGGTACACGGACGAGGATTTTGACAGGGCGAAAGCAGTACAGGAAAGAAACGGCAAGTATTACAAAGCATTATACGACCAAGCGGGAAACAGCATCGCCGTTCCAATATTCGAGAGCATATTCAGAAAAATAATTTTGCATGAGGTCGCATGAGACCGGAAAGAGAGGAAAAAGCATGGGAGACATTATCAAAACAGCACAGTGCAGGTTTTGCGGTCAGATGGTACAGATTGAGACCGACAAGGAACTGACAGCAGCACAAGCAGAGGAACAGGCAACAATGACATGTAACTGCACCGAGGCGGTCGAGTATCAGAAAGAGAAACAGAGGAAAGAAAAGGCAATGATGAATGTGTCTGCCTTGTTTGGAGAGAACGCAGCACCGGACAAGAGATGCGGTGAGGGCATCGTGAACATCTTAAAGGCAGCAGTCGAGGAGATTTACACCGGAGGACTTGCGAAAGTCACATTGAACCTCCGAGGGGGGGGTCAAAGCATCAATTTCACAGAATGCAAAGGGTGAAATCAACGTCGAACGCACAGAGACAAAGAAACAGAAACTCACAGAGTAATAACAGGAGGTTGAACAGATGGCAGCAGGATTCAGCGTGAAAGACGCACTCAACAAGAACAGCAAAGCGGGGATTGATGAATCTCCGAGAGCGAGATTCCGGACAAAGGACATTTCAATTTTCAAGATGTACCGGAATGATATGAATTTTTACAGTGTAGAGCAGATTGAGGAACTGGCAGGAGACATCCTCATGTATGGGTTGAAACAGAACCTTGAACTTGTATATGCACCATGCGACAAGGGCGAATATAGAATCGTAGCAGGTGAAAGACGGTGGGAGGCTCTCAAGTACCTTGTGTCAAAGGGATATAAAGAATTTGAACTTGCAACCAGTAAATTGACAACGCCACAGGATAACGACGAGGAGCAGGTTGAAATCATAATTGCGAACGCATACCGTACAAAGACGACCTCCGACATGATTGAGGAGGAAACACGCCTCAAGGCATCTCTTGAACGCATGAAAGCAGCGGGAAAGAAAATCAAGGGATATGACCTGCAATCCGGACGATTGAGGGATGTGATTTCCTCAATGCTGCATGTGAGCAAAACAAAGATTGCACAGATTGAGGCAGTCAACAACAATCTGATTCCGGAATGGAAAGAGGAACTCAAGGGAGAACGCCTCACATTTTCCGCAGCATATGAATTGAGCGGAATGACAGCAGACGAGCAGCGGGAGGCACTGGGGAAATTCACGGAGACCGGAGAACTCACACACAAAGATGTGAAAGACATGAAAGCAGAAAAGGCAGCAGGGCAGCAGGTGTCAGAATCCGACACAGAGACAGAAATCGGCATGAACCCGCCGGAAGTGAGAGCGGGCGACGATTATGAGACACCGCATCCGGAGGGAATCACATCAATCTGTTATTCCTGCACCGAATATGAGACATGCAACGTCAAAACCGGAACATGTACCTCATGCGACAAGTACAAGAACCGTACAGAGGCATACAAGACCGACGAGCAGAGATATTCAGAGGAACAGGATGCAATCGACCGTGAGACAAAGAAAAAACTCCGTGAGATGGAGCAGGAGGAGAAGATGCAGAACCTCCCATCAGACACACAGGAGACCGGACAGAAAGTGCATCAGATACGCCTTGCAAAGTCTTATTTCGATGATGTGGCAAACGGAATCAAGACATTTGAACTCCGAAAGAATGACAGAGGATATAAAAAAGGCGACATTCTCGAAATGATGGAGTTTGCAGACGGAAAGAACACCGGACGCATGGTCAGAGTGCTTGTGACATATATCCTTGAGGACTACACAGGAATTGAGGACGGATATTGCATCATGGCAACCAAACTCATGAAAGAAAGCGAGGAATAATGAGTTATAAGCAAAAGCACCCGTATTTGATGCAGATTATATGTATCATCAAGTACAGTTTGAAAAAATGGAGGAAATAAGTGAAAACGATATATGTCAGTACAGGAACAATAAGAGATGCACAAGAGAGGGCAGGACGGCTCTACATGATATTAAGAGACTGCACTCCGGTAATTGCAGATTTGAACATGCATAACATGCAGGTTATAACAGAATCGACGGTTGTTAGATATATTCCGGCATCCAATAAGATGGACGGGATGCGATGCGATATTGCAGCGGGATTCGGAGAATTGGGAAAGGTGATTGCACACGGGAATGTCCGTGATGATTTGAACGACGAAAGGAAACTTGCAAAGTATATCGTTGACAATGAAACGATTTCAGAAAATGAAAATATTGAATGCAGGAGGTAAAAATCAATGAATGACATCAAAAGAGGCGAAATGTTCTATATCAGCAGAGGGGGGGCATCCTACAACGGGAGCGAACAGCACTCCGACCGTCCGGCGGTAGTTGTGAGCAACAACAAGAACAATGAGAACAGCAATGTTGTTGAAATCGTATATATGACGACACAACCGAAAACAGACCTCCCGACACATGTGACAGTGAGGTCAACAGGGAGAATCAGCACGGTATTGTGTGAGCAGGTCTATTCGGTATCAACGGAGCGTGTAGGAACATACATCGGAGAGTGTACAGACAAGGAAATGGAGAACATCGACATTGCTCTCATGATTTCCTTGCAGCTTGACGGCAACATGAAAACCTCAAAGAAATACAATGAGACAATCAAAGAGCAGCAGGAGGAAATCGACAGTCTCAAGAAAGAAATTGAGATGTTGCAGCAGGAGCATGAGGACGCAATCGCAGAGATTGAACAGGATGCAGCAGTCTATGTTGAGGAAAACAAGAAGATTGCAAACACGGAAAAGACAGAGGACACAATCAGATTACAGACAGAAAGAGACACATACAAGACCATGTATGAACAGTTACTCAACAGATTAGTGAATGGAGGAGCAGCATGAACAAAAGCGAATTAAAAGCAATATTTATCAATGCAAAGGCAACAGATGCGAAATACATCGGCGTGAGCATTCAGACAGAGGGCAGCAGTCAACCGGAAATTATCATCAATCCGAATGCGAATTTTGATGCGAAATTTGACTATTACATGGAGGCATACGATGACGATTTGATTCTGATTGCAGCAAAGGGCAAAAAGGACATCAGAATCACGGCAGCAGGGCAAGGAAACCGTTTCGAGGATATTGAATGTCAGTTATTAGGAGAGCGGGGCAAGGGTTGGAAAGAACTCATTGCAGGAGCGATTGACAATGCGTATGAGAAAATGATTGCAACCACACCTCCAACGACAGAGGAGGAACAGACCCATTGTGAAATGATAAAAGAGGCAGTCAAGGGAATATTCATCAATGAGAGCAGGACGGCAGCAGAGGCAGAGTTCATCAAGACACACATTGTCGACTATGAGAAAATATTCGATGTCTGCATGAACGGTGATGACCTTGAGTTCAAAAAAGGACTTGTCAGATTGCAGAAAATGCAAAATGAATATGTCATGCAGCGGGAAAATGACTGATAGAGAAAAAGAGGCGTTCATCGGCGGGATAGAATTTGCGAGAGACTGGAATCTCGACATCCTGCCGGATGATTTGCGTTTATACGAGAGATTGATTCAAGAAAGGACGGAAAAAGAGAATGAACAAAGTCATATTGATGGGTAGGCTCACAAGAGACCCGAATGTCAGATATACACAGCAGAACAGTTCACAGGAATCCATGTGCGTGGCACGTTATACACTGGCAGTCGACCGCAGAGGTGCAAGAGACGGGCAGCAGTCAGCGGATTTTATATCATGCGTCGCATTCGGTAAAAATGGCGAATTTGCAGAGAAGTATTTGAAACAGGGAACGAAAATTGCTGCAACTGGCAGGATTCAGACAGGTTCATACACCAACAGAGACGGTCAAAAGGTATATACGACCGATGTTGTGATTGAGGAACAGGAATTTGCAGAAAGCAAGAGGGTAGCAGGAGAACAGGCAGAAAATGCCGGATATTCAGACGCAGGAGACGGATTCATGAACATTCCGGACGGTATCGACGGCGAATTGCCTTTTATGTAAGCGAAAAGGAGGGTTGTGATAATATGGGAATCTTAAAAGGCATAATTGACCGATTTCGGGCGATGGGAAAAACGGAAAAAGAGATTTCGGGCATTATTGAGACGGCAGCAGACAAAGCGACCGTAAATCCGGATGTCACGAAACCGGAAAAACCGAAAGAACCGGAAATGAAGATTGAAACAACAGCAGAGGCGTTCGTTGAGGCAGTTTTGCAAATGGGAACGACTTTGCAACAGGCAAAAACGGCAATTTTGAAAATGAGCAGTTCAAGAGATGCGGAAAACCGCAAAAACACGAATAACTGGCGTAAAATGCACGGTCTGCCTATGAGAAGAAAGCAGAAAGCGAGGAAAAAGCATGAAAGAGGAAAAGGAGCAGACGGTCATTGAAAAAACCTTGCTATATCTTGAAAATTATCGTGAAATGGAACGATACATCAACGAGGCAGTATCAGAGACCTCTCAAGTGCCGGATATAGGCAAATACAACATATCAGCAGAAAAGGCGTTCTTGCAATCGGTCAGAGAGTGCCGTGCAGAGACGGTCATTCTGTTTGAACACTTGAAAAAGGCTCTTGCATCGCTCAAGGAAGATGCAGAGGCAGCAGGTGAGGGGTACAAATACGACGCTCTTGAGGCGGTCTATATAAAGGGCATGTCATACGAGGATATAGTGAGGGAGACAGGATGCGGACGCAACTCACCGAAAAAGTGGTGCAGGGTGATGATTCAGAGGTTGTCAATCAAGTTATTCGGTGCAAAAGCGATTGAAAATGATAAAAACGGAGTGAAAACAGGGTGAAATGAGGGTGAAAACAGGGGTAAAAAGTGGGTGAACAAAAGACAAAATAAACGTGATAATATGTTAGCGTGAACAGTTGAGACGAGCGATTGCAGATATGCAGTCGCTTTTTTCTTGCCTGTTTGCCCTCCTGTTATATGCGGGTGGGATATACACAGTCATGTGCATAACTGCCCGCCTCTTGTGGATAACACAGCAGGAGAACACAGCAAGAGAGGAGAACACAGATGCTATTGAAATCATGCAGGTGTGGGAAGTTGATTCCGCAGTCAATGAAGATGTGCGAGGAATGTGAGCAACGGCAGCAGTCGAGACACATGATATATAACAACACACGGCGAGACGAGAGAGCAGCAGAGTTCTATGTATCAAAGGAATGGCGGGCGATGCGAGAGCGTATCATTGAGGTCTATGACAACGTAGATATATACGCATTATATGTCGAGCATGAGTTGCTCACATGCAATCCGGTTCACCATATCATTGAACTTGAGGACGACTGGGAACAGCGTTTGAATCCGTTCAACCTCATACCTCTCAACCATAAGACACACAACACAATCACTGCTTTATATAAGCAGAGCAAAGCAAGTATGAGAGCAACACAAAAACAGTTGAGGTCACTGATTGAGTACCACTTTCGAGAGGCAGGGGGATATAAAAAAGTTTTGTGCGATTCGTTTTTAGTCGCACCCCCTCTTTTCCTTGGAGAAAACTCCCCACGAGAATTTCGGTAGATGGGTATATCCGAAAGAGGTGTCAGAATGTGACACAAAAGCACTGAAATACTGACGGAAAGGAGGTTTGTTGCATCATGGCAGGACAAAGACAACCTACAGATTTGGTTGTGATGAACGGGCGAAAACACCTAACAAAAGCCGAGATTGAGGCACGAAAAAACGCCGAGGTCACAGCACCATGCGACAAAGTGAGACCTCCGTCATATTTGACACCGGAACAAAAGAAACAGTTCCGGAAGATTGCAAAAGAATTACTCGAAATCAAACTGATTTCAAACCTTGATTGCGATGCACTGGCAAGACTACTCATTGCACAAACGCAGTACATCGAAATCACAGAGCAAATCAGAGCAACTCCATTGATGGAGGATGTTCCAGTCTATGAGATGCGGGAAAATCCGGACACGGGCGAAAAAGAACGTGTGCAGGTCGGTACAAGACAGGTCGTTTCCGGAGAAAGAGAACGCCTCATGATTATTCAAGACCGCTGCATGAAACAGTGTAGGCAGGGAGCATCAGATTTCGGACTGACAGTTTCCTCCCGCTGCCGTTTGGTCGTACCGAAACCACAACAGCAAAAGCCGGAGAACAAATTTGCGAAATATGCAAATTAAGGCATGGCAAAAGCAGGAGAAACACAAGACCGCTGCACACAATACGCCCTTGATGTCGTATCGGGCAAGATAACAGCCGGAGAATATGTCCGTCTTGCATGTCAGAGGCATCTTGACGACATCGAAAAATCGAAAGCAGCACCGTACAAATACTATTTCGACGTTGAAAAGTCGGAGGAAATCATCAATTTCGCAGAGGAATTGACCATTGCAGAGGGCGAGGAAAATGAGCATGTGACGGCATATCCGTTCCAGTGTTTCATTTTAGGGTCGCTCAATGGATGGAGAACAAAGGAAAAGTCATACAGACGATTCAGAACATCCTATGTGCAATTAGGACGACAGAACGGAAAATCGTTCATCAATGGTATTTTGGCGTGTTATTACGGCAATTTTGACGGGTACAAGTACGGAAAAATATTTTGTACGGCTACAAAGCAAGACCAAGCGAACATCGTTTTTGACGAGGTCGCAAAATTCATCAATTCCGACGAGGATTTGTCAGAGTGGTTCAAGGTTCACGACCACAACCACACGATTGACTGTTTGCTGACACATTCGGAAATCAAAGCGTTGTCCGGAGACACAAAGTCACTTGACGGACACCGTGCATATTTGGGAATCGTCGACGAGTATCACGCACACAAAACAAATCAGATGTACAAACTGCTTGAGGGCGGTATCAAGAAACTCAAGTCGGCGTTGATTTCAGTTATTACGACAGCAGGGTTCGACCTCAAGTCGCCGTGCTACAAATTGTATGAGTATTGCTGCAATCTACTCAAGGGCGTTTTCGAGAATGACAGTCAATTTGTCTACATCGCACAGATGGACGAACACGATGACAGGTACACACCGGAAAACTGGATAAAAGCGAACCCGATTCTTGAGTTTGACAGGGATGCACTTGAGAACCTCATTCCGATTGCACACACTGCCCGTGATATGGGCGGGGAGGACTTGAGAGATTTCCTTGTAAAGCAGTTGAATATGTGGATGCAGTGGTCAAATTCACTGTACATCAAGGACATTGCATCATGGAAAGCATGTGCCGTTCTGAAATCACTCAAGGATTTCAGAGGGTCAAAGTGCTATGTCGGAGTTGACTTGTCATCCGGAGGCGACTTGACATCAATCGCAATCGTGATTCCGTTCATGGTGGAGGACACGAAAAAATATTTTGTTCACACACATTCGTTCATTCCGTCCTCAAGGGTGGATGAACACATCAAGACCGACAAAGTACCATACGACGTATGGATTGAAAAAGGTCTTGTGACGGTAACGGAAACACTGGGAGGAATCAAGACAGATTACAAATATATCATCAAATACCTTGAGGATTTGGTGAGAGAATACAACCTCAAACCGCAGTTGATTTGTTACGACCCGCACAACGCATCGGCGTTCCTGTCAGACCTTGAGGCGATGGGATTCGATTCAATCTCTGTCACGCAGACAGCAAAAGAGTTGAACGATGCGACCGTTGATTTCAGACTTGAAATCCTTGCGGGCAATGTGGAGATTGAGGGAATGGAAGTCGGCAAAGAGGGCAACAAGATAGTTGTTCCGGTCGACAGTCTGCTTGTTTGGTCGATTGCGAACGCAAAGACCATTTCAAACAACTACGGCGAAATAAAGATTGATAAGGACATCACGACAGAACGAATCGACCCGATTGACGCTATCATCGACGCATGGAAACACGCAATGAAAGAGGAATACCGTCCGGACGTGAACGAAACTGTCAATGAATGGCTTGAGCAATATGAAAAATACATGAAGAAAGGCGGTGAGAAATAAATGAATCCGTTTCAGAGATTAGGAGTAAAAATTTCAAATTGGTGGAGAGGCGAACCACAGAACGACGGAGGGAAAATGACATTGAACTCACCGTCGTTCCTTGAGCGAATAGGATTGAAAAGAAAAGGGAAACCGACATCAGAGGTCACATATTTCACTTGTCTCAAGATGCTGTCGGAAACCCTTGCAAAAATGCCTATCAAATATTATCAGAAAACGGACAAGGGAATCATTGAGGCAGAGGCGACAGATACATCAAAACTGCTCTCAAAAAGACCGAATCCGTTCATGACACCAACAACATTTTGGAACACGGTTGAAATCAACCGTAACCACTACGGAAACGCATATGTGTACATGAGAAAGAAGTTTGACCGAAAGAAATTCGGCGGTGAAATCAAAACCGTTGATTTGTGGGTCATGCAGTCAAATTGTGTGCAGATAGTCGTTGACGATGCAGGGATATTCGCAGGAGTGGGGCGTTTGTGGTACGTCTACACAGACCCGACATCCGGTCGTCAATATGTGTTCAGTACAGACGAGGTGATGCATTTCAAGACATCTTTCAGTTTTGACGGAATCACAGGACTACCAGTGCAGCAGATATTAAGAGACACGGTTGCAGGTGCATCCGAATCACAGGCGTTTATGAATAATCTGTACGAGAGCGGTCTGACGGCAAAGGCAACTCTTGAATATACCGGAGAATTGAACGAAAAGGCAAAATCAGCACTTGTCAAGTCGTTTGAGGAGTTCGGCAGCGGAGCAAAGAACACAGGAAAAATCCTGCCTGTTCCGTTAGGAATGAAACTCACGCCCCTTGACATCAAACTGACTGATTCGCAGTTCTTTGAACTGAAAAAATATAATGCCCTGCAAATCGCCGGAGCGTTCGGAGTGAAACCGAATCAAATCAACGACTATTCAAAGTCGTCATATAGTAACAGCGAAATGCAGCAGTTATCGTTCTACGTTGACACAGAACTGTTCATCATCAAGCAGTACGAGGAGGAAATCAATTTCAAAATGCTGCCGGATGAAGATGCAGACGACGGATATTATTACAAATTCAACGAAAAAGTATTATTCCGAACCGATTCAAAAACACAGATGGAATATTTGAGAAACGGTGTCGGTGGAATGATTATCAAACCGAATGAGGCAAGACGTAAACTCGACATGGAAGATGCGGAGGGAGGCGATGTCCTACTTGCAAACGGTAGCATCGTACCGTTGACGATGGCGGGTGCAGCATATTTGAAAGGCGAATCCGAACAGGAGAACGCCGATGAACCGGAACAGCCGGAGGAAGAAACAGAGCCGGACACAGAGCAGCCGGACACAGCAACAGAACCGGACGAAACCGACGAGGCAGAGGACGAGGATGAACAGGAGGGAGGTGAATAATTATGCCCAAAAAGAGACGTTTTGATTTTACAAAGAAGAATAAACGCAACGGGAAAGTTGAAAATGTCGGCTATTTGAATTTAGAGCAGGACGAGGAGCAGAGCAGATGTTCCTTGTATTTCTACGGTGACATTGTATCAGCAACATGGGAATCCATGTGGTACGAGGAGGACAGATGCCCGCAGGACATCGCAGATTTCCTCAACCAGTTAGATGGATATGAGGACATTGACATCTATTTCAATTCCGGCGGTGGAGATGTATTTGCAGGACTGGCAATTTACAACCAGTTAAAGCGATATGACGGACACAAAGTCGGATATGTTGACGGAATGGCTGCATCCATTGCATCAGTCATCATGTTTGCATGTGACGAACTGCATTTCGCAACAGGTGCTCAAGCGATGATTCACAAACCGTTATGCATGGCATACGGAAACGCAGACGATTTCAAGGCGGTAATAAAACAGTTGAATCTCTGCGAGGATTCAATTCTTGATGTCTACATGGAACATGTGCAGGAGGGTGTCACAAGAGACAAAATTCAATCCCTCATGAGCAATGAGACATGGTTCGACAGTAAGAAGATGCAGCAGTATTTCAATGTTGAAATCGAGGAAAAGGCAGCAGTTGCAGCATGTGCATCCGACTTTTTCGAGAAATACAACAATATTCCGGAGACACTCAAGGGAATCGGCACAAAGGACATCGTCGATGCAGTGATTGCAGAACTTGAAAACCGGAACAGTGCAGCAGCAGAGGCAAAAAAACAGAGAATCGAGGCAGAAAAGCAGGAGATTCTCAAAGATTTATACCTTTACGGTATGTAAGAAAGCGAGGAAAAAACATGAATAAGGAATTACAGAAGTTACTCAAGCAGATTAACGACAAGAAAAATGAGGTCAAGAGCCTTGTGAACGACGGAAAACTCGACAAGGCAAAGGCAGCAAAAGAGGAACTCAAGGAGTTACAGAACAGATTTGACCTCCTCTATGATTTGGACGAGGAGGAGCAGGATGGCATCGAGGACAAAGTCAACAACGGAACTGCAAAGCAGGTCGGCGGGGATGTCAAGCCGGACAAAAAGAACATCGTGAAATCATTTGTCAACATTGTCAAAGCCGGATTCCTGCACAAAGAGGCAGACGAGGCAGACATCAAGGTGTACAAGGATGCACTCACATCTGACACAACCGCAGGAAGTGAGGGAGAGGTCGGAATCGGTGTGACAATTCCGGAGGACATCAGAACAGACATCATCGAGTTGCGTCGTTCATCCGACAACCTTGAACAGTATGTCAATGTCGAGGGCGTAACAACCAAGACAGGAACACGAAACATTGAGGTTGATGCAGAATCAACACCATTTGACAATGTTGACGAGGCTGCGGATTTTCCGGAGATGGACGAACCGGAATTTTTACCGATTGAGTACAAGGTAAAGAAAAAGGGTGGAATCCTCAAGATGACAGCAGAGTTACTTGAGGACACAGCATCCAACATCATGGCATACATCAACAAATGGATTGCCAAGAAAACAAAGGCAACCCGTAACGCAATGATTCTCAAGGTACTCAATGAGATGACAAAAGGGAAAGAGGTCACAGTCGAGAACCTTGACAGCCTCAAGGACATTTTCAATGAGCAGTTAGACCCTGCAATCGCTGACAATGCAGTTGTTATCACAAATCAGAGCGGTTTCAACTACCTTGACAAGTTAAAGGATAAAGACGGCAACTATATTTTACAGAAAGACCCGACACAGCAGACAAAGGGAAAGATGCTTTTCGGTGAATATCCTATCATCAAATTATCAAAGAAAACTCTTGCATCCGAGAAGATTATGAACACCGATGGTCACACAATCGACGGGTACAAGCATCCTATTTTCTGCGGTGATTTAAAAGAGGCAGTCACACTCTTTGACAGAAACGTCCTCACAATCGACCTTAATGACAAAGGTGCGGGTTTATGGGATAAGGACATGACCGGAATCAAGGTGCGTGACCGTTTCGATGTGCAGCCTGTTGACAAGGGAGCAGTCATCAAGGGTCAGATTACAGAAGTTATCAACGGGTAATATGGCAGCAGGGCGGTGAATCCGTCCTGCTATTGAAAGCAGGTGAGAACATGACGGATGAAGAAAAAGAGAAGTACAGAGGCGGTCTGATTGCTACATGCAAGACATATTGTCACATCGACTATGATGACGACATCGAAATCCTTGAATTGATGCTTGACACGACACTGGATGAAATGACGGAACTGATTCCAAATTTCGACCGGAACAACCTCACAAGCCGTCAAAAACTGCTTGCATTTATGTCCGTGAAAGAACTGTACGACAACCGTGACAAGTACCGGAGCGACACGAAAACGCTATCCACTGCCGTTTCCTCCATGCTATTGAAAGAAATATACGGAGGTGCAGCAGAATGACAGGCAGAATCAAGATAATTCGCAAGACAACAAGTGTTGTTGACGGTAGACGACAGCAGGAGGAAAAGGAGTTTTTCTCATGTTGGTGTGATGTCAAGAGTTTGGGAACAAATGAAAAATACAATGCGTTGCAGATAGGTCTTGAGAACACAATCATGTTTGAAACGAGAGCCTGCGACAAGATGGAGGAAATCAGATTGAATCTGAAAGAGTTCTACGCAGTATATAAAGGCGTTGAGTTCAAGATATATGATGCATGTCCGATGTTCACAGACGACAGGAAATATCAGTTGAAATGTAGAGCGGGAGCATAGTGTCATAATCTGACACCGGAGGTGATGCAGTGAAAATCGAAATGGAATTTCAAGGCTTGAAAGAACTCATGAAAGCATTTGAGGACGCAGCAAGCGACGAGGACATAAAAGAGGTCAATCAAAAGATTGTAAAGCAAAGCGAACCAGTTGTGAAAAACATCATGTCCGGCAAAATTCCGAAATCGGCAGACATTAAATTATCCGGTAGAGGTTTCGGTTCAAAGTCATCCGTGACATCACATGCAGCGGACAGCATACCGATGGGAGCAGTCAAAATGAAAGACACAGGAGCAACAGCAGATGTCGGATGGGAAAAGTCGGACAATAGCGAACACTTTTATGTGAAATTCATAAACTGGGGAACTATCTATCGCCCGCCTCAAGAATTTATCTATGCAACAGGGCGTGAGGCAGATGCGGAACTGCAAAAAATCGCAGAACAGGAATATCAATCATATTTAGACAACACATTGAAATGAGGTGAGAGCATGAGCAGCAGTCCGGACATCATCAAAGATGCATCCGACGCATTGAGACCTATATCAGACAGAGGAATCACTGTGATGCAAGGGTGGTATGACAAAGACATCCATGACAGACATGTGACATTGTGGGATTTGGGAGAAAATGACGAGAATTTTTCGGACGACGATGCAGAGGGAGTGACGCTGTCAGTGCAGGTCACTATATTTTCAGAGAATGACGAGGTTGAACTTGCGAGGGAAATCAAGTCACTTATGAAAGAAAATGATTTCTCATTTGACGGCAGGAACGGAGACGATTCCAAGCCGGAGGACGGAATCTATATGAAAGCACAAAGGTTTTCAAAGTTTTATGAAATGGAGGAATAGACATGAGCGAAACAGTAACACAGGTTAGCGAGACAGAACAGAAGATTGTTAGAAGTAGAACTTGCGGTTGTAGAGATTTCTACATCGCAAAACTCACACAGAACGATGCAAAAGCATACGTTGCAGAAACTCCGGTCAAACTGGCAAGAGCAATCAAAGCAAAGGTTGACGAAAAGTGGAGTTCTGAAAAGATTTACTCTGACGATGGAACAGAGGAAGTCATCAATTCCTATGAGGGAACAGAAATCGAACTTGAGGTCAATGCACTTGCACCACAGGACAGACAGATTCTTTTCGGTCAGTTATACGAGAACGGTTTTCTTGTAAAGACTGCGGATGACAAAGCACCGGAGGTCGCTGTCGGATGGAGAGAAAGAAAACTCAACGGAAAGTATGATTTCAAATGGTTATACGCCGGAAAGTTTGCAGAGGGCATCAGTGAGGAGGCGAGCACAAAAGAGGGCAAATTGTCTCCGACAACAAAGAGCATCAAGGGTTCATTCTATGAGAGAAGTCTTGACAATGCGTATGAGATTTCGGTCGACGAATCAAACCTCGTTTCCGGAGACACAAAGGCAGCAGAGGCAATCAAGGCATGGTTCAGCAAAGTGCAGGAGAAAAACGGCGGTTTAGGCTAATAAGAGGGCATATAACAGGAGGATAAATCATGAAAAGAAAAATTATAGTCAATAACAAAGAGTTTACAATGCCGAAAATGTCAATCGACACATACACGGAATATCTCGAACTTGCAGAGGTTATCGACGCAAAACAGAGATATTCAAAGCAGGACATTGAGGCGATGGGTCTTTTTATCTGCAAAGCATACGGAGACCAGTTCACCGTTGAGGAATTAAAGAATCCGGAGACCGGACTTGATGCAGCAGGTTTGATTCTTGAGTTCCAGTTCATCGACATGGGAATTGCAGACGAACTCACCAAGAGAATGGAGAACATCGAGAAAAATTTTCAGAGTGGCAAGTGATACCGGAAATCGAGGTCACTTGCAGAGGTGAGAGACTTTTCATCAATTCCGTAACGGTAGAACAGTATAAAAAATACATCAGTCTCATGGAAAAGAATGACACGGAGAAATTCTCCGGAGTGATGTTTTTCAACAAAAAGATAATGCAGGAGATGTTCGGGAATGAATTGTCGCTTGCAGCAGTTGGGGAGATTGATGCAGTTGAATTTCTGACGGCAATCAAGACGGTTCATTTCATCATGCAGAACATTGTTGCAGAGAAGATGTTGAGCATTGTCGAGGTTGAACAGGTAGAAAAAGAGGCATCCGCATTCGATGACTATGACCGTGAAAACGGATATGAGGACGAGGATGAACAACCGGAGGAAAATCAATGGAAAGTCTGCGGGGAAATTGTTGACCGTGTTGTGAAAATTGCGATTCGGCTATTGAAAAACTCATACAGTCAATGCATGAAAGAGAACATTGTCACGTTGTTGGACTACTTAAAATTTGAATTAGATACAATCAACGAAAATCAGTAAGAGAGGAGGCGACCGAATGGCTTATACAAGCGTCAAAATATCGGCAGATTCGAGCAGTTATCAATCACAAATGAAATCGGCAGCATCGCAGATGAAAGTCTTGTCTGCGGAATATACGACGGCAGCGACGAAAGCAAAGTTGTTCGGGTCAGAAACAGACAGCCTCAAGGCAAAAGCCGAATCGCTCACTCAAAAAATCACGGTGCAAAAGAACATCGTGCAGTTGAACAGTGAGCAGCAGGAGAAGTTGACAAAGAAACTGTCAGACCAAAAGACAAAGCAGGAGGAACTCAAAACAAAGATTGATGCTGCGAAAGAGGCTTATGAGAAATCAACGGCAGAGACCGGAAAGAACTCCGAGCAGTCAAAAGCACTCAAGGATGAACTCGACAAGTTAGAGAAAGAGTTCACCGCAAATGAGACAGCAATCGGAAAGACAGAGACCGCACTTGCAAATCAGACGGTAAAGACGGAAAAGTCAAAGACTGCCCTCATGAACATGGAGGCAGAACTGAAAAATGTTAATGACCAGCTAAAAGATAATAAACTTGAAAAATTTGCGACCGCTTGCGATACAGCGGGAACAAAGATGGAAAGTTTCGGAAAGAAAATGTCAGTTGTCTCTGCCGGAATTGCGGGTATTGGTGCAGCATCAATCAAAGCATTCACGGAACTCGACGAGGGTTATGACACAATAGTGACAAAGACCGGAGCAACCGGAGAGGCACTTGAGGGATTGACAAAGTCTGCGGATAATGTTTTCGGAACAATGCCGGAGGATATGTCAACGGTAGGAGAGGCAATCGGAGAAGTCAACACAAGATTCCATACAACCGGAACGGAACTTGAAAAGACCTCTAAACAGTTCATACAGTTTGCAACAATCAACGGAACAAACGTCACACAGTCAGTTGACCAAGTTGACAAAATCATGAAAGCGTGGAACGTCGATGCATCACAGACGGGAAATCTATTAGGATTGCTCACGGCAAAGGCACAGGAAACCGGAATCTCTGTTGATACATTAGAGGGATATGTCCTCGACAACAACGCACAATTCAAAGAAATGGGATTGTCATTGCCTCAAGCAATCAATTTGATGGCTCAATTCGACGCAAACGGTGTTGATTCAACTCAAGCAATGGCGGGTCTAAAAAAAGCATTGCAGAACGCCACATCAGAGGGAAAATCAATGGACGAGGCGTTGTCAGATACTATCGGCAGCATCAAGAACGCAAAGACAGAGACCGAGGCGATGCAGATTGCAACGGAATTGTTTGGAAAAAAAGGTGCTGCGGAAATGACAAAGGCAATTCGTGAGAACAGAATTGACCTCACCAGTCTTTCGTCATCAATGGAGGAATACGGTTCAACAGTCGAGGACACATACAACGGAACACTCGACCCGATTGACAATGCAAAGGTTGCGATGAACAACGCAAAACTGGCGTTGTCGACACTGGCATCCACAGCACAGACATCCGCAGCACCTATGATTGAAAAATTGACCGGAAAGATTCAAGAGTTGACACAATGGTTCACGTCGCTCTCTCCGGCACAGCAAGAAACAGTTCTCAAAGTTGGTCTTGTGGTCGCTGCTATCGGTCCGTTGTCAATCGGATTCGGAAAAGTGGCAAAGGGAATCTCTGACACGGTAACGACCGGACAGAAATTTGTGTCCGGAGCTGCAAAGATAATCGCAAAGATTACGGCAAAGACAGCAGCCACGGCAGCAGGAACGGCAGCAGATACGGCAGGAACGGCAGCCACGGCAGCACATACGGCAGCCACAACAGCAGCCACGGCAACAACCGGAGGAATGACAGTGGCACAAACGGCACTCAATGCAGTTATGAACTTGTGTCCGATTATTTTGATTGTGACACTGATTGCCGGACTGATTGCAGCAGGTGTCGCCCTATATAAAAACTGGGATAAGATCAAAGAAAAACTGTCCGAATTGTGGGGCAACATCAAAGAAAAATTCAATGCAATCAAAGAGACCATCACGGGAGCATTCACGAAAGCAAAAGAGGCGGTCACGAATAAGGTCAAGGAAATCGGTGACAACATAAAAAATAGCACAATAGGACAAGCTGCATCGAAAGTATTCAACGGCGTAAAGGACACGGTTCACAATGTCATGTCGGCAGCGACCGAAACGGCAAAGGAAAAACTGGGGAACATGAAAACCGCCTATGAAGAAAACGGAGGCGGTATCAAAGGCGTTGTTGCTGCCGGATGGGAGGGAATCAAAGGATATTATTCAGCAGGATTCACATTCGTTGATAATTTATCCGGAGGGAAACTCTCTGAAATCAAATCAAAATTCTCTGAAAAGACATCGGAAATCAAAACAAAGGTTTCCGAGGGTTGGGAGAACATGAAAACCACCGTCACCACAAAAATGACGGAATGGAAAACCAACGCATCAAACAAACTGAATGAAATAAAGACGAATTTCTCAACAAAGGTTTCAGACATCAAGTCAAATGTTTCAACAGGTTGGGAGAACATGAAAACCACCGTCACCACAAAAATGACGGAATGGAAAAATAATGCATCGAATAAATTGACGGAAATCAAATCCGGATTTTCCTCAAAGGTTTCGGAGATAAAAACGAAATGGTCGACGGATTTCACGAACATAAAGGACAAGGCAACCTCACTCATGGAGACAGCAAAGTCCAATGTTTCAACGAAACTCAATAATATGAAATCCGCATACAGTGAAAAAGGCGGGGGAATCAAGGGAATCGTGTCTGCTACGTTCACAGGCGTAAAGGACACAATGAACTCTCTCATGAGTACGGCGAACACTCTGACAGGCGGGAAACTTGACAGCATCAAATCGGCGTTCTCAAGCAAATTAGCGAGTGCAAAATCGACCGCATCGTCTGCGATGGAGAATATCAAATCATCATTCTCCTCAAAGATGGAATCCGCACACGGAGCGGTGACAGGTGCATTGTCAAGAATCAAATCGGCGTTCAATTTCAAATGGTCATTGCCACATTTGAACTTGCCACACATCAGCGTGTCCGGAGGCGTTGCACCGTTCGGAATTGGAGGAAAAGGTTCACTCCCGTCATTCTCGATTCAGTGGTACAAATCCGGTGGTATTATGACAAATCCGACCGTGTTCGGAATCAACGGCAACAGCCTCATGGTAGGAGGCGAGGCGGGTGACGAGGCAATCTTGCCACTTGCAGAGTTTTACAACAAATTAAACAGCATACTTGACAAGAAACTTGATACAGTTCAGAAATCGCAAGTTGTATATGTGACAAATCACACATACATTGACGGCGACGAAATCGCAAGCAGAACCGTGTCAAAGGTAGATGCGGAAATGGTAACAAATAAACGAAAAGGGAGGTAAAACAGGGCGATGAAAATAAACGGAATAGACATCAGAAAATATGATGCAAAGCAGTTGACCGCCGATGTGCAGCCTCCCTCTTTTGCTAATTCATACGAATGGTTGACGGGTGCAGCACTGCCGACGGAATTTGAGACAGAGGTTCAGATGGGTCATTTGAAACTGTCAATATATTTCAAAGGCAAGGACAGGAACAACATCATCCGTGCTGCATCGGAGTTCATGAGTAATTTCACAAAGGCTTGCAAGATGGAACTTGACGGCTACAAAGGAACATATATCGGATTCATCACATCAAATGACTATGAAAAAAAGAATGTGAAACAGAGGTACGTTGTAAACCTTGAATTTGACGGTTTTTTTGTCGATGACGACCTCTCAATCACATTCGACGGGAAAACCTCTGCATCGTTCTATAAAGTGGGTACAAGAGACGCTCCGTGCATTGTAGAGGTATATGCAAAAAGCACATTGACGAATTACACAATCGCAGGACTGGGAGACGACGACATCATCATTGAGAGTTTAGCAGCAGGAAAGACGGTTGTGATAGACGCAAAGACCGGACTTGTGACAATCGACGGGGCAAATGCATTCGACAAGGTGAATATGTGGACGTTTCCGGTATTAAAGACCGGAGAAACAGCACTCACATTCTCCAACACAAAGGCGAGAGTGACTATCAGATACACGCCTATGTGGATTTAGGAGGTGAGAACATTGCAGATTTTTAATGACAAAAAGAAAAGAATCGGAACATTGTCCGGGTTCAAGAGCAGGGAAATCACCACGACACTGGATTCCGGAGACAAAGAGTTGTCGTTCAGTTATCCGGCAGCGGGAGCGTTGGTTGACTTGCTAAAAGAAGAATACTATATACGCACCAAAACGGACGAATTTGTTATCAAAGCAGTCGAAAAGGGTGAACAGTTCAACAAATACACAGCCGTCCTCAATGTGGAGGAATTGGAGGGAACGCCGTTCCCGTATGGCTTTGAATCGAATGAACAAACAATCAAAGCGTGTCTTGAGTTTGCGTTCGAGGGTACGGGATGGCATGTCGGAACATGCACGGTAAAAAAGAAAAGAACTATTGACGAGCAGGAGAGCGTCACGGCATGGGATGTCCTGCAAAAGTGCCTCACAACATACCGCTGCGAGTGTATCATTCATTCACTGACAAAGACAATCGACATATATGACCGGATAGGCAGCGACAAAGGGTGCTATTTCATGGAGGGGTTGAACCTCCGGAAAATATCATTGAAATCGGACACATACGATTTTTACACAAGAATCTATCCGATAGGCAAGGACGGCATCACACCGGAGTGGCTGACCGGAAAAGATTACATCGACAATTTTCAGTATAGTTCCAAAATCAAGGCGTATGTTTGGAAAGACGAAAGATATACCAATACCACAAGTCTGATTGAGGATGCGACAGCAAAGATTGAGGAAATGTCAAGACCATACAAGGCATACACCGCAGAGGTGGTTGACCTTGCGAAAGCATCAGAGGAATACAAAGACATTCTCTCATACGGAATCGGAGATACAGTCACGCTTGTGTCAAAGAAAACGAGGACGAGGGAAAAGCAGAGGATTGTCAAAATCACAGAATATCCGGAATCACCGGAAAAGAACACGGTTGAGATTTCCAATGCGAGAAAGACATTCGCAGAGATTCAGAAAGAGGAGACGGCAGCAGCCACAGAGGAGGCGGTCTCCATCTCCAACAGGGCAACCAAGAAAGTCCTTGAGAACTATTCGACCACGGAGGAGATTGAAACCAAAATCACGGCATCGAAAGAGGCAGTCGAGGCAGGTGTTGCCTACACTCTGAAAAATTATTATACATCCGTGCAGATGGATTCCTTGATAAAAGCCACGAAAGAGGAGGTTTCTCAAGAGGTAAAGCATGTTGAGGAAAACTCAATGCACAACTATGTTGTGAATGGAGATTTTTCAAACGGACTTGATGATAATTGGTACAACAGCAATGAGACGAACAATGCCGTGATGGATGTGTCCGGATTGGGAACGGTTGCGAAGATTTTGAAAACATCAACGACCAGTTCCTATATACGGCAAACACTGGGAAAGTTACCTGCGGGAACGTACCGTGTGAGATATAAGGCAGCAACAGCAGCAGGGTACGAAAACACGGCAAGGGTGCAGGTGGGGGCGTTGGGAAGTTATTCAACGACATCCTCCGGAACGCTAAAGAGCAAAGAGTTCACGACGATTGAACGTGAAATCACGGTATCAGAGGGAACGAAATATATTTACATTTACGCATACACACAGAACGCACCAGTATACATCAAAGATGTTGAGGTGTTGGGTCTGTATTCATTGTATGCAGATGCAAAGATTCAAGTGACTGCGGAGGAAATAACCTCCGAGGTAAAGAAAAAAGTCAACTCCGATGATTTCGGAACGCTAATCACACAGAATGCATATAATGTCCGAGTTGCATTCAATAACGGCAGTTCGTACATGCAGTTTGATTCAACCGGAATCACGATGTACACAGGAACTATCACAGACAACACAAAAAGAACTCGATTCGATTACAACGGCGAACATTTTTACCGTGACGGAAATTATGTCGGAAAAATCGGAACGAATACCATGAAAAACAATGACAGTCAGAGAGGACTTGTCTTTGATATTGAGTACAACACTGCATATATGTCATGGTCAAATAAAGAATCACAGAACGCAGATGTGTACACAATGAAATGGTCGTACTGCACACAGCAGTGTGGGAATTACGAGGCAAACATGCTACATGCAGGGGCAGACATCAACATGCATTTCTTCACATTAAGGAATGTAAGTTTTGAGGATGGCTCAATAAGTGGAACGCTAACATTCAAACAACCTTTAGAAGTAGGCAGCGACGGGAAACTGACAAAGTGGTCAACGGCGACGCTTGAGTTCAAAAGAGGAATATTAGTGTCCGGAACATGGAGCAATGGATAAAACAGGAGGAAAAGAAATGCAGATGAATGACGAAAATATTCAGACAGAGGAAGTCAAACGAGCAGCAGAACCGGAGTATAAAATTCCGGAAGATGCTATCGACAACTCAAGACCAAACGAAACAGCAGAGGTTGTGACGAGGGAATCAGCAGAGGAGACAAACACAGAACTCTTGCAGAGTATTGACAAGAAACTTGACATGCTGCTTGCAGCACAAACAGCGACACAGGCAGCAAAGGAGGAATAATCATGAATACACCGCTTGCAGTAAGAATTGAATGTGCAAAGGGAGAAATCCTCAACGCCATGGAGACGATACAGAAAAGACATGCATTGCCTCCGTGCATCATGGACGGAGTTTTGTCCTCCGTACTGGCAGAGGTAAGGAGTGAGGCAAAGATTGAACTCATAAACTCAACAAATACAATGATGGCAGAAAAAAACGAGGAACTTGAAAAGGCAAAGAAAGCAGCAAAGAGAGTTCTGAAAACAGAACCGGACGAGGAGCATCCGGAGCAGGATGAACCGGAGAATCCGGAGGAATAAGAAGTAAACACCGAGAGGAGGTGAGAGCATGGCAGCATTGACGAAACTGACAACGAACATCAATCTTGAAATGTCCGGAGACACCAAAAGATATTTGGTATCTGCAAAGCAGGGAGACAAGGCAACACGATTCATTGTCGCAAGACTGCTCAACAACGGTGAACCGTACGCAATCCCGACGGGTGCGAGAGCGGTCATCAACATCACAAAGCCGGACGGAAAGCATGTGTATAACACATGTTCATATTCCGGTTCGGATGTGACAGTCGAATTGACAAATCAAGCACTTGCAGCCTCCGGAACGGCGTATTGCGACATTGAAATCCGGACGAGTGACGATTCACAGGTTATCACATCCGCATCGTTCACAATGGAGATTGAACCGTCGCAGAGGAACGACAATGCGATTCTATCAGCGAATGAGTTCACAGAACTTGAGAACCGTGTCAAGGGTCACATTGAGAGTATTGACAGCACGAATGAGGCAGTCAAGAAAGCGGAACAGGCAAGAGTGACCGCAGAAAATGCGAGAGTAAAAGCAGAACAGGCAAGAGCGAACACAGAGAATAATCGACAGCAGAATGAAAACACCCGCATCCAACAGGAGCAGCAGAGGCAGCAGGACACCTCACAGGCGGTCAAGAATACGAACGATGCAACGGATGAATCCAAGAGGGCGACAACAGCCTGCAAAGAGGTCACAGAGCGGGCAGAGGACGCATTGCAGAATCAAGAGCAGCTTGAGGCGACATTGAACACGGCGACGCAGATTCGACAGGATGTGTCACAGATGCAGACAGCAGTTGCAGAGGCAAAGAAACAGGTCGAGCAGGACAAAAAGGATATTGATGACACGATTCAAAATTCACTGCTTGCATCAGCAGAGAAAATCCTTGAAAGTGTGCAGGACTATTTCAACCGTGCCGAGGCTTTATATTCGAGTATGTATCTTGATTGTGACGGCGAAACACCGTATCTGCGAACAGTGACACCGATTTTCATTGATGGAGCAACACCACAGGTCAGAAATGCGAATGAGGGTGTTGATTTTGACGGAGGAACGCCGACCTCCCGACAATTAGCAGTATAATTCCACAATACTGGAAACAGACGGCGAAACGAACACAAAGGAGTGATTGTGTGATATATTCCATAATCACGGAGCAAAGGAGGTTGAACAATGGCAGCAATCAGACCATGCACCGGAACAACGGCAGACTGGAAAGCAGTTGAGGACACTCTGATTCTCAAGGAAAGAGAAATCGGAGTTGAACTTGATGCATCCGGTCATTATCAAATCAGACAGGGAGATGGTAAAAAGAAATTCTTTGACCTGCCGATTATCGTCAACAATGCCCGTTATGAGGAAATACTGACATTGACACAGGGATATATGAACACCGTGAACAATTTCAGCAAGAACATGACAGAGGCGACGAACAGTGCAAACGGTGCAGCAGCAACGGCAAACAATGCAGCGTCGACAGCGAGTGCAGCAGCAAAAGCGTGTCAAGGCATTGTGAACGGTCTCAACACTATGGTTGACACCGTCACAAAGAAATCATGTGTCCTCACGGTTGAGGATGGAATTTTGACGATAAGGGAGGCGTAAAAAATGGCAAGTGGAGACTTGATTGTAAAAGTAGCAGACAAAGACACACTCGACCGCACATATGCGAATACAAACGCTATACTGGCAGCAGTCGGGGAAGATGTAAGAATAAAGGGTGTAAAGCGTTACGGAATGAAAATCAACAAAAATGACAGCAATCCGGCGACACGATGCACATATCTTTTCGATGCGGTGGGAATGACACCCGCTGCGATGAATTATTCTGCCGGACGGTTCGATTTTGGAGACTGGGGAAACGTCTTTTTTGTAAAGAACAATTATCCGGCAATGGTCAAATATGACGGTACAGAAGATTATAAACTCGACCCGAACGACCACACAAAGAAAGCAGACGGAAAAACGGCATCCGATGTCTCAAACACGGCATACGGAGGAAATGCAATGAGTGTATTCGATGGCAGCGGTGACAAGGGCAAGATTTGGCTCTCACAGTTTGAAGTAGGAAACTATGAGTACATGATTATTTCAAACGTCCAGTACGATGAATCATACAACGATGACGCATATGTCAGAGAGGACGGTTCACATGCGGACAAACTCTATTTCCCGATGTTTGGCGGTTCGTATGATGGAACACGCATCCGTTCACTTGCAGGACAGGCACTCATGTATAACACAAACGCATCAACAGAGATTGCAAGAGCAAAGGCAAACGGTGCGGGATGGAATATCGGCTCATGGAGCAAACGAAACCTGTTGAATTGTATGCTCAAGATTATGTCAAAGACAGACAATTCACAGACTGCATTCGGACAGGGTCAGACATCCGGATATGTGAACGACGCATCACAGAATTACGGGCATCTTGCAACCGGAACACTCAAGGACAAAGGACAGTTTTTCGGATATAACGACACAACACATGAGGTCAAAGTGTTCTACATGGAAAAACCGTGGGGCAACCGTTGGGATAGAATCAACGGTCTGTTGATGGTAGGCGGTGAAATCCTTGCAAAGATGACACCACCGTACAATCTGACAGGAAAGGACTTTGAAAAGGTCGGAATCACATTCACATCATCCGGCAACGGTTATCAGAAAGGAACAAAGTCAAGCAGATTCGGACGCATTGTCAATTCAATAGGTGGCAGCAGTAGCACATACACATGTGACTATTTTTGGTGGAATGCCGGAATTACTGCGGTCGCCCGTGTCGGCGGTAGCTGTATCGATGGCGAGATCTGCGGTGCGGATTGCTTGGCTTTGTACGATTCTGCGGGCATTGCGAGCTGGTACGTCGGTGCGTCCGTTTTCTTAGAACAGCCTATCGCTGCGTAAGCAGCAGGGGGAGGAACGGAGGGGGAACGCCTCCGCTATTCCCGCCGTTAGGCGGTGTGGTCGTTTTTAGAAAAATGAATATAGGGATATAGGGTGCGGTGTCGGGCGGTGTTCCTGCTCCCTGCGGTCGCCCTTGTCGGCGGTAACTGTAACAATGGCGAGAACTGCGGTGCGGATTACTTGAATTTGAACAATTCTGCGGGCAATGCGAACTGGAACATCGGTGCGTCCAATTTCTTCTCATATCGGAGCGTTTAATCAAATGCAGCCTATATCCCACGCCACAAGGCGAAAATCATTCCGGATATAGGGTCGGTTGAGTAAGCATCCGCACAAAAACCGATAGGAGATAAGAAAATACTATATGAGAAGTTACAACAACCTATATGAACCAATGTTACAAGACGACTACATAAAACAGTGTTTTATAAATGCATCCAAAAAGAAAAAGAACAGGAATGATGTGCGGGAGGTATTAGAGAACCTCGATGAACACACAGAACTCTTGAAAAAGATGTTGACAGAGGAGTTGTTCATTCCGGACTATCACAAACCGAGCATCATCAACGAGAGCAGCAGCAAGAAAACACGCCGTATATTGAAACCGCATTACAAATATGAGCAGGTTATTCATCATTGTGCAATAGGTCAGTTCAAACCGATCGTGATGAATGGATTGTATGAATTTTCATGCGGGAGCATTCCGGACAGGGGTGTTCATTACGGAAAGAAGTACATGAGAAAATGGCTTGATTCCTACGACGGAAAGAAATTCTTTGTTCTCAAGATGGATGTTCACCATTTCTTTGAATCCATAAACCGGAGAATCCTCAAAAGGAAACTCAAAGAGGTAATTCGAGATAAACGGTTTTATAGATTACTCTGCATACTGATTGAACATGACAAAATAGCACTCGTTGCAAAGATTTTGACGGATGCAGGTGTTGAGATAGATGCAGAGCAGACGAAAACGCTTGTCGGATGCATAGCATTTGACGACATCTCCGGAGCGTTGGAGATATTGCAGGAAATCGGCATCACAGGAGCGATGTTTGATGAACTGAAAGAAATTATTGAGGAGATGCGAAAAGGCGTTCCGTTGGGATATTTCACATCACAATGGTTCGGCAATTTTTACTTGAAAGCACTCGACCATTACATCAAGGAGGAACTCCATGCAGAGCATTACATGCGATATATGGACGACATGGTGATACTGGGAAAGAGCAAAAAGAAACTGCACAAAATACATGCAGCAATCGAAACATATCTGAATGACAATCTCGACCTTGAAATAAAAGGCGATTGGCAGGTGTTTAGATTTGAATATCCGGTATTTGATAAAGGCGGGAATCCGGTACTCGATAAAGACGGAAAGCAGGTCACAAAGGGTCGTATGCTTGATTTTATGGGATTTCAATTTCACCATGACCGGACAACCATCCGGAAATCAAACATTGAGGCTGCGAGACGTAAGGCAAACCATATCTCAAAGCAGGATAAAATCTCATGGTATAACGCATCGGTGATGTTGTCATATATGGGATTGTTCAAACACACGGACACATACAACTATTACATTGATTACATCAAACCAAAAATCAACGTCAAGAAGCTCAAGAGGATAGTTTCAAAGCATAGCAGAAAGGAGAATGAACATGACAGACTGGAAAAAGGTGACAGGAACACAGCCGGACAAGCCGGAGGAGGTCGACAGGACATCGTCGCCGTCAACGGTTTACCTGCGTAAGAACATCGAACAGGTGACAAGAGAGGTTGAGGGCAGCGACGGAAAGATGCAGACAGTGACCGAATGGCAGTACGACGAGAAAGAAATGACAGTCAAGGAATATGAGAACATGGCACTCATGAAGTCAGTCGTTGAGGAGAACACATCCGGAATCGTCGAATCAGTGACACAGTTTCAGAAAGATGCGGTCATTGACGAATACACACAGCAGTTGATTGAGGAGGGGTTGATTTAGTATGAAAATGCTTGTTGAAAGTCTCAAAAGAATGTACAAAAAAGGCACTCTCACAAAGGAACAGATTTCCGAGCGTGTCGCAAAGGGCAGTATTTCAGCGGATGAATATGAATATATCACAGGAGAAAAATTCTCCGGCGGTGATACAGAATGAGTCCGCTTGAAATAATATCACGATTGTGCGATGTGACGGAAAATCTATCGGCAATCGTGAAAAAACAGCAAACAATCATTGAACAGTCGAAAATCGAGGAGGCGGTCAGAGCGGAACTCCGGCAAGAGGTAGAGGAGACAGACAGGGAGATGGATGTTCTCGAATATCACATGCGGAAATACTGCGACACCGACGACATCGAGGCGACAGAGTTCGGAAAGGAGAACGCCGTTGACGATTGAGGTTTCCTTGCTAATCTCCGGAGTGTCGGTTGCATTCGCAATCTTTTTCGGAATCTGCTCAAAGCAGAGGAACGACAAAAAAGACACACAGGAAGAAACGGAGAGACGAGCAGAAAATGACACAATGGTGGTTGTGAAACTTGAGAACATCGCAGACGACATCAAGGACATCAAACGGGAATCAAGAGAGAACCGTGAGGAGATGAAACAGTTGAGAGAGCGTGTTGTCATTGTGGAACAGTCACTCAAGAGTTATCACAAGAGACTGGACGGAGAACAGCATTCCGACCGATAACAGGAGGGCAGGAAACAGGCAAGAATCAACCTCACAGAAAAGAGGCAATACATGAGAATGACAGAACAGGAACGACGCATCAGAATCCGGCATCTGAAAAGAATGTACCGGATAAGGGAGCGAAAAGAGAGACATGACAAAAAGGTGTCCGGTCTGTTCATGAAACGTGTTGTATTCACTTTGATTCTTGCAGCATTTATCTTTACAGTCGTGATGATATTTGTGTTTTTGCGGATGGGTTCAGAACCGTCGACACTGATTGAGAATGTATTCCGTTTTCTATCGGTCGAGGGCGGGGCGATGGCACTCATTAAGTCCGTGAAAACGGTCAAGGGAACAAAGTCAAACGGAGAAATACAACACAATGACGAACCGGAACAGGATGACGAGGAGGTACAAGGATGAAATACATCGTCGAGAATTGGTTTGTGATTGTGGGTCTGATTGCAGTATGTGCAGCGGGAGGATATGCAGTATATGTTTTCGTGAAAATGCCGTCAGACAAACAGTTGAACAAAGTGAGAGAATGGCTGCTCTATGCAGTCACAAAGGCAGAAAAGGAACTGGGAGGCGGTACAGGTCAAATCAAACTGCGATATGTATATGATATGTTCGTCGCACGGTTCACATGGCTTGCGAGAGTGATTTCGTTCGAGGCTTTTTCGATGATGGTCGACGAGGCACTTGAGAGAATGAAAAAGATGCTTGAGAGCAACAAAGCGATGCAGACGCTTGTGAGCGGTGAGGCAGGTGAAACGGTTGAAAAGGATATGTGATTTCGCAACCGGAAACGCACACACAATCGTGCTGATATATGCAATCGTCGCTGTCATCGTATGGGTGGCGGTAAATCTGTATTTTTGGAAAATTTCTTTTGATTTAGACAGAGAAATTCGGGAAGAAATGAGAGAATACGGGGATTGCTATTCTGACACGGACGAGGCAAAATTCGGGAAACACATAACAAGGTTGACCGGATTCATCATTTCAATTCCTGCTGCGGTGATATGGTGGTGTACACCTCTAATCGTGGCGGGATTGATGATATATGACAAGATACAAGAAAAGAATCCGGAATTGTGCGGATTCAAAGCAGACGATTTTGACAAGGAGGAAAACAAATGATTTCAAATTGCGGACATGATGAAAACGGAAGATATTCCGGAGGAAAAGCAGGAGACCAGACAGGTACAGAATGGCGGGTAATAAATTGGTATAACAGACCGTGGAAATGTGTTCTCCGTCATCCGAATGCGGATGTGAGAGCGATGATTGCAAGCATGGCAAAGGCAGCAGCAAACAACAACCTCATAGGATATGACCAGTCACAGAGGGGTACATTTTGGACGAACCTTGCAGATTCCAACTACGACCCTGCACAGATTACAGTCGCATGTGAGGCAGACTGTTCATCCGGTGTCGCTGCAATCGTAAAGGGAGCAGGTTACAGACTGGGAATTGACGCACTGAAAAAGGTGAGTACGGCTTGTTATACTGGAAACCTGCGGGCAGCACTCAAGGCAGCAGGATTCGAGGTGCTGACAGAAAGCAAATATCTGACATCGGATGCATATTTATTTGCGGGAGACATTCTCCTCAACGACAACGCTCACGTTGCGACAAATCTGACAACAGGTTCAAAAGCGTCCGGAACATCAGCACCGAGCAAAAGCATCAATGAAGTAGCGAAAGAGGTCATCAACGGAAAGTGGGGAAATGGTAGCGACAGAACAAACCGCCTCGCAGCAGCGGGATATGATGCAAAGGCAGTTCAGAACGAAGTCAACAGAATTTTGAAAGGGAATGCAACGACACCGAGCAAAAGCATCAATGAAGTAGCGAAAGAGGTCATCAACGGAAAGTGGGGAAATGGTAGCGACAGAACAAACCGCCTCGCAGCAGCGGGATATGATGCAAAGGCAGTTCAGAACGAAGTCAATAGAATTTTGAGATAGCAGGAGGAATAAACATGTTATACTATTTAGGCAAAGGAACAGAGTTCAAGAAAGAGGACTGCAAAGAGTACAAGAAACTTGATGCAGCATTAAGGGCAGCAGCAAAGGACGAGAGCCTCGTTGTTTGGGATGAAACCGGAAAGGCCATCGGTTCGCTCACGGATGATGTTCCGGAGGGAGCGTTGCAGACAAATCCGGACGGCAGTGTCAACACATACGATGCGGACGGAAACAAGACCGGAACAGTAGACGCAGAGACACTCAAGGAAATGACAACGGTCAATGACGATGTGAGCGAACTTGCAACCGGAGACAATGAGCAGGAAACATCGCAGAAGAACGCAGAGGACGACGAGAACGCCTCAAATGAGGATAAGGAGACAAATCCACCGACCGAACAGGAAAACGGCGAAAATGGGGCGAATACAGAGCCGGACAAGGCGACAGAGGAGCAGCAGGAGGACAAGGTCATCATTCCGCAGGGCAAAATGAGGGTGACAGTCATTTGTGACGGTTCACTCAATATCAGACGTTCGGCAGAATGGGGCAATGACAACATCTGCGGTCGTGCTATCAGAGGACAGTCATATTATGTGAAAGAGATTCATGTTGTCGACGGAAAGAAGATGGTCAGAACAATCGGCGACCTTTACCTCTCCGGAGAATCCGAGCATGTACAGTTCGAGCAGTTGTGATATAATAAAGCAACGGGAAAACGCTTGAGAGAATATGCGTAAAAGACGGGTAACTGACAAACGGTCAAAAAATGCCGTAAAATAGGCGTTTGGAGTTATCAAAGAGATAATTTTTCGGAAAAGAGAATATCAAGAGTATATTACACCTCAGAACTTCGGTTCTGGGGTGTTTTTTTGTGTGAACTATGATAAAATAAATATTATAATAAAAAGAAAACAAGTATAAGAGATAATATATTTTAATATTAATCAAAACCGAGGGAGTGATTATATGACAACTGTAAGCACCAAAAGTGGTAGAATTATAAAAGTTGTATCCAGAGAAGAAGAGAAGAGTACATTGACAGAATCGGATAATGAAATGGACGAAAGGGCAGTTGAAGCTGTTAAGGCAGCAATAAATAAAGCGAAAATATGTAAAAAACCTATAGCTGGTTATGATAATGAAAAGAAACAGGCTTATGTAGAGTCTGCATTTGGGGAAAGAAAATATGTAAATATAGAAAACCTTTGATTCCTGTATTAGCGGGTTCAAATGGCTTGTAAAAATACACATATTGTGATAACGTAAGGGCGTATGAATGTCAGCGGTTTTTGAAGACAGGCATTACAAATAATGAATAAGAGGCAGCAAAATGGATTTTGAAAGCAGAAGACAAAGAATTTTAGACAAGATGGAGGACAATTCTATAGCAATATTGTACTCAGGCATCGAGCACCATGTGAGTGCAGATGAGTATGATTTATTTACAGCACAGGCTAACCGCAATTTCTTCTATCTGACCGGACTTAGACGTGACAACATGGTCCTTGTCCTGGATAAATGTGTAGAGCCTGCTAAGACGATGCTCTTCATAGAGGAGGCAGACCCTACGATGGAGCGCTGGTACGGCAGAAAGGTGACTATGGAGGAAGCCGAGGAAATATCAGGAATTGATGAGATAGAATATATTTATGAGCTTGAGAGCACACTGGACAGGATAATGACGCGTGAGGATGTATACACAGCATATTTTGACACGTATCGTCATCAGAAAGTGGATTTGCCGGATTACAATGTGGTAAAAGCCAATGAATTTAAGACAGACTATCCGGGAGTTGCTGTGAAGAATCTTTTCCCGCTTGTGGCAGAGGAGCGTATGCAGAAGGATGAGGATGAGATTGAGCTGACCAAAAAGGCAATCGCTCTCACAAAGGACGGACTCTGCAATGTGATGGCTAATTTAAAGCCTGGCATGAAGGAATATCAGGCACAGGCAGACTTTGAATATATCATAAGACGCGGTGGGGCAGAGTGGACAGCGTTCCCTACAATCGCCGGAAGCGGAATGAATGGAACAATGCTTCATTATGACACAAATCGTGAGACGATGGAGGATGGAACACTGGTTCTTCTTGACCTTGGAGCCAGAATAGATGGCTACAATTCGGATATTACGAGAACATATCCGGTAAATGGCAGGTTTACCGAGCGCCAGAAACAGGTTTATGATATCGTGCTCGCCGCAAACCGAAAGATTGTCGAGGTTGCAAAGCCGGGAATGACTACAAAGGAATTAAATGAAGTATGTAAGGATGTGCTTGCAGACGGGCTTATGAAACTTGGACTGATAAAGAATTCTGTAGAAATTTCTAAGTATTACATGCATGGCGTGTCACACCATCTGGGAGTTGATGTGCATGACGTGACAGTTGACTCAAACAGCAGGCTTCGTCCGGGAGCAATCATCAGTGACGAGCCGGGACTGTATATAGATGAATGGGAAATCGGTATCAGGATTGAGGATGATGTGCTTATCACCGAGGACGGTGCAGTGTGTCTGTCGGAGGATATCATCAGAACCACAGAGGATATAGAGGCCTACATGGCAGAGCACAAAAAGAATTAATCGTGATAAATGATAAATTTTACGGTTTATAATATTTTTATGTGACATAATCTGATTTATGTATTATAGTAGTGCTAGTACATCGAATAATAAGTTTCTGATGCATTGTTATTTCTTATTTGGTGTACTATAGTATAGCAGTTATTTTTTATTGCTGTATAGGTGCAACGAAAATAATTCGTTCGACAGATGGAAGGAGAACAACTATGGTAAAGAAGATTAATAGCAGTGAATTTGAACAGGTTAAAAATAATAAGGCTATCATTGTTGATTTTTCGGCAGAGTGGTGCGGTCCATGCAAGATGCTTGCGCCGGTAATGGAGCAGCTTTCTGATGAAATCACAGATGTGGAGTTTTACAATATTGATGTGGACGAGAATCCTGATCTGGCAAGAGAGTATCGTATAATGAATATTCCGGCAGTTATTGCAATCAAGGGCGGTCAGGTTGCCGGTCAGCAGATTGGTCTTGTGTCTAAGGACGATATGAAGGGCTTTATAGACGGAGTTTTCTAGGACAAAGCGTTTTATGAAGCTTTCTAAGAAGCGAGAAGACACCTGCAATGAACTTTTTGTGAATATGCAAGGTGTGATGCTTAACATTTATTATGGATAGTGTAAACCGGGCAGGATATCGTGCCCGGTTTTACATTTTTTACATTTAAATTAGTTCTCTCGGAAGATTTTTCCAAAGATAAATCAATAGGAAGTTGGTACTATAGAAAATATGATAATAAAAGATATCGAATTTAAATTAAAAGACGGCAGAACTGCCATTTTGCGAAGTGCAAATGAAAAGGATGCCGAAGCTCTTATAGAGTACATGAAAAAGTCAACCGGTGAAACGGATTTCTTACTGAGGACACCGGAAGAATGTGAGACACGGACCATCGAGCAGGAGATTGATTTCATAAATAGCTGCAATTTGTCGGATACACATACGCTGCTGGTTTGTGAAGCAGATGGAAAAATTGCCGGAAATTGCATGGTCTGGTGGAATAAACGCGCGAAAACCGGACACAGGGCAAATGTGGCAATCGGTTTGCTGAGCGAATTCTGGAATCAGGGGATCGGAACGAGAATGTTCCGGGAAATGATAAAAATAGCAGAAAGCAATCCGAATATATTACAGATGGAATTGGATTTTATTGAGGGCAATAGCAGGGCGAGAGCACTTTATGAGAAGATGGGCTTCAGGATAACTGGCATCAAATTTAATTCTATCAGACAAAATGACGGAACCTTGTGCAATGAGTATTCAATGATAAGGGAAATTAGTAGATAAGCAAACTTTTTATAAAAAGCCACAATATGTATTTTAGTGAGTACCAGAGAGTTTATACCTTGTAAACGTTTACTATTATGTTATACTGTAATCATTGCCGGGCATACTAATGTGTGAATGTGAACGGTAAACGGAAAAAGTAATAAGAACAGCAGGAGAAGGATTTTATGCTGTATCATAAATAAAAATGAGGTGAAAATCGTGCTTAAAGCAGAAAACTTAACTTTAAACGTAGATGATGAGGGCAGAAAGAAATGCCTTCTGAACAATATATCATTTCAGGTAGAGGACGGAGAAATGCTTGTCATCACCGGACCAAACGGAGGTGGAAAATCCACTCTGGCAAAGACCCTGATAGGTATTCAGACACCGGACAGCGGAAAGATTATACTTGACGGACAGGATATCACAGAGCTTGACATCAATCACAGGGCAAATGCGGGAATAGGCTTTGCATTCCAACAGCCACCGAGATTTAAGGGAATGACAGTCATGAAGCTGCTCAAGCTTGCCGCAAAGGATGAGCTTTCAGACAAGGAGTGCTGCGACCTTCTCACCGCGGTAGGACTCTGTGCAAAGGATTACATTTACCGCCAGATTGACGGCACACTCTCAGGTGGAGAGATGAAGCGAATTGAGATTGCATCAGTGCTTGCCAAGGAGCATTCGCTTTGTATATTTGACGAGCCGGAGGCTGGAATCGATCTGTGGAGCTTTTCAATGCTCATACAGAAATTCGAGGAAATCCATACTGAGAAAAAGCAGAGCCTCATAGTGATTTCACATCAGGAGAAAATAATAAATATGGCAGACCGCATCATGATAATTGATGGCGGAGAAATCAAGAAAATCGGCACAAAGGACGAGGTGCTGCCTTATCTCAATGGTGTACAGAAATGTCACAAATGCGTAGAGAGACTGGAGGGAAGAGCATAATATGGTAAAGCTTGACAACGTAACAGAGGGCGTATTGGACGTCATAAATGATAATAAATTCAGTCAGACCGGTGCCTTTAATCTGCGTGAAAACGGCACATCAATCTGCCACGGAGACAGCGAGCATATCAAGATAAAGAAAAAGACGGACAAGCCCGGCATTGATATTTATATTGATGGAAAGACCGACGGAGAGGCTGTCTATATCCCAGTAGTACTCAGCAAATCAGGCATGACAGACCTTGTATACAACGATTTCTATGTGGAAGATGGCGCAGATGTAAGGATTGTGGCAGGCTGCGGAATCCACAACAGCGGCTGCAACGAGAGCAGACACGACGGCATCCATACCTTCCATGTGGGCAAAAATGCGAATGTCAGATATGAGGAAAAGCACTACGGCGAGGGAAACGGAACAGGTGCGAGAGTGCTCAACCCTGTAACAAATATATTTGTGGGTGAGAATTCTGTTTTCACTCTCGATACAGCACAGATAAAGGGTGTTGATTCTACAGTCCGTGAGACCAATGTGGAGCTTGGAAAGAACGCAAAGCTCTATGTTACAGAGCGTCTCATGACAGATGGAGAGCAGAAGGCGGAGTCAAATATCGAGGTGCAGTTAAACGGAGAGGACAGCTCTGCACAGATTGTTTCCAGATCCGTAGGAAAAGGAAACTCAGTCCAGACCTTCCATCCGAATGCTATCGGCAACAGCAAATGCCAGGCTCATATCCAGTGTGATTCTATCATCATGGATCATGCAGAGGTCGGTTCAATCCCTGAAATCAGGGCAAAAAATATCGATGCGGCTATCATACATGAGGCAGCAATCGGCAGGATAAACGACGAGCAGCTTCTCAAGCTCCGTACACTCGGACTTACAGAGGAAGAGGCAGAGGAAGTTATCATACAGAATTTCTTAAACTAAATCAGGCGTAAATAGAAACCCCGGAGCGAGATATTGATATGCTATCAAAGCATACAATACGCTCCGGGGTTTATTTTATGTTACTGTTCATGCCTGACAGTGTGACCAGTAACTATTTTACAACGGCAACCGGTTACTACAAAAATGCAAATCAGCATAAATGGTTTATATGATACGAATTATCATTAACTGTAATCTTGACATAAACAGTAAACAACAGTAAAATGAAACCAAAACAGTAAACAACAGTAAAAGACAGTAAAACAAATTCAAAACAGTAAACAACAGTAAAAATGGGAGGCTGATATGCAAAATCCATTCACGCTTACATTTGGAAGAAGTCCACTAGAGTCGGTAGACCGTCCGGTACAGATTAATGAGATAATTGAGAATTTTACAGCGGATACAATAAATCAGCAGATGTTTATAATTACCGGTGTGCGAGGTTCAGGAAAAACAGTAATGATGACAGAAATTTCGCATAGGCTAAGAGAAAATGATGACTGGGTGGTTATAGAACTCAATCCGGCAACAGAGCTGCTGCCTGCAATGCTTTCAAAATTGAATAGTGATAATATATGTGCGGGACTTATAAAATCGGCAAAGCTCGATCTATCATTTTTCGGTTTTGGAGTATCTATAGAGGGAACACAGCCGATTACAGATGCAGAGACAGCTATTATAAAGATTTTGGAAAGGCTTAAAAAGAGTGGTAAGAGACTGCTTATTACGATAGATGAGATGACAAATAGTGAGTACATGAAGGTTTTTGCCGGAGCCTTTCAGATATTTGTAAGACAGGAGCTGCCTGTATTTCTATTAGGAACAGGATTGTATGAAAATATTGAGGAGCTTCAGAATGAGAAGAGTCTTACATTTTTGTACAGAGCACCTAAAATCCAGCTCAAACCATTAAATAACGCAGCAATAATCAATAAGTATAAAACTATTTTTAACATATCTCCAGAGAAAGCAGCACAGATGGCGGGGCTGACCAAAGGATATCCTTTTGCATTTCAGGTTTTAGGATATCTGACGTGGAACAATGGTGGCGACTACAATGGCATTTTGGGCGAGTATGAACAGTATCTGAGCGAATTTGTATATGACAAAATCTGGTCGGAGCTTTCTCAGAAGGATCGCATGGTTGCAAAGGGGATTGCAGATGTACAAAGCGGAAAAATAAAAGAAATCAGGGATGCAATTGGGATGGAGACAAACGAATTCAATCCGTATCGTAAGCGCCTTATAAAAAAGGGAATTGTATCGGGAGAGATACGGGGATATGTGTATTTTACGCTGCCGCTTTTTGAGGAATATGTGATTGAAAATTATTAAAATGAGCACAGGTTCAGCAGATTAAAATAAGGAGTCAAAATGAAAGCGTATTATCATCTACCGGGATTGTTTGAATTTTATGAATTATACAAAGAATTTCTCCCACTGTACCGCAAGCACCGGGAATATTTCTATGACTGGTGCGACATAGGCTCAATATACGGTGCACCGGCAGACTGCATATGGGGCGGAGGCCGCGTCGGTTTTGGTGAGCACGATCCGAAAGAAGTTCTTAAGCTGATGCAGGAATATGGGATATCCGCGAGACTTACCTTTAGCAATTCATTGCTTACTAAGGAGCATCTTCCTGACAAAAAATGTAACGAACTGTGCAGGATATTTGATATAGGCAGAGATAATGAGCGAAGCAGGGGCTTTGGAAACGGCATAATCATCTACTCAGATATTCTGCTTGATTACATAAAAGAAAACTACCCTGACTTTTATTTTGTGTCTTCAACCACAAAGGTTCTGACGGATTTCAGTGAATTTAAAAATGAGCTAAACAGAGAGGAATTCCGCTATGTAGTACCGGATTTCAGGTTGAACAAATCATTTGACAATCTGAAAGCACTATCACAGCATCAAAAGGAAAAAGTAGAATTTTTGTGCAATGAGTGCTGCTGGTTTGGCTGCACGGACAGGAAGAAATGCTACGAGACGGTTAGCCGCAAAAATCTGGGCGAGGATTGCTCGGAGCACTATTGCACTGCGCCTGATGCGGGGCAGGGATATCTCTTTTCGAAGGCGATGGAAAATCCGGGATTTATAGGAGTAGACGATATAAAGAACACTTATCTGCCGATGGGCTTTAGCAATTTTAAAATAGAGGGCAGAGGGCTTGGAAGTGCCATGATACTTGAATTTCTGCTCTACTATATGACGAAGCCACAGTATCAGATACATGTCAGAGAGCACATTTATCTCGATAATATGCTGGATTTATTTTGAAATATAAAAACTATACATTAACCACAACAGGAAGGATGATTCTCAAAAATGAATATTAGAAGAGCACAGGAAAAAGACATACCAAGACTTATTGAATTATTAGAGCAGGTGCTTCAGATCCATGCCGATATCAGACCGGATATTTTTATTCCGGGAACGACAAAATATACAAATGAAGAGCTTGCAGAAATGATAAAGGACGATACAAAGCCGATATATGTTGCGGCAGATGATGACGATGTATGCATGGGATATGCATTCTGTCAGATAAGACAGCAGCCGTTTTCCAACAATATGGTGCCGTTTACATCACTTTTCATAGATGATCTGTGTGTAGATGCAAAGACCAGAGGACAGCATATCGGAGAGCAGCTTTTTGAACATGTAAAGAGTGAGGCAAAGCGTCTCGGCTGCTACGAGGTCACCCTCAATGTATGGAGTGGAAACACATCTGCAGAGAAATTTTATGAGAAGATGGGGCTTAAGACAAAGGAACGCCAGATGGAGTATATTTTAATGTAAAATGTATGTTGACAAACACAAAAAGGAGTGATAAACTCTAAACAAATTTAGCAAGATAAAGTATTAAATCGTTAAAGAAGTGAAAACAGTTTAAACTGTTTCGACAATTTAATAAGTTGTAAACCGTTGAAGCGGAGATAACGGCAATGATGCCCTTACAGAGAGCCTGTGGTGCTGAGAATCAGGTGTGAAACAAGTTGTCAAATGGACCGCTGAGGGCGCAGTCAAATGGATTTATCATTCATCCAGAGTATTCTGCGACGTGTGGGCATGCGTCATTTGCCCGGGATATGTTGGTATCCTGCCAAGCGCACGAGCTTTATCGTGAATTCAAGGTGGCACCGCGGATAGTTAAGATTATTCGTCCTTGACAGAACTAAAATTCTGTCAAGGACGTTTTTTTAGTGAACAAAAGAACACAATGGAACTTGCAAATCTGCATGCTTGCATGCGAGATTTCAAGTGAACATTGGGTTGTACAACATAAAGCGAGAATTGTAGCAGCGCAAGCTGCACAGAAGCCTCGAAGAGGCGAATTCGAGCTGTATGTTGGGCATTTGTTCACACAAACACAAAATTTGGAGGCAAGCATATGAAAATTTCACCTACACTGACCGAAGTTAAAGAAATAGCAAAAACCGGGAAGTATGACATTCTCCCTGTAAGCTGTGAGATATTATCAGATTTTATCACACCTATAGAGGCTATGAGGATTCTGCAGAATGTTTCAACACATTGTTATCTGCTTGAATCAGCACAGGCCAATGAAGCCTGGGGAAGATATACATTTTTGGGATATGATCCAAAGCTTGAGATTAACTGCATAGATGGTCACATGAAGCTTGGAAAGCTTTCGGTGGAGACGGAAAATCCTTCAGAGTACATCAGACAGATTCTTTCAGAGTACAAGAGTCCGAAATTTGATTATCTGCCTTCGTTTACAGGTGGCCTTGTAGGTTATTTTTCGTATGATTATCTGGGCTACAAGGAGAAAAGCATCAGAGGAAAAGCAAGGGACACAGAGGATTTCAAGGATGTTGATCTGATGCTTTTTGATAAGGTAATAGCATTTGACAATCTGTGCCAAAAGATAATACTAATCGCAAATATGTCACTTGATGCTCCGGAAACAGGCTACAACAAAGCGATTGTTGAGCTAAAGCAGCTTAGGGAGCTTCTGATGCACGGAGAGAAAAAACAGAATATGGGTGGCAAGCTGCTGGGTGAGGTCACACCGCTTTTTGATAAGGAGCAGTATTGTGAGATGGTCGAGAAGGCAAAGCACCATATCAAAGAGGGGGATATTTTCCAGATAGTTTTATCCAACAGATTGAGCGCACCGTTTGAGGGAAGCCTTTTTGATACCTACCGCGTGCTTCGAACGATAAATCCTTCGCCGTACATGTTTTATTTTTCGGGAACCGATGTGGAGGTTGCGGGAGCATCTCCGGAGACACTTGTGAAGCTTGAAAATGGAGTGCTTCACACATTCCCGCTGGCAGGCACGAGGCCGAGAGGTGCCACAGCAGAGGAGGACAAAAAGCTTGAGGAAGGGCTGCTTAAGGACGAAAAAGAGCTCGCAGAGCACAATATGCTCGTGGACCTAGGAAGAAATGACCTCGGAAAGGTAAGTAAATTCGGAACTGTAAAAGTAGAAAAGCTTCATTCCATAGAGAGATATTCACATGTGATGCATATAGGCTCGACAGTGCGTGGAGAGATAAGAGAAGAGTACGACGCACTCGATGCAATAGAGGCAGTGCTCCCGGCAGGAACACTTTCAGGAGCACCAAAGATCAGAGCGTGCCAGCTTATCGGAGAGCTTGAGGACAACAAGCGAGGCATTTACGGAGGGGCGATCGGATATATAGATTTTACAGGAAACATGGACACATGTATTGCAATCCGCATTGCCTACAAGAAAAACGGCAAGGTTTTCGTGAGAAGCGGAGCGGGAATAGTTGCGGATTCAGATCCTGAGAAGGAATTTCAGGAGTGCATAAACAAGGCAAAGGCTTCTCTTAAGGCACTGGAAGTCTCACAGGAGGTGGAAGAATGATTTTACTGATTGATAACTACGACAGCTTTTCCTACAATCTGTATCAGCTAATCGGCGAGATAGAGCCTGATATCAGAGTAATCAGAAATGATGAGATGACAGTTGAAGAGATTAGGGCTTTAAAGCCTGATCGCATCATATTATCACCGGGACCGGGAAGGCCTGAGGATGCGGGCGTGATAATAGCTGTGGCAAAGGAGCTTGGAAAGGAAATCCCAATCCTTGGTGTGTGCCTCGGACATCAGGCGATATGCGCAGCATATGGTGCGACAGTCACATATGCAAAGGAGCTCATGCACGGAAAGCAATCGGATGTATCGTTTGACACAGAAAGCCTTTTATTCAAGGGTTGCCCGAAAAAAGCAAAGGTAGCACGTTACCATTCACTTGCTGCAGATGCGGACACGATGCCTGATTGCCTAAAGATTACAGCCACTACAGATGATGGTGAGATCATGGCTGTTGAGCACAAGGAATATCCGATATACGGAGTGCAGTTTCACCCGGAGTCAATCATGACACCGGACGGAAAGCAGATGCTTAGTAATTTTATCAAAGCTTAATTGAAAATTGCAGCGTTTAATGAATTTATATATTAGTTGTTGAATTGAAAACAAATAGCAGAACAAAATCATAAACAAAATTATAAACGAAATATTACCGGAATACAGGAGGACATAATCATGATCAAAGAAGCCATAGTAAAAATCGTAAACAAAGAAGACCTCACATATGATGAGGCATATGCAGTGATGAATGAGATCATGGGCGGTGAGACAACATCAACCCAGAATGCAGCGTTTCTTGCAGCTCTTTCAACAAAGAGTGCAAAGGCTGAGACAACAGACGAAATCGCAGGCTGTGCAGCGGCCATGAGAGAGCATGCGGTACAGGTGAAAACAGGTATGGATGTGTTCGAAATCGTAGGAACAGGCGGAGACAATGCACAGAGCTTCAACATTTCAACAACCTCAGCACTTGTTGCAGCAGCAGGTGGCATGAAGGTGGCAAAGCACGGAAACAGGGCAGCCTCTTCATTATGCGGCACAGCAGACTGCCTTGAGGCGCTCGGCGTCAACATAGACCAGAGCCCTGAGAAATGTGTAGAGCTTTTAAATAAAGTCGGCATGTGCTTCTTCTTTGCACAGAAATATCACACGTCAATGAAATATGTCGGACCTATCAGAAAAGAGCTTGGTTTTAGAACCGTATTCAATATTTTAGGACCGCTCACAAATCCGGGTTCACCGGCCATGCAACTTCTGGGAGTGTATGATGAGTATCTTGTAGAGCCGCTTGCACAGGTGCTTGTAAGCCTTGGAGTAAAGCGTGGAATGGTAGTATATGGCATGGATAAGCTCGATGAGATTTCCATGAGCGCATCGACCAAGATATGCGAGATAAAGGACGGATGGTTCAGAACCACAGTAATTTCACCGGAGGATTTCGGCTTTGAGCGCTGTACAAAGGAGGATTTAAAAGGCGGTACACCTGAGGAAAATGCAAAAATCGTACGTGATATCTTAGGCGGACAGAAGGGCAATAAGAGAAATGCAGTACTCATGAACGCAGGCGCGTCACTTTATATAGGAGGAAAGGCCGACAGCATGAAAGAGGGTATCGAGCTTGCAGCAGAAATCATTGATTCAGGAAAAGCACTTGAAACACTCGATAAGCTCATTGAGGTAAGCAACAGCTAAGCACACAAAACAGGAAAGGAAAGGCGATGAATATTTTAGACCAGCTTGCAGAATATTCAAGGCTCCGCGTGGCAGAGGACAAGAAAAAAATAAGCCTTGAGGAAATGAAAAATATCGCGATTCAGACGAAAAACGAAAAGCTTTGTGATTTTGTATTTGAAAAAGCACTCAAAAAGGATGGCTTGAGCTTCATATGCGAGTGCAAGAAGGCTTCGCCGTCAAAGGGGCTTATAGAGCCGGATTTCAGATATCTTGAAATCGCAAGGGAATACGAAAAGGCAGGTGCGGATTGCATCTCGGTACTGACAGAGCCGAAGTGGTTTTTAGGCTCGGATGAGTATCTTAAGGAGATTGCGAAAATGGTTTCGATTCCGTGCATCCGAAAAGATTTTACGGTTGATGAATATCAGATATATCAGGCAAAAACACTCGGTGCCGCTGCGGTGCTTTTAATCTGCTCTATACTGTCAGAGGTGCAGCTCAGTAAATACATAAAAATCTGCGACAGCCTTGGCATAAGCGCCCTTGTGGAGATACACAATGAAAAAGAGGCAGGGATGGCGGTAAGAGCCGGTGCCAGAATAATAGGTGTCAACAACCGCAATCTGAAGGATTTTACAGTTGATACAGCTAGCAGCAGAAAGCTTCGTGACCTGATTCCGGATGACATCATATTTGTATCGGAAAGCGGTGTAAAGAGCACAGACGATATCAGGGCAATACGTGAAATCGGAGCTGACGCAGTGCTTATCGGAGAGACGCTGATGAGAGCGGACGACAAAAAGGCTAAGCTTGATGAATTGCGATTAAGCTAATAGAGATATATAAGTATCTTCATGGTTTTAAGAATATCTGTAACTATTCAGTACAGAAAACAAAATATTTACAAATATACATCAGAAGGGAAAACATCATGACAAATCCAAACGGAAGATTTGGTATTCACGGAGGACAGTACATTCCTGAAACCCTCATGAATGCTGTTAAAGAATTAGAAGAAGCATACAATTATTACAAAAACGATCCTGAATTTAACAGAGAGCTCACAGAGCTTCTCAACGATTATGCAGGAAGACCATCGAGACTGTACTACGCAGAAAAGATGACAAAGGATCTCGGTGGAGCAAAAATATACCTTAAAAGAGAGGATTTAAACCATACGGGAGCCCACAAGATCAACAACGTATTAGGTCAGGCACTTCTTGCAAAGAAAATGGGCAAAACTCGCCTGATAGCTGAGACCGGAGCCGGTCAGCACGGCGTGGCAACAGCAACGGCCGCAGCCCTTATGGGTATGGAATGTGTTGTATTCATGGGCGAGGAGGACACAAAGCGTCAGGCGCTCAATGTATACCGCATGCGTCTGCTTGGAGCAGAGGTTATCCCTGTTACATCAGGTACAGCCACATTAAAGGATGCCGTATCGGAGGCAATGAGAGAGTGGACCAAGAGAATTTCAGACACACATTACTGCCTGGGCTCAGTTATGGGACCACATCCGTTCCCTACCATCGTAAGAGATTTCCAGGCGGTCATCTCAAAGGAAATCAAGGAGCAGATGCTTGAAAAGGAGCACAGACTGCCTGATGCGGTTATCGCATGTGTGGGCGGCGGCTCAAATGCCATCGGAAGCTTTTACAACTTCATAGAGGATGAGGGAGTTGAGCTCATCGGCTGCGAGGCAGCAGGAAGAGGAATAGATACCTTTGAGACTGCAGCCACAGTAAATACAGGCCGTCTTGGTATTTTCCACGGCATGAAGTCATATTTCTGTCAGGACAAATACGGACAGATCGCTCCGGTTTATTCTATTTCTGCAGGACTTGACTATCCGGGAGTCGGACCGGAGCATGCATATCTGCACGATATCGGCAGAGCGCAGTATGTACCTGTAACAGATGATGAAGCGGTAAATGCTTTTGAATACCTTGCAAAGACAGAGGGAATCATCCCTGCAATCGAGTCCTCACATGCAGTGGCATATGCCATGAAGCTGGCGCCTACAATGGACAAGGACAAGATAATCGTTGTTACTGTTTCAGGCAGAGGCGACAAGGACTGCGCGGCAATAGCAAGATACAGAGGGGAGAATATTTATGAGTAAGATAAGAAGTGCGTTTGAAAACGGCAAGGCATTTATACCATTTATCACCTGTGGTGATCCAAATTTAGAGACAACTGCAAAAATCGTAAGAGAAGCTGTTGCAAACGGAGCAGACCTTATAGAGCTTGGAATTCCATTCTCTGATCCTACAGCAGAGGGACCTGTAATCCAGAGCGCCAACATAAAGGCACTTGAAGCCGGAGTTACAACAGACAAGGTTTTTGACCTTGTGAGAGATTTGAGAAAAGATGTCACAATCCCTATGGTTTTCATGACATATGCAAATGTGGTTTACTCATACGGTGCAGAAAAGTTTATCAGTACATGTAAGGAAATAGGCATTGACGGACTCATTCTGCCGGATATCCCATATGAGGAAAAGGAAGAGTTTTTACCACTCTGCGAGAAATATGATGTGGACCTTATTTCATTTATCGCACCTACATCAAAGGATCGAATTGCGATGATAGCAAAGGAGGCAACCGGCTTCATCTATGTGATTTCAAGCCTCGGAGTCACCGGTACAAGAAGCGAGATTAAGACAGATCTGGCTTCAATAGTCAAGGTAATCAGAGAAAACACAGATGTGCCATGTGCTATCGGTTTTGGCATTTCAACACCCAAGCAGGCAAAGAAGATGGCAGATATCTCGGATGGTGCCATTGTGGGCTCTGCCATCATCAAGATAATCGATGAGTATGGTGAGGCTTCACCAAAGTATGTCGGTGAGTATGTTAAAGCAATGAAGGATGCGCTGTAGAGGCATTGTATTTTTATGTATGTAAAGGAGATTTTCTAAGGAAACTTAAAATAATATTATAAAATCAGAAAAATGACTTTTATACCCATATTTCAAAAATAAAATTTATGAAATATGGGTATAAAACTTGAAAAACGAATATATTAATTATATAATAAGTGCAAATAAGACAGTTCAGAGGGAGGAATATCAGGATGCTGTGTCAATTTTCTTTTAAAAACTTTAAATCATATAAAGAAACAACAACATTCGATTTTCAGGCAACATCTATTCCGGAGTTTTCAGAATCGTTGTTAAAAAGCGAGAAAGCAGATGCACTTCTTCCCGTAGGGGTTATATATGGTCCGAATGGTGGCGGGAAAACCAATCTGTTACTAGCTCTTTCATGTTTGATTTCTACAGTGGTTAAGCCAATATATGAATTGGAGAAGGCAAGAGAAAAGATTATTATTCAGCAGAAGATAAGTGCGGCACCATTCTATTTTAATGAAATATCTAGGAAAATGCCGACAGAATTTGAAGTGTATTTCCGACAGGAAAAAAATGAATACAGGTACAACTTATCAATATGTGGGGATGACATTGTTGAAGAATCTCTGTATTGGAAATCCATTGGTGGAAAGAGAACGGGTATGGTTTTTGATAGGGAAGGTGCTGAAATTACATTGGGTGCAAGCATCAATAAAGCGAGTATTAACCGCTCGGTAAACCCCAAGATGCCATATTTATCTTTTTTGGCAATCAACTATGATATACCGGTAATTGTGGAAGTTCAGAAGTGGTTTGAATCATGCATTGTCAAAAACTATGCAAATCCGATTGCAGACAGACAAATAATGTTTTCTGATGATGAATCATATCGAAAGAAAATTGTTCGTGCACTAAATGATGTTGATATTGATGTATCAGGTTATCGGTATGATGAAGAAAATCATGAACTGTATACACAGCGTATGATAGAGGGAAAGATTTATGAATTAAGTTTTAATGATGAGTCAGATGGAACAAAGAAAATGATTGCGGCATTACCTGTGATTTTGTTAGCACTGCAAGAAGGTCGGCTGGTGATTATTGATGAATTGGATGCAAAATTGCATCCTAAGCTGCTTCGTTATGTAATTTCATTGTTTAAGAATAAGAATGTAAACAAAAAGGGAGCGCAGTTACTTTTTACTTCCCATGATATGACAACAATGAAAAATACAGTTTTCAGACGGGATGAAATTTGGTTTGCGGCAGAAAATGAAAGGCACGAAAGTGAAATATATTCCCTATATGAAATCAGAAGAGAAAACAATGAACGAGTAAATAGTACTGCAGCCTATGATAAACAATATCTGGAAGGGCGTTATGGTGCAGATCCATATCTTACAAATATGCTGGCAGGAGGAGATTGGCAATGAGTTTAAAAACTTTCATGGATTTTGCAATAACAAATGCTGAACGCTTGGATGCAATGAATGAAGGAAAAACTCCTGCAAGTTCAGCTCCAGGCACAAAAGTACATGAATTGATTAAACACTTGAGACCATATTTAAAAATCGGATAGGATAGGAAGAAGGAACCGGTAAAATGATGCAGCAAAAAGAAAGATTAGAAAAACAGCTTGATTTCATCAGAGAAATCGACAAGGAAAAGGAGATATTCCGCCAGACTTATTTAGCTGATGCAAGCCGCAAGGAAAATGATGCGGAGCATGCCTGGCATATGGCTATCATGACCATGCTCTTGAGCGAGTATGCCAACGAGAAGATAGACGTGCTAAAGACAGTAGGAATGCTTTTGATACACGACATAGTAGAGATTGACGCAGGAGACACATATGCCTATGATGAGGCAGGCAAGGCCACACAGCATGAGCGTGAGCAGAAGGCGGCGGAGCGTATATACGGACTCTTGCCAAAGGAACAGGGCGAGCCGCTTTTAAAGCTGTGGGAGGAATTTGAGGCGCAGCAGACACCGGAAGCCAGATTTGCCCGCACCATGGACAATATCCAGCCAATGCTCCTAAACGATGCATCGGGCGGGCTTTCATGGCGTGAGCACAGTGTAAAGCTGTCGCAGATACTTGGCAGAAATAAGCGCACAGCACTTGGCTCAGAGAAAATCTGGGATTATGCGTTTAACAATATCCTGAAAAAGCATGTTGAGAGCGGAAATATCATAGATGATGAGGGCGTCTTCTCTGCGGAAGCCGGTGCGCGTGCAAAAGCCAGCGAGCGTAATGGACGGTAATAATGATTTACTGAAAAATCCATTGAAAATCACGCATAATTCTATTGTAGACAGTCGTCTTGTATGATATACTTTACTGGATTAAATCGGTGAACTATAAATGAAATGTAATTATTCAAGGTGACTCGAATTGTTACATGACAATTATATTGAGCTTCATCGAAATCCACAGAATAAAATACACGGAGGAATCAAAATGAATATTGTATGCTTAGACCTTGAGGGAGTATTGGTACCTGAAATCTGGATTGCATTTGCAAAGGAGACAGGCATTCCTGAGCTTGAGAAGACAACAAGAGATGAGCCTGATTATGATAAGCTCATGAACTATAGAATAAATATTTTAAAGGAGCACGGACTCGGATTAAAAGAAATCCAGGAGACAATCGCAAAGATAGATCCAATGCCGGGTGCAAAGGAATTCTTAGATGAGCTTCGTTCAATCACACAGGTAATCATCATCAGTGATACATTTTCACAGTTTGCAGGCCCTCTCATGAAGAAGCTCGGCTGGCCGACAATCTTTTGTAACGAGCTTGAGGTTGCTGAAGATGGCGAGATTACAGGCTTTAGAATGAGATGTGAGCAGTCAAAGCTTACAACTGTAAAGGCACTGCAGTCTATCGGATACGATACCATCGCAAGCGGTGACAGCCACAATGATTTAGGCATGATACAGGCAAGCAAGGCAGGCTTCCTTTTCAGAAGCACAGATGCCATCAAGAAGGACTACCCTGAGCTTCCTGCATATGAGACATATGATGAGCTGCTTGCAGCGATTAAAGCGGCATTATAATTAAAGGGGCAAAAGGTATCATCGATGCATGCTTGCATGCAATTCGATGTATACCTTAGTGACC
>ERZ894203.23-NODE-23-length-157715-cov-20.401173_pt1 | contig 157715 bp, 126 predicted proteins | sample MGYA00380286_ERZ894203 | MGnify/ENA primary metagenome ERZ894203 (study PRJEB32331, sample SAMN06328484) | human gut metagenome | biome: human gut microbiome; feature: stool | host: Homo sapiens | collected 2014-02-06 ... | reverse complement strand
TTTTAAGGGTGGTTGCAGTCTTTTTTTATTGCGCGTTTTTTTACAGCGCCTTTTTAACAAATATGCTTCTTTATCCCAGCGCCACATCAAGTATCATCATAAGCAAGAAGCCTAGCATTACGCCAACTGTTCCCATGTGACCTTCCCCCAGATGTGCTTCGGGGATAAGCTCCTCCACCACCACATAGAGCATTGCTCCTGCGGCAAAGGCAAGAAGCCACGGAAGAAGCGGTTGGATAGCACCTGCGGCAAGAACGGTGAGAAGTCCGAAAACAGGCTCAACAATTCCTGAAAGAGTGCCAAGGCCGAATGCTTTCGCCCTGCTCATGCCCGATTGCCTCAACGGCAGTGCGATAGCCGCACCCTCCGGAAAGTTCTGTATTCCCATGCCTATGGCAAGTGCGATAGCAGAAGCCAGCAGTACCGAGCTGTCATTATGTGCCGCCAGTGCAAAGGCAAGACCTACTGCCATGCCCTCCGGGATATTGTGCAGTGTGATAGCGAAAATAAGCATTCCCGAACGCTTTAGACCCCTGCGGACGCCCTCTTCCCTTTCAGGCTCAGGTAGAAAATAAGGCATTGCCTTGTCAAGCCCCATAAGAAACAGCACGCCTAGTGCAAAGCCGCCTGCGGCAGGTATCCAGCCTATCCTGCCGAGAGCTTCCGCCTCGTTTATGGCAGGGATAAGCAAGCTCCACACGCTTGCGGCTATCATAACGCCTGCGGCAAAGCCTAAAAAGGCTTTCTGCACCTTTTCGCTCTGCCCCTCTTTTCTCATGAAAAAGACCACAGCCGCACCTAACGTCGTCATAGAGAATGTAAAGCCCGTGCCTGCCGCAGCCCAAAGTAGACCATTCATACTATTATGTTTCCTTTCAGACAGTATTATGTCAGATACAATGACATATCTTAGTCTATGAAAAGCCTTTACGCTGTGTGAAAAAGCCTCTGCCGACAAAATACATTAAATTTGTCTGAGATTTTCAGAATATGACCCGTCCCAAGTGAATATAATGTTCTCAGCAGGGCATTACAAGCCCTTTACGATCGTATGATCAGTTTATTTTTAGGAGGAAACAGACAAGATGAACACTATGGATCTTAAGCTTAACAGAGAGATGCTGTCAATGACACGGACTATCCTTGACGCCTCCTGCGAGCAGGCTGTGGAAAAGGATTTTCTGCTGCCCGACTATTATCCCGATATTTTCAGGGTACTAAAATGCGTTATCACACCAACAGTACAGAGCCATTCCATAAACGGCGGAAAGCTCAGCTTTGACATGGCAGTGCTCATAAGAGTGCTTTACATCAGCCAGAACGACAAGCGGATAAACTGCATCGAGCAGAAAATGAACTACACAAAGTCTTTCGACCTGCAAGGGGATTGCGGCGACCCTATGATATGGCTCACGCCAAAATGCGATTATGTCAACTGCCGTGTGGTAAATCAGCGCAGACTTGATATCAGGGGTGCTGTGACTATCCACGCAAATGTTACGGGCGAAGCAACTGTGCCTATAGTCACAGACGCATTCGGCTGCGGCATTCAGCTTAAAAAAGTTGCTGTTACATACCCTGCAAAACGTCTTACCGCTGCAAAGCGTATCACACTAATAGAGGAATTGCAGCTTTCTGCGGCAAAAGCCCCTGTTGGCACTATCCTGCGGACAGATTGCCGCATTATCCCACAGGAACACAAGATGATAGCAGGCAAGCTTGTGACAAAGGGCGACGCTGAGATAATGATGCTTTACTCCTGCGTAACTACCGATGGAGAAGAAACCGCTGAAACAATGCGGTTTACTCTGCCGTTCTCACAGATAATCGACATAGACGGCATTGACGATACTTTCACCGCAGACGTGAGGATAACCCCTGCGGGGTGTGATATCATACCAAAGTCTGACGATTCCGGCACACTTGAATGTGAGCTTGTGCTTCTTGTGAACTGCGTTGCCAAAAAACTTTCCACCTGTGAGATCGTCACAGACGCATACTCCACCTGCTTTGAGTGCGAGGCTGAAAGGTGTGAAAGCAAGCTTGACAGCGAAAGCATAAAGTTATCTGACAGCCACAGTGTTACTGCAAAGCTTTCTTGTCAGGAGGGCGAGATACGCTGTGTTCACGACAGTTGGGCGACCCTTTCCAATGTGACATCAAGGCTTGACGAGGAAAAGAAAGCCTTTATCATTTCAGGAAGCGTGACGTTCTGTATTATCGGCAGGAACGAGGACGGCACTCCCATTTATCTTGAAAACGATTCGCCTTTTGAGCATGAGATACCCCTTCCGGAGAATGTCAATGGTGAGATATCCATATCCCCTGACCTGTGCATAGAAAACTGCACATACTATCTTGCAGACGAAACAACAGCGGAGCTTAAAGCCGATATCAAGATAGGCGGCGAAATGACTATTCAACAGACAGGGACTATGATATCAGAGCTTAGGGTACTCACAGATAAGCCGAAAGAGAAAAATGACAAATACGCTCTGAAAATATGCTACTGCAATGAGAGCGACGATATCTGGGAGATAGCGAAAAAGTATTCAACTTCCATAACAGCCATACTTGAAGAAAACGAGCTTACCGACGATAAAATATCAAAACAGGGAATGTTGCTTATCCCATTAATGAACTAGGAGGACAGACACATGAAAAACGATATTTACACCGACATTGCCACACGGACGGGGGGCGATATCTATATAGGCGTGGTAGGTCCTGTCCGCACGGGAAAATCCACCTTTATAAAACAGTTCATGGAGCAGTTCGTTATACCGAACATTGAAAGCGACTACCGCAAGGAGCGTGCCATTGACGAGCTGCCCCAGTCCTCCGCAGGCAAGACTATCATGACCACCGAGCCTAAGTTCATTCCTGAGGAAGCTGTGAACATCACCCTAGAGGGCGGAGCAAGCTTCAACGTGCGAATGATAGACTGTGTGGGCTACATAATCCCAAGTGCCATAGGCTACATTGAGAATGAAGCCCCGAGAATGGTGGTCACACCGTGGTTTGACACTGAAGTACCTTTCAACATGGCGGCTGAGGTGGGAACGCAAAAGGTCATAACAGAACATTCCACCATAGGTCTTGTGGTGACAACAGACGGCAGTATCACCGACCTTCCACGTGAAGAATACGAGGAATGTGAGGAGCGTATAATCGACGAGCTGAAACAGATAGGCAAGCCGTTTGTGGTGCTTATGAACACCACTGAGCCTTACTCTCAGCAGACAAAAGACCTTTGCGAACAGCTTTCCGACAAATACGGCACTACAGTTATGCCTATAAACTGTTTGGAGCTTTCGGAAAAAGAGATAAAAGAGATACTTACGCTTCTGCTATACTCTTTCCCAGTGAAAGAGATAAACATTTCAATGCCCTCATGGATAAACTCTCTTGACAAGGGTCACTGGCTGAAAGAAGCGGTTTTCGGACATATCAAGGAAGCGGCTTCGGCTGTGACAAATCTTCGTGACATTTCAGACTGTGCCGAAAAGATATGCTGCTGTGAGCAGGTGTCCTCAGGTTCGGTGGCTGAGATAGACCTTGGAAAAGGCTCGGCAGTCATAAAGGTGGAGCTTGACCCTGCGCTGTTTTTCAGGATAATTGGCGAAGCCACAGGGCTTGAGATAAAGGACGAAAACGACCTTATGCCGAGAATTTTGGAACTTGTGAAGATAAAAGAGCGTTTCTCGAAATTCAGCTCTGCCCTTGATGAAATGGAGAAAACAGGCTACGGCATCGTTATGCCTGAAATGAACGAATTGACCCTTGATGAGCCTGAGATAATAAAGCAGGGTGGAAAATACGGCGTAAGGCTCAAAGCCGCCGCACCAGCCATTCACCTTCTGAAAACCACTATCAACACCGAGGTAGCACCTATCGTCGGCTCAGAAAAGCAATCTGAGGAGCTTGTGCTTTATATGCTCAACGATTTTGAGGAATCACCTGAAAAGATATGGGAGTCAAACATTTTCGGCAAGTCACTCCACGAGCTTGTGAGCGAGGGTCTGCACACAAAGCTTTCAAAGCTTCCTGAGGACGCACGCATGAAGATAAAGGAAACTATCGAGCGCATGATAAACGAGGGCTGTTCGGGACTTATCTGTTTTATTCTCTAAGAGTTTCATAAATGAAAATAAACTGATCCACCAAAAAAAGCGTTACACTGTGAAAAGTGCAACGCTTTTTATCTTGTATAAAGTGTTAATTTACGCCCTCTGCAAAGCTGATCGGCACACCGAAAAGCACACCTGCGTTAGGCTGTGAAAGGTCGCCTGTAACATCAGTTATCGCCTTTCTTGCAACATCTACCTGATCGTCTGCTACGGCAACGAAAATGGTCTTGCCCTTCTGTGCAGCGTCCTCACCGCTGAGAATAGATCTCAGAACGCCGATCATAGGCAGATTATCCATTGTAGAAATAGATTTCGCCATTCCCACGCTGTCAATGACCGTTCCGCCTCTTATGCCTGCCTGTGCCAGCGAACGCATGATTTCGTCTACTAACTCGATTCTCTTGATAACCAAAAACAATAACTGCATTTTGATCCGTCCTTTCATCTCTTATTTCCTGAATGACGCAGCCACCCAGTCTTCTTTTTCTCTTATCTCAATAAGCTCAAAGCCCTCTGCTTTAAGCCTGTCAAGCACCTCGTCTTTTCTCTGGTCGATTATACCTGAAACTATGAGCGTTCCGCCGTCTTTGATAAATCCGCCGAAAATTCCGCTCATGCCTATAAGAACATCTGCCACGATATTTGCGCAAAGCAGATCATAGCCTGTGCCTATCTGCTCCACCAGAGCCTTATCGTCTATGATATTTCCGCTGTAAGCTGTATACTTTTCTGCGCTTATATGGTTTTTCTCTGCATTTTCCTTTGCTATCTTAACAGAATTTTCGTCAACATCCACCGCTGTTGCACTTTCAGCACCAAGGAGCAATGCGCCGATAGAAAGTATTCCGCTTCCGCACCCAAGGTCAAGTATACTGTCGCCCTCATGGAGATTTTTCTCCACAAGCTCCAGACAAAGCTGGGTTGTGTTATGCTGACCTGTGCCGAAAGATGAAGCAGGGTCTATTTCCAGTATCTTTCTCTTTTCGCCCTCAGCGACCTTTTCCCATGACGGCTTTATAAGAAGCTTTTCGCCAACGCAAAGGGGCTTGAAATACTGTTTCCAGTTATTCGCCCAATCCTCTTCCTTAACGTTTTTAAGCTCATATTCAAGTCTGCCGAACTCATTATTCACGTCACGCTTTTTGAGCGCTTTAAGCTCCAGCTTCATAGCTTCAAGATTTTCAAGACCCTGAGCGTTCTCAGGGAGATAAACTGTCACTGTAGTTTCACAGTTTTTTAGACCCATAAGGTCATCATCTATATAATCCCAGTTGCCGTCCTTATCATCAAGAAAGTCCTGAAAATCCTTTGCGTCCTTGATAACAAAGCCGTTTATACCCATTCCAAGCAGACTTCCCGTTACTGCTTCGATGCCTTCTGTTGTGGTATATATATCCATTTCAACCCAATTCATAATATCAATTCCTTTCGATAATATCTTATTATAACACATTTTTGCGATTTTGTAAAGCTTTTTGACTATGATTTATTACACAAAATTAAATATTGATAATTGTATATACTTATCAAACATCAACTATAACGGGTATAAACAAAAAGCTTCCCGTCAAAAAACGAAAAGCTTTCATGATCATTTTTTCTTATCGTAAGCGTCAAAGGCTTCCTCAACAGTGCCGTCCACCTGCACCTTGCCGTCTTTTAGGAATATCGCCCTTGTACAAGTTTCCTCGATAGCCTTGCGTGAGTGGGAAACGAACAGTACCGTTACACCAGTGGAGATAACATCATTTATCTTGTCACGGCACTTCTTCTGAAAGTCTGCGTCGCCAACGCTCAGTGCCTCGTCAACAACGAGGATATCAGGCTTGATATTTATATTGATAGCAAAGCCAAGACGCATTTTCATTCCGCTTGAATATGTTCTTACAGGCTGGTCGATATACTCTCCAAGATCTGCAAAATCAATTATATCCTGCTCTATCTCCTTTATCTGATCGTCATTAAGACCAAGCAGATAGCCCTTTAGATAGATATTTTCCATACCCGTCATATCCAGCGAAAAGCCTGCTGTAAGCTCAAGCAATGCGGCAACCTTTCCTCTTACAGTGATAGTGCCGCTGTTTGGAAAGCTTACGCCTGTTATCATTTTCAGAATGGTCGATTTTCCTGCACCGTTCTTTCCGATAATTCCCACAGACTCGCCTGGGTATATCTTGAAGCTCACGCCTTTAAGGGCAGGGTGCTTCTTTACTCCCCTGTTTTTTGTGAAAATAGCCTTAAAGCGTGCCTTTTCGTTTTTATATAAAAAGTATTCTTTTTTTACGTCCAAAAATTCAATAATTGGCTCAGTCGCTTGATTTTCCATTTAAAAGTCAGTTCCTTTCAGCCTTTGTTACAGAACGTCAGGAAGTATCTTCCTGAATTTCTTATAGGTGTGCGCTCCGAGGAATATCATAAAGATAAACTCCGCATAGAACACTATAGTTTCGGTGGTATAGTTAGAATCAAAAATAAACGTATCTGTAAGAAAGCTCTTTCTATAGCCGTTTACAAAATAGTTTATAGGGTTGAAATACATGAGCTTTCTCAGCCACAAAGGTGAGATATCATATGTGTTCCAGAATATACCTGAAAGCCAGAAAAGTCCTGTTATAATAGAGTTTATAAGATTTTCAAAATCCTTGCTGAACGCACTGAGAGGAGCAGTCATCCACGAAAGCACAAGGAAGAAAAAATACATCATCAGCGCATAATAGATAAACTGAAGATTATAAATACTCGGTCCAAAGCCCAGACACAGCAACACCACATACATTATAGCACACAGCAAAATGTGGATATAAAGTCCCGAAAGTGAGGTAAAGGTCATGATATTTGAAACAGGGAAGGACAGCTTTGTTACAAACTGCTTGTTGCTTCTTATTGACCTCGATCCTCCAACGATACATTCTGAAATATAAAACCACGGCACATAGCCTGTGAGCATGAAAACGAACTGAGTATACTTCCCGTTAATGAAATGCACTCCACCGTTTCTTTTTAAACCTATTTCAAAGGCAAACCACAGTATAAACAGGGTAAATGTCGGCTTGATAAGCGCCCAAATCGGACCTAACGCTGCGCCCTTATACTTCTTTTTCAGTTCGTTCACCGACAACATTCTTATCTGTCTGAGCTTTCCCTTATGCTCCTTTAATATCTGGGTAAGCCCGAACCAATCAAACTTTTTTCCTTCTATTTTTATCATCTCCGTCAAAAACGCTCTTTTTCCAAAGCGCTGTCGATTATTCTTTCCGTTGACCTGCCGTCGCAGGCAGACATATATTTTTCCGTGAAACGCTCCACGCCCTCATGGTCAAAGCTCTTTTCACAGTCAAGCACAGCCTGTGCAAGCTTCTCTCCCTCCGTCACCAAAGGCGCAGGCATATCTGTTTTATAATCAAGATAAAAGCTCCTGCCCTTGCTGTAGCTCTCAATATCAGGGGCAAATATCACCCACGGCTTTTTATACAGCGCATACTCGAACACAAGCGACGAATAGTCCGTCACAAGCACGTCTGCCACAGGCATGAGCCTGTTTGTAGCAATATCGCAGTTAGTCAGCCCGCTGTGAAGTCTGGGGTGCATTTTTATAATGACTTTCCAAGCCTCCCCAAGCTTTTTTTCAAGCTCTGCGGCATACTCCTCGCCCACGCAATGACAATCCAAAGCATTCCCCCTGAACGTCGGCGCATAAAGCACTATCTTCTTGCCCTTATAGTCGGGATATCTCTCAAAGAACTCACGTCTGCACTGCTCGTTGTAGCTTTCAACAAAGAACACGTCCGTACGGCTGACGCCAAGGGGCTTTACGATATCTTCTTTCAGCCTGAACGCAGACACAAAAGCCTTTACGCACTCTTTACTGCTTACAGTGATAAGGTCAAAATTTCTTGTAACAGAGCCTTTGAAATGGGAAGATATATCCTCCTCGCTGTCATAGCCGAACTTTTTCAATGCTCCGCAGGAATGCCAAAGCTGAACCACTGTCGTTTCCTCACGCTTTTTGCAGGAAGTCACAGGCACAAAATAGTTGCATATGAACACCGCCCTTGCATTTGCGTAAGCTTTCATAAAGCTCATCATATATTTAAGCCCCGAGACCATTCCACAGCTTGAAAGGTCGCAGTACATCTCCCTGACCTTATAGCCACGGCTTTGAAGCTCCGCTTTTATAAGCTCCATGCTATCAGGAGTAGAAACGCTGTTAAGGTCTGCAAGGATAACGAGCTTTTTGTCTATATCCTTTTTCTTTGACAGCTTGTAGCACAGCGGCAAAAGCGTTTTTTGCAGTGCTGATTTTATGTGCTGTCTTATTATACGTTTGCGGCTCTCCATTATCCCCTAAGAAACCTCTTATATATCTTGCCTGTCAGCGATTTCGGCATTATGAAAATGAAAAACTGAAAAGTGCATGGAACAATAAAGTCCCACAGGTTTGAATATCCCATACGGAATATCTTCCACCTGACATTCACAAAGGACTTTGTGTTCGCCCAGTTTCTTCTTCTCTCATAATTGTTCGCCGTAACTCTGTACATCACAAGCGTTTTGTCAAGATTTATTCCCCTTGCGCCGTCCGCAAGCATTTTCACCACGAACTCATAGTCCTCACAGCGTTTTATATTGCTGTATCCTCCCACGCTCAAAGCACGGGATTTCTTATAAACAAGGGTCTGATTATTGAACGGATTTCTCCGTCTTGCATATTTGTGTATCTCTTTATTTGTCAGTGGCGTTTTCTTTGTGGCTATAACTTCGCCCGTCTGACTGTCGAACTCGTCTATATAAGCCCCAAGCATATCTATCTCAGGGTGCTTTGCCAAAGCATAAAGCGACCTTTCACAGCGGTCAGGCTTAGCTATATCGTCAGAGTCCATTTTGACTATATACTCATTTTTGCAGGCGTCTATACCTCTGTTGGCGCATCTTCCTGTACCTACATTCTCCTTGAGCCTTATGGGGTGAAAGCACTCGTAATTCTCCTCATAGTAGTCTACGACCTCGTCAAGCTCTTTTGTGAGCTTTCCGTCGCACACAAGCACAAAATCGTTCGTCACATAGGTCTGCGACAGCATACTCTCGATACTTGCCCTGAGATGTTCAGGCTTCTCTCCTGCATAAACAGACATAAGCACGCTGTATTCAGGCAACTCCACATTTTTCACTACCATAGCGCACCGTCCTTTTTCATTCTGTCAAAATTATCCCCACAAATCTGTAAGCTATTCCATTATACCATTAAAACCGCTGTTTGTCAACGCAGATAAGGCTGTTAAAACAACACAAAAAGGGCGGCATTTTACTGCCGTCCTTTGTAACAAAACCTTATCCGTCACTTTATGACCTTAGCGCATATCTTTTCGTAATTATCTATCTTATAGTTGAGTCTGTCGATAGTCGCAGCTATCTCAGTCTGCTTTTCAAGGAGATCTTTTCTCTGCTCGATAAGCAGATTTTTTCTTGCCTCGATAGTGCTGTCGCCCTGCTGATACAAAGCAACATACTCGATAAGGGCTTCTATTTGCAGACCTGCGCCTCTCATGCACTTTATGAACTCTATCCAATTGCATGAGCTTTCATCATAGTCCCTAAGACCGCTTTTCGTTCTTGGCACAGGCGGAATAAGTCCTATACGCTCATAGTATCTCAGTGTATCGGGTGTAAGCCCGTATTTCTCACTAACTTCAGAAATAGTCATAGCTTTACCTCTCTATTAAAGTGCATTATACTGCTCGTCTGAAACAGGCTCGCACCACTCGTTCGATGCACCCTCGGCAGGTATCTCAAGAGCAACGTGCGTGAACCACTCGTCCTTTGTTGCACCGTGCCAATGCTTTATCTCCGGAGCAATGTAAACAACATCACCAGGGTGTAGCTTTCTTGCAGGCTGACCCCATTCCTGATACCAGCCCTCGCCATCTGTACAAAGAATTATCTGTCCGCCCTTGTGGTGGATATGCCAGTTATTTCTGCACTTTGGCTCAAAGGTAACGTTAAAAACGCCTACGCCCTTGACATTCAGCGGTTTAAGATAGCTGTTACCTATAAAATACTGAGCAAAGTTCACATTTGGCTCGCCAAGACCAAAAAGCGAGTCTGAACAGCCGTCCTTTTCCTCAGCATACGCTTCCCTTACCATTGGAAAGACAGCCCAAGCGTTAGGCCAGCCAACATAAAATGCGGCGTGAGTGATGATCTCCACCATTTCTGTCTTTGTTACTCCGTGATTTTTAGCGTTCTCTATATGATATTTGATAGAATTGTCTGTAATGCCCTTTGCCATAAGAGCTGTTACCGTAACGATACAACGGTCTCTCAGTGAGAGCTTGTCCTCTCTTGACCATACCTCGCCGAAAAGAACGTCATCATTAAGCTCTGCGAATTTAGGTGCAAGGTCGCCAAGACTATTTCTGCCTGCTGTCTGTTTTACTGCCATGGTAATTACCTCCTGGAGTTTTATTTATTGATTACATTTTACCACCTGGAGTTAGCTCCAAGTCAAGACCTTTTCTATAAAATCGTCGATATGCACAAATCGTCATGCAAAATTTGTTATCACCGACAATAGCTTAACGCTAGTCCGACACATTAAGAAAATCTTATGAAACAGTTAAGCTAATACTCGTGCGAAAGCTTCTTTAGTATGGTATCATTGATACAGCAAAAGCAAAGGAGCGGTCATTATGACAAATAAAAACAAAAAGCATATCGTAATCGCCACTGCAATCATTATTTTGGTTGTGGCATTGCTTATATACAGATATTACATTCCTGATATGAAGCCCAAGAAGCAGTTCACTCCTGCATCAGTGGAATACACCTATGACGACAGCGTGACTTCATCTCAGCTTGCGGAGTATAATGCCCGGCAGGACTGGCAGCTCACATTGGTGAACAACGACACGCCTATATGTGAGAATTGCTCAGTGATACTCACCGCCCTTGACAATGGTCATGCAGTGGACTGCCGCATTTACCCACAGCTTCAGAAAATGTTTGATGACGCGCGCTCGCAGGGGATATATCCAACTATCACATCATCGTTCCGCACCGCAAAGGATCAACAGGACATACTTGAGAGCAAATATGAGCACTATCAGAAAATAGGCTACAGCGACAAAAAGGCGAAAGCCTATGCGGAAGAATGGGTGGCGATGCCCGGCACAAGCGAACACGAGCTTGGTCTGTGCGTCGATATCGCAAGCGGTGACAGCAGAGTTACAAATCAGGAAGTATGGGATTGGCTCGCCAAAAACAGCTACAAATATGGCTTTATAGAGCGTTACACAGCCGAAAAGCAGGATATTACCGGCATTATCCCAGAAGAATGGCACTACAGATATGTTGGCGAAAAGGCGGCAAAGGAAATGTATAAAAATGACCTCTGTCTTGAAGAATATTTACAGAAGGTGTCATAAAAATGAAATTATGTACCCATTGTTTGATATGTAATACTGCGGGCGAACGCTGTTCGCCCCTACCACTTATTGATATGCGATTTTATGTATGGGCGACCTGAGGTCGCCCACTAATTATTTTCTTTGCAACATTCACAGCACTGTATCACCCACCGATACAGTGCTTTTATTTTGCAAACTGATTTTTGAGTATCCCAAGCATATCCTTTGCCTGCTGTTCAAGCTGCGACCTGAGATAATAGACACCGAAAGATATCTCTTTCACGCCTTCTATCGGTATCGCTTTTAGCGGACCTTTGTAAGCGTCCCCTATGGCGGGGAAAATCATAAACCCCAGCCCCGCTTCCGCCATTGCAACTGCGCTTTCATAATCTCCACAGAATATTATCTTATCCACCTTGCCGTTCTCAAGTATCCTGTGCTGCAAGGCAAATATCTCGTCAGGACAGGTGTGGCGCTCTATAAAAATAGGTCTGCCTGAGATATCGTCCACATCAAGGCTAGCCGCCTTTGCAAGGGGGTGATCTTTCTGGCAAAGACACATAAACTGACAGCGGCAAAGCTCCACATAGTCAAAAGGCTGTTTATGAGGACTTTTAAATGACAAAAGAAGCTGTATCTTCTGATCTTTGAGCTGATTGTCTATGGACTTGAAGGGGGTGAGATCTATATACGGCAAAAGATCATCATAAAGCCTGGACATTTCTCTTAGGGCAGGAGTCAAAACGTTCAGCTCCGCCTGATTGTGACAGCCTATGCTTATCCTTACAGGTTCGTCCTCAAGCTTTTCTGACAGCCTGAATTTTGCTGAGCCTGCTATTTTAAGTATCTGCTCTGCGTCTGAAATAAACATTATTCCCTCTCTTGTGAGCGAAACGCTCTTGCTCGTTCGCACGAAAAGCTTCACCCCTAGCTCGTCCTCTAAAGAACCTATCTGGTGGCTCACCGCAGGCTGAGTGATGCTCACAGATTCCGCCGCCTTGGAAAAGTTAAGATACTGCGCCACAGCCAAAAAGCACTCCAATTGTACAGTATTCACAATAACCGCCCCTTTATGTTTGTTTATTTCCGCAAATTGTTTCGTTTGGTAAACAATTCTTAATAAAAATTAAATTTGATAGTAATCTATAAAATTCTTTTATTCATTATAACATATTTGTATTTCACTTTCAAGTAAAAGTGTGATATTATTAATTAAGGCAAAATGTTAGGTGCAAAAATGTAAGGAGGCGAACAATTTGGCGGATAACAGAAAAAAGAACATTCTGCGGTATTCCAAATACATTCATCTGAAAATAGAATGTGAGATAAACACCATGCTCGCAGGCAAGGGTATAACCGCCGCTCAGAGCCATGTGCTTATGTACATAATGGAACATAATGGCGAGCCTGTTTTCTCAACGGCGATACACCACGATCTAAATATTTCCCGTGCGACGGTATCAGGGCTTATAAAAAAGCTCCGTGCAGGAGGATATCTCTCCTATGAGGGCAGTGATGATGACGAGCGTCACAAGAAGATAATAGCAACCGAGAAAGCCTATACCCTCCAGCAGGACATTTGCGACTGTCTTAAAAAGATAGAAACAATGGCTTTCCGTAATTTCACAGATCAGGAACTTGACGAAATGGAACGGCTCCAGAAAAAAATGATAGACAATACAATATAAAAATAAGCGAGAGGAGGGATCTGGCTTGAAAGAAATACTAGCACAGATCAAACAGTACAAGAAGGACTCCATTCTGACCCCTGTCTTTACCGCACTTGAGGTCTTTATGGAAATGCTTCTGCCTTTTATAATGGCGAAAATAATCGACGACGGCATTGAAAAGGGCAACATGACAAACGTTTATATTTTCGGCGGCGTAATGGTAGCGGCGGCAATGGTCAGCCTGCTTTCGGGCTTTCTTGCAGGAAAATATGCGGCTTCGGCTTCATCAGGCTTTGCCTGCAATCTTCGTGAAGCTATCTACCGCAAGGTGCAGACTTATTCGTTCTCAAACATCGACAAGTTCAGCACCGCAGGTCTTGTAACAAGAATGACAACTGACGTTACAAACGTTCAGAACGCATACCAAATGATAATCCGTATCGCAGTGAGAGCACCGCTGATGCTCATCTGCTCAATGGCAATGTGCTTTGCAGTAAGCGGCTCAATGAGCACTATATTCCTTGCAGCTATCGTTCTTCTTGGCATAGTTCTTGGAATCATCGTTAAAAAGACGATGAAAGTTTTCACAGAAGCTTTCAAAAAGTATGACGACCTCAACGCAAGCATACAGGAAAACGTATCGGCTATCAGAGTTGTAAAGGCATATGTAAGAGAGGACTTCGAGCAGAAGAAGTTCAAGAAAGCCTCAGGCAACCTCTACAAGATGTTCGTAAAGGCTGAAAGCCTTATCGCACTGAACAACCCTGTTATGATGTTCGTTATCTACTCCTGCATAATGCTCATAAGCTGGCTTGGCGCAAAGAATGTTGTTGCAGGCACTATGACAACAGGCGAGCTTTCATCTGTTTTCACATATGTTATCTCCGCCATGATGTCACTTATGATGCTATCTATGATATTCGTTATGATATCAATGAGTACAGCAAGTATCAGACGTATCTCAGAGATACTCAAGGAAACACCTGATCTTCACAACGGTGAGAACCCAGCAAAGGATATGAAAGACGGCTCTGTTGACTTCAACAATGTAAGCTTTTCATACAAGCACGGAAGCGGCAAAATGGTGCTTAACAATATCGACCTGCACATAAAGTCAGGCGAAACTATCGGCATCATAGGCTCAACAGGCTGTGGAAAAACAAGCCTTGTAAATCTTATCAGCCGTCTTTATGACGTTGACGAAGGCTCTGTATGCGTTGGCGGCAAGGACGTAAGAGATTACGATATGGAATATCTGAGAGATCAGGTCTCTGTAGTATTGCAGAAGAACGTGCTTTTCTCAGGCACTATCCTTGACAACCTACGCTGGGGCAACGAAAACGCCACAGACGCCGCGTGTATCGAAGCCTGTGAAGCTGCCTGCGCTGACGAGTTCATTGAACGCTTCCCTGAAAAGTATGAAACTTATATCGAGCAGGGCGGCACAAACGTATCAGGCGGACAGAAGCAGCGACTTTGTATCGCAAGAGCGCTTCTGAAAAAGCCAAAGGTTCTTATCCTTGACGACTCCACAAGCGCAGTAGACACTGCAACAGACGCAAAGATAAGAGCGGCATTCGCAAAGTCTATCCCAGGCACAACAAAATTCATTATCGCACAGAGAATTTCAAGCGTCCAGGACGCCGACAGGATAATAGTTCTTGACGGTGGAAAAGTAAACGGCTTTGACACACACGAAAAGCTTGTTGAAACAAACGAGATATACCGTGAGATATATGAATCTCAGGTAAAGGGCGGCGGAGATTTCGACGTTCAGTCAGCAGGAAAGGAGGAAGCTTAAATGCCTAAGCCAATGAATAAAGAAATGGGCGGCAAGCCTAAAATGTCAGGCGACCAGATGAAAGTCCTCGGCAGAGTAATGAAATATATGCTCAAAAACTATAAGTTCTCATTTATAATAGTTGTAGCGTGCATACTTATTCAGGCTGTCACCACACTTGCGGGAATGATGTTCATGCAGTCACTTGTTGATGACTACATCACACCAATGCTAAAGACCTCCAGCCATGATTTTTCACCTCTTGCAAAGGCTCTCGGCGGTCTTGCTGTAGTATACGTTGTGGGCATTGCGGCTTCATACGCATACAACAGGATAATGGTAAACATCGGTCAGGGTACGCTGAGAAACATAAGAGATGATCTGTTTCTCAACATGGAAACACTTCCTATCAAATATTTTGACACACACCCGCATGGCGACATCATGTCAGTATACACAAATGACGTTGATACTCTCAGACAGTTTATCAGCCAGAGCATACCTCAGCTTATAAACTCTCTTGCAACACTTATATCCACCCTCGTTTCCATGATAATCCTCAACATTCCTCTTACCATACTCTCTATCGCAATGGCATTTGTAATGGTAAAGGTGACCAACGATCTCGCTTCAAAGTCAGGAGCGCACTTTGCGGCTCAGCAGCGTGACCTTGGCGCAGTTGACGGTTTTATCGAAGAAATGCTTGACGGACAGAAAGTAGTAAAAGTGTTCTGTCACGAGGATAAGGCAATAGAAGACTTTGTAAAGATAAATGACAAGCTGAGAATCAGTGCAAACGAAGCTAACAAGTACGCTAACATCATGATGCCGATAAACGCAAATATCGGAAACCTCAGCTATGTGCTTTGTGCCATTGTGGGAGCTATCCTTGCCATAAACGGCTATGCAGGTCTTACCCTCGGCACTATCGTAACATTTGTATCCCTTAACAAGAACTTCACACAGCCTATCACACAGATAAGCCAGCAAATGGCATTCGTTGTTCAGGCTACCGCAGGCGCAGGCAGAGTGTTTGACCTCCTCGACCAGAAGCCTGAAACAGACGAGGGCTATGTTGAGTTCGTTAATGCAAAATATAACCTGAACGGTGAGCTTGAAGAATGCAAAGAGCGTACAGGCATATGGGCTTGGAAGCATCGTCATCAGGCTGACGGCACTGTTGACTACAAGAAAATGGAGGGCGAGGTCGTATTTGACGGTGTTGACTTCGGATATGATGACAGCAAGATCGTTCTTCATGACGTAAAGCTTTTTGCAAAGCCTGGTCAGAAGATAGCTTTTGTTGGCTCAACAGGCGCAGGAAAGACAACTATCACAAATCTTATCAACCGCTTTTATGACATTCAGGACGGCAAGATACGCTATGACGGAATAAACATTACAAAGATAAAGAAGCCTGCTCTGAGAAAAACTCTCGGCATAGTTTTGCAGGACACACACCTTTTCACAGGCACAGTAATGGAAAATATCCGCTACGGAAACCTTGACGCCACCGACGAGGAATGTATGGCAGCCGCAAGACTTGCAAACGCAAACGGCTTTATAGAAAGACTTCCTGACGGCTACAACACTGTTCTCACAGGCGACGGCTCGAACCTTTCACAGGGTCAGCGTCAGCTCATTGCCATTGCAAGAGCGGCAGTCGGCGATCCTCCTGTTCTTATCCTTGACGAGGCTACCTCCTCTATCGACACAAGAACAGAGAGTCTTGTTCAGGCTGGTATGGACGCTCTCATGCAGGGCAGAACAACATTTGTTATCGCCCACAGACTTTCAACTGTCAGAAACTCAGACTGCATAATGGTACTTGAGCAGGGCAGGATAATCGAGCGTGGCACACATGACGAGCTTATTGCCAAAAAGGGCAAGTATTATCAGCTCTACACAGGAAACTTCGCAGAAGAAACAGCATAAAATGGGCTATTCCGCCCAAGGAAAAACGCCACGGAGAGAATATCTCCGTGGCGTTTTTGTGCAATAAAAATGCGGCTGACAAAAGCCAACCGCAATAAATCTTATTCTTCTTCCTCTTCGTCCTCATCGAAATCTTCTTCATCGATGCCCATTGGACGAGGCATATCATCTGTCATAGGCTCATCTGCTCTTCTGAAATATGAGTCGAAATCAAAACGTCCCATGCAGATACGCTCCCAGTATGGTTTACCCGGCTCAAGCACCATAACATTATGCTCATGAACTTCGATAACATCATAGATCTTGCCGTATGAATCCTTTACCTGATCGCCCTTTACAACATTGGTCATTATATTCACCTTCCTTGTCATATCTTGAATTATACCACATTATAAGAGCCTTGTCAATCGGCTTGGAAAATTTTTTGCCCTAAATACTTACCTTCTTCACAGCCGACCACTTGCCGTACACTTTGGTCTTGCCAATTGTCTTATAATCCCTTGCCTTGACGTAATATGTCTTTTTGCTTTTAAGACCTTTTATTGTGCCTTTGTTCTTTGAGTTTCCGCTGAGCCACAAGGACTTGCTGTTCTTAAAGCCACTGTTGTCGGCATATAACACCTGATAGCCTGAATTTGAGCTGTGCTTTGCAAGAGTGACCGCTATCTTCTTTCCGCTCTTGTCGCCCTTGGCAGAAATGCTCTGTCCCTGTGGGTTTATCTTGAAAGTCTTTGTTATCTTACCTGTGTAGCTTCCCTTCCCTGTGACAGTCACCTTAGCAGTGCCTATGCCCTTGTTTGCGGAGTAGCTTACAGTATAGTCACTGTCCTTTTTGAGGGTGACATTTCCGTCCTTTACAGTGACAGCAGGCTTCAACGCCTTACCTGTCCACACCTGATCTGACACCTTGACAGACGCCTTCCCGACAGATCTTTTCGTTGCTGATCTTACCTTTATCTCATCGGAATATCTACCGTATACCCTCTTGCCTGACACAGTTTCATAACAGCGTACTTTGTAATAATAATCTGTGTTCGCCTTGAAAAATCCATCTGTAAACTTTCCTTTTGCAGTAGTCCCCACGGCAGAGTATTTTCCATTTGCGCCTGTTTTCCTGTATATCTCATAACCGCATTTGTTAGTTGATCTGCCAGAAAAGCTGATCTGTATATCCGTGTTATTCACAGAATTCACAGACAATCCTGATACTTTCGGCAGGCTGATAGAAGAATCAGCGCTCTTTGACACTGCCGCAGACTTTGAGCCGTTCACAGCGTTGTCTTTCAGCGAAGCCTTGCTGTGAGAGCTTACGCTTATGCCGCTTTTTCCTGAGCCACTTATGCTGTTTGAATTTACACTCACAGAACTGCTGTAATTTGACACGCAAATGCCGTTCTGCTTGCTGTTTGATATCTTATTTGAGCTTAGAGCCACACTGCCGCAGTGGTCTGTAACAAGCACGCCATGCTTGCCTGCGCCAGAAACAGTGTTTGAAGCCGCCTTGCCCGAAGCGTTCTTGCTGAACACGATACCATGCCCCACGGCATTTTTAACTTTGTTGCCTGAGCACTCACCCTTTGAGCCGTTATAAATAAGAATGCCCGTGTCCCCCGCCTTTGAAATGCTGTTGGACTTTATCACAGCGGAAGAATTTTCAGCCACTGCTATGCCATGCTTTTTCGCTGAATTTACGCTGTTTGAGCTTGCAATATTGTTCTCAGAGCCGTTGTAGATATTTATTCCGTTCATTCCAACGTTCTCTATGGTATTGTTCTCAAGGGTATTCCCTGAGCTGTCAGTAACGGAAGCACCGTTTCTGGCTGAGCCTGAAATGTAGTTATCTGTTATCTTTATATTGTCGCACTCGTTGAGGGTAAGACCATTTTTATCCTTGTAATTAACACCGTCCTGCTTTGTAACGAGAATATTTGATTCGATACTGCAATTCTCAGCGTCATTAAGTGCGATAGTGGTTCCGTTGCTCTCGATTCGATTTTCGAGGATCTTTACTCCTGCCACTCTGAAATTATAGTCAGGGATAACACCGTTGTCCTTGACCTCATACCCTGTCAGGCGTATGCCGCTTGTAATGCCATATTCGTCATCACCGCTTACAGAGATAGTGTTAGATGAAATAACAGAGTTTGCGTCGTCCTCAAAACCGTCAACTGCTTCCTCCATAGACTTCACCACAGGGGGATTGAAATTGTTGTTAGGCAGGCTGGACATTGCCTTGAAGTCTATACCGCTTGCGCAGTTTGTGATAGTGTTATTTGTTATGGTACAATTCTTATAATTGTACATTATCATTGCCACATCGTCGAGGTTCTCAAAAACGTTGCCCTCAATAAGGATATCTGTATAATAGATACCCAGAGTGGCGGAATGAGAACCAAGACCTCTGCAAATGCCTGAGAAAAGATTATTCTTTATGACCACATTTTCGCATGATGTATCGTCAAAAGGCGCATAGCCTGCAAAAACTCTGCTGTTGTTCATGCAATCAAGCTGAATGGCTTCTTTTTTCCTGTAGCCTGTATATCCTGTAAAAGTACAGCCCTCTATGGTGACGTCAGCCGCACCGCCTATCTCCATATGATGACCGTTCTCGTTATTTTTGACGTGCATATCTTTCAGAAGAATATTTCTGCAATGTGCAAATCTGATATTTGAAAAATCTGCGGTATTTGGCCACTGGTCTGTGTTTCCGTTCCAAAGCCCACCCTCAACGATAACATTTTTAACGCCGTCATAGCCGCCGACACCATTATTATCGCACCTGAGCATAGGTCCATATGAAATGCACCTTTTTATCTCAACGCCCTCTTCACAGTATATCCAAGTATCGCTGTATACCACAAGTGCAGAAGAAATAAGATACGTTCCCTTTGGTATCACGACCTTTGTGAAAATGCCCTGCCCTGAATTTTCCTGTGCAGCGTCAAGTGCCTGCTGTATCTGCTTTTCGGTCATGGCGTTTCCTGTATTGTCTGCACCGAAGTCATTAACCACGTTATAAGTGACGATTTCCATGCCGTCTGTATCAAAATACGCACCTGTCACAGCCGTATCTGCCGCTTCTGCCGCCGATGTTATAGCCGTAGAGAAGCCCTCGGGAATCACTGTGATAACGAGCAAGAGCGTTGTCAAAAGTGCCGCTATCCGTCTGAAAACGTTTTTTTCACTGATAATTCTGTAGTCTTTAATGTTCATTCTGCTGTGTTCTCCTTAAAGTTCGGCTATATTTTTCTTGCCGCTGACAATTATTCGTACAAATAGTATTATAAATCATTTATAAGTATCTGTCAACAAACGCTAAACTTTTCGTGAACACTGCACAAATTTGGCTGTGTATTTTTGGCACAAAAAAAGCTCCCCTGACGCATAAACGTCAAGAGAGCCTTTAAAGCAAAATATTTTACTGCACTTCCACTTTTTCGCCCATGATAGACCTGATAGCGTGAACACGGCACACCTCTGCACACTTTCCGCAGTTTGTACACTTGTCATAGTCGATAACAGCGTGGTTATTCTGCACTGTAACAGCACCTGACGGACAGTTTTTCTCGCACAGCTTACATCCTATACAGCCGTTAGGACAAACAGATCTTGTCACTCTGCCCACATCTCTTGATGAACAGCAGATATCCACAGCCTGAGAGATCCTTCTCACTGCGATAAGACCATTTGGACAAGCTTTTGCGCAAAGCCCACAGCCCATGCACTTTGCTTTGTCGATAACGGCAATGCCGTCAACGATAGATATTGCCCCCTGAGAGCAGACCTTGATACAATCGCCGTAGCCTAAACAGCCGCTTGTGCAAAGCTTGCTTCCGTCATAAAACCTGTTGCACGCCGCACAGCTCTGAATGCCGTCAAAATCGTATTTATGCGGTGTATGAGAGCAATCTCCCGAACAGCGCACGAAAGCCACCTGTGGCTCTGTTACAGTCACTTCAACGCCCATTATCTCGGCTATCTTCTTTGCAGCAGCCTCGCCTCCAGGACGGCAAAGGTTACATTCTGCACCCTTGTTCACGATAGCGTCGGCATAGTCTGCACAGCCTGAAAAGCCACAAGCACCACAGTTTGCCTGCGGAAGCGCTTCTGCGATAGCGTCAACACGCTCATCCACCTCAACGGCAAAAACTTTTGAAGCCACCGTCAGCAGAACGCCTGCCAATATGCCCAAAGCGGCAAATATAGCCAAAGGGATCAAATATTCCATATCATTCTCCTCTTTCAGAATTTCAGTTTTTGTTGTGTTTCATTATATTATTATCCATAAAATCAAGGGTCATCTTAATGCGGTTTTTGATATTAACGTCCGCTGTTCCCGAATCGTGATCGACCGCCGTTATGATGCTGTCTGGGTAGAGCTTTTTTATACGCTTTATTATGCCTCTTGCACAGGTGTGGCTCACAAGGCAGCCAAACGGCAACAGCATCACAACACCTTTGCAACCGTTCTTCAACGCTGAACACATTTCTGCACCGATAAGCCAGCCGTCCCCCATTGTTTCGCCAAGGCAGCCAAAGTTTTCACCGTAGCTTTTCAAGGATCTATAGTCTTCCATAGGCTCGAAACCGTTTTGTACAAGTGCAGAATTCATTTTGCACCAAAGCGTTTTCATATAGGCAATAAGGACTTTTGCTCCCACACCTGCCAAGGTTTTTCTTCCGTAAATGTTATCATCATTTGTACAGGAATCGGCAAGGTACATTATGTATGGAACAAAGCCGCTCATATATATCTGACAACCGAGATCACGGAGGTATTTCTCCGTTTCGCCGTTGCCGAGAGCACAGAATTTTATGTAAAGCTCCCCTGTTACGGCGACCTTTTTGACCGATCTGCTTTTATCACAATTTATTGTAGCAAAGCTTTCGCATATCTTGCGGAATATGACGCACATTGAGATCGGATCGGCTGCTTTGCCATGTTCAAAGAGACGTGACAGCCTGCTGTTCCATAGGCGGACTTTATCAAGCGTTTCACCCTTTTTTAGTTCATAGGGTGAAAGCTCATTATAAAGATACAAAAGCAAGTCACTGTAATAGATCGCTGCACAAGCCGTCAGCACCATTTTAGGCGTAATGGAAAATCCGCTGTGTTTCTCAACACCGCTGACATTAAGTGACACCACAGGAACATTTTGCAGACCGGCTTTCAAAAGAGCTTTTCGCAGCAGCATAATGTAATTGCACGCTCTGCACCCTCCTCCTGTTTGAGGCAGCAGCAGGGCTGTTTTTGCGGTGTCATATTTGCCGCTTTTCAATGCACATATGAACTGTCCTATTATGAGGTTGCAGGGAAAGCAGACATCATTATTTGAATATTCCCAGCCTGCGTTTATCATTTGTGACCGACTGTATTCGTTCACCCCGATAACGTCGCACTTATATCCGCCGCTAAGAAATGCATATTTAAGCAGCGGAAAGTGGAAGTCAAGCATTGATGGTATCAATATAGTGTGGGTCTTTTTCATCGACTTTGTAAATTCAACCCTTGATCGTTTCATATCGATAAATTATTATCAGATTATTCCCGAAAAGCCCATAAAGCTTAGCGAAACGATAGACGCCGCAATGAGCGTTGCAGGCACGCCCTTGAAAGTTTCAGGAAAATCGCAGTTTTCTATCCTTGCTCTTACTCCGCTGAAAAGCAAGAGGGCAAGAGTAAACGCAAGTCCTGTTCCAAGTGCGTTTGTAAGGGACTGAAGAAAATTATAGCCGTTGTCTATGTTCCCGATAGTAACACCGAGAACTGCACAGTTGGTTGTGATAAGAGGCAGATAAACGCCCAGTGCCTTATAGAGAGGCGGCATCATCTTTTTCATGACTATCTCAACAAGCTGAACGAACATTGCTATAACAAGTATGAATGCCACTGTTTTTAGATACTCTATGCCGAAATGCTCAAGCAGTCTGTATACAGGATATGTGATAGCTGTTGCGCATATCATAACGAATATTACCGCCGCGCCCATACCCACAGATGATTTCATCTGCTTTGATACGCCAAGGAAAGGACATATTCCCATGAACTGAGAAAGCACAACGTTATTTACGAACACACAGCCGATAAGTATAAGTATGTAGCTCATTTTTATGCCTCCTCACTCTCTGTTCTGCACTGCCCCTTGCACAAAGCTGCATTTGGGCAGCCTGAGCAGGATATCTCCTTTGGCGGCTTCTTGTTCGCTATCTTGTTCACAAGTGCGATAAGACAGCCAAGCACGAAAAATCCGCCTGCCGGCATGATGAACACTGTCATAGGATCGTCGCACAGGAAAGGTATCTTGAAGCCGAACCATGAGCCTGTGCCAAGTATCTCTCTTATAGAACCCATTGTGAAAAGTGAAAGTGTAAATCCAAGACCCATTCCAAGTCCGTCAAGGACTGACGGGAATATCTTGTTCTTGCTGGCAAAAGCCTCCGCTCTGCCAAGGATAATACAGTTTACCGTGATAAGGGACAGGAATACGCCTAAGGCACTGTAAAGCTCAGGTATATAGCCTTTCATAAGAAACTCGATAAGTGTAACAAAGCCTGCGATTATTACGATAAAGCAAGGCAGTCTTACAGCCTTTGGGATAACGTTTTTCAAAATGGATATAACAAAGTTTGAGCAGACAAGCACGAACGTTGTGGCAAGTCCCATGCCGATACCGTTTTTCGCCATTGTTGTGACCGCAAGGGTCGGACACATACCAAGAAGCGTAACAAGCGTCGGGTTTTGCTTTATGATACCCTTTGTAAATTCATACAGATTAGAATTTTTCTCAGCCATTGAGTATCTCCTCCTTATGCTCGTCAAAAAGCTTCACAGCCTTTTTGCACGCAGATTTCATTCCCTTTGAAGAATAGGTGGCAGCGGTAACATTGTCGATAGAATTTTCATCAGTGTCAACACCAAAGCCCTTTAGCTTTGAAAGAAAACTATCGTCCTGCACCTTTGTGCCAAGACCCGGAGTTTCGCCTATAGAGAGAAATTCTATCCCCTCCACAGTTTCCTCGCTGTTTATACCGATAAGCAGATGAAGTCCACCCTTTGAATAGCCGTCCTCAGTTATCTCGATAACGCATCTGCCGTTATCTTTATCTGTGATAATGGAGTTCACGCCCTCTGTATCAAATGTGACAGGGGTCTTGCTGTCACCCTCGCCGTCAAGCATTATCTCATAATCGCCCTTGCCGAATATCTCCTCACAGCCCTTTTTCATATCGTCTGTAAGAACACCTGTATTGTCAACATATGTGGCATTATAGGCAAGCACCAAAAGTCCGCTGACAACTATACATATTATAGTCAGCACCAATGGAGGCATTATTTTATCTTTCATTCAGACTTCGCCTCCTTCTTCTTTGCTATAGCCCCTAAAGGCTTTGTTTTTGTTATCATGTCGATATATGGTGTAAGTATATTCATAAGCAGTATTGAGAATGAAACACCCTCAGGATAAGAGCCGAAGAAGCGTATCACACAAGTGATGATACCACAGCCGATACCGAATATCACCTTGCCTGTTTTTGTAACAGGAGTTGTAACATAGTCAGTTGCCATAAAGAATGCACCGAGCATTACGCCGCCTGCAAGTATCTGATAGATGCCGTCCTCGCCGCAAAGATATGAGAACACGAAAACTGTGCCGATAAATGCAAGAGGTGTATGTACTGAGATTATCTTCATCATTATAAGGTATATGCCGCCAATGAGCAAAGCCGCCGCAGACACCTCGCCAAGACAGCCGCCTACTTTTCCAAGGAAAAGGTCGAGATAATCGGCAGGGGCGGAATGTGCCGCCGCAAGAGGTGTTGCACCTGTCACGATATTGTCAGGGTCATAGAAAGGCACTACCCAATGGGTCATGTTGCCTGTGAAAGCAAGCATAAGAACTATTCTTCCCACTATAGCAGGGTTGGCAAAATTCTGTCCCAGACCGCCGAAAAGCTGCTTTACTATAACGATAGCAACGAATGTGCCGATAGCAGCCTGCCAATAAGGCATTGTCACAGGGAGATTGAACGCTAAAAGCATACCGGTCACAAGTGCCGAAACGTCCTTTGTGGAATCAGGTCTTTTCATTATAAGATTGCAAAGCCTTTCCCATATGAGTGCCGTTATCATGCAGAAGCCTGTGAGCATGAGCGCACGTCCGCCGAAAACATAGGCAGACATTGCAAGTGCAGGGCAAAGCGCCACAAGCACATGGGTCATCACCTTAGAGGTAGAAATATTATCCCTTATCTGAGGTGAAGGGCTGACAAGCATTTTTTCCATATTTTCTTACCTCCTTACGTTCTTATGAAAGCTTTTGCAAGCTGATTTTTCTCTGCAAGATCTCTCTTTGCAGGACAGACGTATGAACACGAACCGCAGTTCATGCAAAGACCCACCTTGAGCTTCATAAGAGCTTCCTTATCACGCCTGTCATAAGCCTTTTCAAGCTCTGTAGGCATAAGATTCAGCGGACAAGCAGAGATACATCTTCCGCACTTTATGCAGTTTGTCTGTGTGCACCTGTCCTCGATACCCTTTTTCTTATCAGCTTTTTCACCAAATGCAAGAATGGCGTTTGTGGTCTTTGTCACAGGGGTGTCAAGCTCATAAAGGCACATTCCCATCATAGGACCGCCAAAAAGGGCTTTTCTAACCTTTTCTTTATCGCAGTCACCGAATTTCAGTATATCCTCCGCAGAAGTTCCTATAGGTACTCTCACGTTGCAAGGCGTTGAAACCACGTCACCGTCAACAGTTATACGCTTTGATATAAGTGGCATACCTGTTTTGGAATACTCGCCGATAAAGCCTGCTGTGGTAACGTTCATTACGATAACGCCCTGATCTGACGGAAGCTGACCCTCGCCAACTACACGTCCCGTGGCGTTGAATATTATCACCTTTTCTGCACCCTGAGGATAGCATGACTTCAGCACCTTTACTTCGATACTTTCATCATCAGCCGACTTTTCACGCATAAGCTTTATAGCCTGTGGCTTGTTGTCCTCGATACCGATAACGACCTTTTTAAGCCCCAGCATATCACGCACGAGCTTTATTCCGCACATAACATCGTCAGCGTTCTCCATCATCTCACGGTAGTCGCTTGTTATGTAAGGCTCACACTCAGCGGCGTTTATAACAAGGGTATCGACCTTGTATTTGTTCTCGTCAAAGTTGAGCTTTATGTGCGTCGGGAAGCCTGCGCCGCCCATTCCGCAGCAGCCTGACTGCCTTACGGCTTCGCAAAGGCTCGCTTTGTCTGTTATAACAGGCGGCTTTACGTCAGGTGATACCTCCTGCTCTCCGTCGGTGTCGATCTCCACCATTTTGCACACCTTTCCGCCTGCTGTGAGCAGTTCGGATATCGCCGCCACTGTGCCTGACACAGACGAGTGAACAGGGCATGACATAAAAGCGTTGCTTTCGCCTATGACCTGTCCCACAAGCACTCTGTCACCCTTGGCAACTGTCGGCTCGCAAGGTGCTCCCATGTGCTGTGACATGGATATCTTCACTCTTGCAGGCAGCGGCATGGCGATAGTTTCGCTGTTTTCCGTCCCCTTTTTGTGGGAAAGAAAAATGCTGTTGAGTTTCATAATTTTCCCCCTTATCATACTTTATGACTATTCAAACCTGAATTTATCATCACTTATACTTATCCTGCTCTTTATACTGTCAGAGCAATAAACTATGCCATTTTCATCAATGGCAATAACTTCTATATCTTCATCACTGAGCCACCTGTCAAGCTCAACGCTTCCGCCAATAAAAATGCAGGTAGACAGAAAATCGGTTTCAATGCCGCTCTGCCCTATCACAGTGACTGAAACAAGGTCTGTTTCGCATGGATAGCCTGTTGTCAGGTCAAAAATATGGCTCCACTTTTTGCCCTGTGCTTCAAAATAACGCTCATATCCACCAGAAGTGGAAACAAATCCGCCGCCGCTCGTGAAGCTAAGGCAGGTGTTATCGTCATCAAAAGGGTCTGTGACCGCAACCTTGAAATCTGTTTTATCCGGCTTCTGCCCGTAAAGAAGCGTTGACGAGCCAAAGCTCACCACCGCACAATCGGCTTTTTCGCTATCCAAAAGCTTTTTCACTTCGTCAAGGGCAAAGCCCTTTCCGTCACAGCCCACGTCTATCTGTGTGCCGTTTTCAAGGACACATTCGTTCCCCGAAATCTTTATATTCTCATATCCCACAGCGGAAAGAGCAGTCTGTATCTCACTTTGCTCAGGCACTCTCGGTTCTTCACCGGTGACGTTCCAAAGTGCTGTCAGCGCCCCTGCGGAAATATCCGCTCCGCCGTATTTTTTTGTAAGCTCTATGCTTTTTTCTATAAGCTGTGCAGTTTCCTCAGAAAGCTCAAGCCTGCCGCTCTCATTGAGCCGTGATATCTCCGAGCCTTCATCATAAGGCGAATAAAGCTTTTCCAAAGCCTTTATCCTGTCCTTCACCGCCTCAGCGTCGCCGCCGTATACAGCGGCTGTGCATGGGCAATCCATGGCGAAAAAAGTCGCCTCGTCAGGCTTTTTATCTAAGTGCATCATCACCGCTCCGCACACCATAAGAGCCGCCGCACACGCTACCGATACAAACAGCCGCCTTTCAGGCTTTTTCATTTTTATACCTCACTTGAAATTAGTTGAAAAGTGTGTTATAATATCCGAAGTATGATAACATCGGTATCAAAATTCTTATGTGCAAGCGAGCAAAATGTGTTCGCACTCTTTGATAAACGCCCTTAGTTCAGGATTTTTCCCCACTGAAACCTCGAGCCTGTTCACCTTTTTTCCTGCCATGCCAAGGATCCTGTCAAGGTCTTTAGGCTGAGCAGAAAGATATTTTACACAGCGTTCCATGGTTTCCTCAGTGTCAAGCTCAAAAAGCTTGTGGGAGTTGTGAGGATTTTCAGAGTAAAGCTTTCTCAAAAGCATATAGGTGCATATTTTCACCGCCATGTCCGTCTGAGTTTCAAGACCCTTTATGCCGCTGTCTTTTATAAGCTCCCTCAGCAGCTCGCTTCCCTCGTCCGGACAGCCTAACGCAGAGTTTTTTTCTCTGACCTTGACTAAACCGAACACATCTTCATAGGAAGCACCGTAAAGCTTTATAAGAGCAATGATGATATTGACGTTCTGCTTTTTGCCGTGTTCAACGGCTGATATGCAAGACTGGCTGGTGCCGACTGCTCTAGCCGCACAGCTTTGTGTATAACCGCTTTCTATCCTTGCGGCGGTAAGCTTCTCACCTATTCTGAGAGTCAGCTCATCTTTGCTGTCATTGCTCATGTAATATCTCCCATGTATAAAATCATATTGGTTTTTCAACCATTATTCTATTATACTATAAATTTATTTATTTGTAAATATAAAATCTATAAATTGACGTATTTAAGTAAAAAAAATTTGTGCAGGTTTTAAAGCACTTATCATAAAAGAAAAAGAAAGCAGGTATTTTAAATATGAAAGGCTACAGAATAGCATTTATCCGTCACGGAATGACGCAGGCAAATCTTGACGGACGTTATATCGGTACTACCGACTTGCCACTGTGCAGAGAGGGCGCTGACCAGCTTTATGAAAAAATAGAAAAGTATGATTACCCTTCGGTGCAGAAGGTCTACACCTCGCCTTTAAAAAGGTGCAAACAGACTATATCTATACTCCAGCCTAACAGGCTTGTGGCTGAGATGCCCGAGCTTCGTGAAATGGACTTCGGCAAGTTTGAGAACAAGACCGCTGATGAGCTTATGAACGACCCTGATTATGAGCAGTTCATAAAAGGAGGACTTGACAATCCTCCGCCGAACGGTGAATCAACAAGAGAGGTAATAAACCGCTGTTATGAAGCTCTGAACATCATCATTTCCGATATGATGTACGAGGGCCTTACAAATGTTGCGGTCTGCACCCACGGAGGTCTTATAATGAATATGCTGGCAGGCTTTGGCGTTCCGAAAAGGAAGCCTATGGACTACGCCTGCGATTTCGGCGAGGGCTTTGAAGTCATGGTGACAGCTTCCATGTGGCAGCGTTCAAACGCTTTCGAGGTAATAGGAACATATCCGCCAAAATATGAGGAAATGCCTGATTACACTGTTGAGGATTATTATACCGACTAAGAGGATAAGTAAACAGTAAAAACAGAAACGAGGGGGGAAAAGGCTTGACAAACAAAGAGATAAAACTATCGGCAAGAAAAAATATAAGCCAGAACATGGGAAACTGCGTATCGCTCACGGCATTTTTGTTTGCGGTATTTGTATTTCTTGGTCTGTGCGAGCTTGCCCTTTTTATGCTTTTCAAACGCATCGGCTGGGAGTACTTTTTCTCATGGCAGGGAATAAAAGATCATGTTTCCGTAAGGCTATTCTGGTTTCTTGACCTCATTGTCATTATACCTTTTGCATCTTTTGAAATGTGGACTGTCCGCAGATTTTTTGTTGATATTGCAAGAGCAGACAGCTATGTGGGATCGAGGCAGTATATAAACTCACATTCTTATGTATATTATTCCCACACCATGTTTTCTTCCATTATAATTAATTCACTGAAATTATTTTCCGCAGTACCTTTCGCTATCTCAACCTACAGCGTGTATTATTGGGGCTGGGTATGCAAGCTCAGCGAGCTTACCTCCGCAGGTCTTCTTTGTTTCATGTTCTCACTCGGTCTGTCTGTTGTGTTTTTCGGACTTATGGTGCATTACTGGATATCCCTTGCCCTTGCGCCATATATAATGACTCTAAACCCACGCACCAACATTTTTGACGCCTGCGATCTTTCTGTAAGGCTCATGGACGGTCAGCATGGCAGATATATCTCGTTCCTGCTGAGCTTTGTTATGTATATCCCTGCACTTCTGTTAGTATATCCTGTTTTTATCATCTATCCATATTTCAGACTGAGCTATATAGTATTTTTGCAGGATATAATGGGAAGCTACTGGCAGGACAAAATGCCGTCAATGATAAAGCGCTGGAGGAAATACAGCAAATGACTGTGACAATAACAAAAGGAGAAAATGAAAAAGCCCTTGAATGTGTACTGCGTTCAAGGGGCTTTTCAAAAAGGCTCATAACAAGGCTCAAACGCACTGAAAACGGCATGACAAGAAAGGGCGTCCTTATCCGCACTGTTGACCTTGTATATGAAAATGACATCATCATGATAAACGAGGGTGGCGGTGAATCTCTTGACCCTAATCCTGACCTGAAAGCTGATATTCTCTATGAGGACAGCGAGGTGGTGGTGTTCTCAAAACCGCCTTTTATGCCCTGCCACCCGTCAATAAAGCATCGTGACGATACGCTGGGAAATCTTTTTGCCGCACTTTATCCAAGCCTCGCTTTTAGACCTGTCAACCGCCTTGACCGCAACACGAGCGGCTGTGTGCTTGTGGCAAAAAGTCAGCGAAGCGCCGCAATGCTCCAAAAAAGCTTTGAAAAGACCTATGTTGGAATAATAAAAGACCTGCCCCACTGCGGCGGGCGTATCTGTGCGCCTATCGCAAGGGAGCAGGAAACTATAATAAAACGCTGTGTGAGGGCTGACGGACAATATTCCGCAACGGATTATCTTGTACGCAAAAGGCTGGGAGATCTTTCTCTTGTGGACTTCTTTCTTGAAACCGGCAGAACGCACCAAATAAGAGTACACACGGCTTTTATGGGCTATCCTCTCCTGGGTGATGACTTTTATGGCGAGGCAAGCCCTCTTATAAGCCGTCAGGCTCTCCACTGCGAGAAAATGACTTTTCAAAGCCCCGAAAACGGCAGGATAGTGACTGTTACCGCACCGCTTCCCGAGGATATGCTCTGTCTTATGACACCCGACAGGTAATATTCGTTTCAAGCTCCACCGAGCCTAGCACTTCATCAAGGCGGTCGGCATACTTTAGATAGCTTTGCGGATATTTGTGACGGAAAAGCCGCCACACATCAAAAATATCCGTCCTGTTCTCATACAGGGCTTTGTCCCACACCCCTGTGATGTTTTCTTCAAGGCGCTGTTTCACAAGTGCCGCCACCTGGTCTGAGCTTTTCTCGTCACGGATATCAAGAGAAGTGTGTGCAAGAACAGTGAGCTTCAATCTGCATACGAGCCTGCCGTTCTCGTTATCAAGCTTCAGCCTGTGGCTGTCAGAGGTTATCCTAACGTCCATGGGGCTTCCATTATATTCGATCATATCATAATACTGCTCTGCCTTTCCCGTGAGCCACAGACAGCCTGATGCGTCAGCGTGGGAAAGATAGCTATCAAGCACCGTACCTTTTCGTATAAGGGCGGTCTTTTTTATTTCCAAAAGCGGCTCCTGCTGTTCCGCTGACTTTTCCTCATGACTCTCCGCAAAATCTCCCAGCGGTTGTTTGATAGAGATAACTGGCATTGCGATATACTGCGGTGATCTTATGCAGGAAAGCAGATCGATAAGGCGGCACTCCACCGTTATGCCGTTTTTCACACCCATTTTTATGACCTGTGTGAAGTTTTCTGAGGACATCGTTCCCCTTGTTAGCTGAACGTTCATAAGCTCCTCTGCAGTATTTTCCGCCAAGCAAAGCTCCACTCCAAGAAAAACATTTTTGTCCTTTATAGCAAAAGAGAACAGATCCTCCGGAGAGGAAAGATCTATATTTTTATTAAAGCATATTATTTGAAGATGGCCAAAAAAGATCTCCCTGCCTATCTGATACTGACAGCCCTCAATGGCGTCTCGGATACTCCTGCCTTTGCAATTGACAGTCTGTATATTGGACTGGCTCACATCAAGAGGAGTGTCAGAACCCATACTCTGGGTCTTAAAGACCTGCAATGACACATTGTATTCCCCGTTTTCATAGTCAACGCCCATGGCGTGGCAAAGAACACGCTCCTCGATATCCACCTGCCTGCCGAAAGAAGAAGACAACAGCGTCACTGCTGCGATAAAAAGCACAACAGCTACCTGTATCTTACGCTTTTTCATCAGATCTCGCCCCCTTTTTCACCAATATCAGGCATAGAAGCGGTATTACGCCTCCGAGAAATATGAGTGGGATAGGGCTGAGCCCTGCGTATGCGATGCTCTCCCACTTGTGAGGCAAGAGCCAAAAGAGCGTTGCCGCCGCAGGAATCGCCGCTGTTATTATCACGCCCGATCCAGAACCGAGCTTAGGAAAAACATATCTCAGGCATCTGCCTGAACAATGGAAATATACTCCCAACTTATATACCGAGAGCATTACCCACACGCCCATAACAGCGGCGTCATAGCGTTCTATTATGGCAGTGCGTGAAAATGCCGCAAGTGCGAAGAATGGCAGTTTCGCAAGAAGAGTGTAATCTCCAAGTATCATTGTGATAAAGCCTAAGACTATTTCAACAAGGGCAAGCCTTGTGAGCAGAAAATACACAGACGTTTTTGCTGCATTGCCCTTTGTTGAGGGTAAAAGAAAAACTATCACTGCAAGATAAGAGCTTCTTGCAAGCTCGCTGACAGCAGAATGAAAAATGCCTTTTCCAACGTTTCTTTCCGCAAGGTGAAAATCAACGAATGTGAAATCTTCAAGAGAGCTTATAACAAGGATGGATGTCACAAAGAGAAAAAGTACAAAAAGCACTGTCCCCGTTTTTCCTATGACCCCAAGGCCTGACATTGCAACATATATCCCGCAGGCGGCAACGCTGAGAACTATCATGAGCCGTGGTATATAATCAGAAAAATAATAATCCATATAATAGGTGAAGGTGCCGATAACATAAAATGACACTGTAAGAAAATATGCAAGATACATTGTACAAACTCCCCTGCCCGCCCACTTTGAACGGCTCACCACAAGGGTGCATGGGTCATCATTAGGAAAGCGCTTGTGGAAAGCCGCCATACCGCATATCATAACTATCTGAAAAGCTGTAGACAGCACTGTTCCAAGCATAAGCTCCAAAGCGTTTGCGGTGCTTTCAGGGAGAAATGTCATCATTGAAAAGGCTCTTGTACAGATAAGCATTGCAAAAAACTGCATTGGCGTAAGCTTTTTCATTGGCTTCCACCCTTTTCGTCAAGCTTGTATTCTTTAATGGTGCTGTGAGTTTTCTCATATGCCCGAAAGCTCCGCCTTGAAATAACGTCCTTTATACCCTTTGAGAAAAATGGCGTAACAGGAGCGGTGTAAGATACTGCAAGGTCGTCCATGGAGTTTATATTTATCATCAAAAGCACAGTGCAAAGTGCAATGCCATAAAGCCCCGAGCCGCCGCCCACCAGGATATACACTAGCCTTAATATAGCCGTCTGCTGATAAAGGCTCGGTATAACGAACGATGATGTTGTGGTTATCCCCACCACTATAAGCAGAGGGGCGGACACAAGTCCGCTTTTTACGGCAGCGTCGCCTATGATAAGACCGCCCACTATAGAAACAGTGCTTCCCACAGGCTTAGGCAGCCGCAAGCCTGCTTCTTTCATTATCTCAAATAGAAGCATTAGCACAAGCACCTCCACTGTCAACGGATAAGGCGTTGACTCCTCTGAAACTGCAAGATTCAAAAGAAGCTTCAATGTGAAGACCTCAGGGTGAAAGCTCGCCAGTGCAACATACAGACCCGGAAAAGCCACCGCTAGAAAGAACGCAATATATTTCAGCCACCGCATAAAGGTGACGTAAAAAGGCTTTTCCGTAAAATCGTCCATGGTCTGAAAATTTTCCGCAAAAAGCGATGGGCAGATAAGCACAAATGGCGTGCCGTCCACAAAAACACATATCCTGCCCTGATTTAGCCTTGTGCATATCATATCAGGTCTTTCGGAATAAGATATTTGTGAAAACACTGACGAACCGAAGCCTTCGTCGATAAAAGGTTCGATATATCCGCTTGTAAGAACAGTGTCGAGCTTTATGCCTTTGAGCTGTTTTCTCAGCCTGTCCACAGCGTCTGAGCTTGCCCGGTCGCTCATGTAGACCATGCACACGTCGGTGGAAGAACGCTTTCCTATCTGCATCATCTCAAACCGCAGCGATGGTGTTTTCAATCGTCGGCGCACAAGAGAAATATTAGTTCTTATTGTTTCTGTAAAAGAATCCTGTGCGCACATTATAGTCTGCTCGCTTGCAGGCTCAGAAACCGACCGCTTGTCGTAACCTTGGATACCGTAAACAACAGCCTTTGAAAGCCCCTCCACAAATATGACCGCAAAGCCCGAAAACAAAAACTGTATGACGTCACCATAATTAAAGACCGTTTTTCTCTCGGCGGCAAGCAGGCTTTCTTTTGTCAGGAAGTCGAATACCTGCTCTGCATTGCCCTTTGACTTTCGTGCAGAAAGCTCCATTATAGGTCTGAAAATAAGCTCTGACATTGCGCTCGTTGAGATCATTCCCTCTATGGATACCAACGCACAGCTTACGGAGCATATCTTCACATTCATTATGTTAAGATCCATTGAATTGCCTGTTATGGTGCGAAGGGAAGTCATGGCGGCGTCAATGGTCTTATCTATCTCAGCGTTTTTGTAGTTTCTGAAATCGGGTGTATTCATTTTGTTTCTCCTACATGAAATTTTGTTGTATTTATTATCTGCGGCTGTTATCAGAATATTCTGCATTAAAGCTGCAAAAAATAGCTTTGACCATATTGGAGGAAAACAAAATGCTGATAGTTTTTTTCAGAGCCGTTATACTTTATATACTCATTGTCATAAGCATACGCCTTATGGGCAAAAGGCAGATAGGCGAATTACAGCCCTCGGAGCTTGTTATAACGCTTCTGCTTTCAAACATCGCCACCCTGCCTATCGAGGATATGACTATACCGATGTCAATGGGCATAGTGCCTATATTCACGCTGGTGTGCCTTGACGTTATACTCTCTCACTGCTCGCTTAAATTCAGAGGGCTTAGAAAGCTCATATGCGGCTCTCCGAAAATAGTCGTGTCCCGTGGGATCATAGATCAAAAACAGCTCAAAGACCTGCGTTTTTCTGCAGACGATCTTTTGGAGTCCCTAAGAAGCATGGGTATATTCGATATAAACGAGGTACAGCTTGCGGTGGTGGAAACAACAGGCAAGATATCGGTCTATCAGAAAGCACAGTTTCGACCTGTAAACAATGGCGGAATGGGCATAAAAGGATCTCAGACCGACCCTCCACAGCTCGTTGTCGACAACGGAAGGATAATATACTCCGCCCTTGGTCTTATCGGCAAGGACGAAAAGTGGCTCATGAAAAAGCTAGGAGAAAAGGGTATGCCCCTGAAAGATGTTTACATCTGCACCGCTGACCCCTCAGGGCAGATAGTTGCCATTAGAAAAGACAAGGGCAAGAAAAAAATATAAAGGAGCAATCACAATGAAAAGATTGACCGCCTGCATTATTATCCTCACTGTCATAGCCGCCATGTCAGTGTTCTCCGTATTTGCGGTAAAAAAAGAAAACGATAAGTTCATAAGCCTTGTGAACGCCGCTGAAAACAGCTACAGAAATGAGGACAGCGACACAGCCCAACGGCTCGAAGAACTCGAAAATGCTTGGAATAAATATTATGTAAGAATATCATATATAGCACAATCCTGCACACTTGATGATATCTCCTATGCAGTGGCAAAGCTCCCCGCCCTATTGGAAAAGGGCTCTGAGGAATTTTTGTCAGAGTGCGAGAGCATACGCTCATGGACAGAGAAGATATACCACACTCAGTATCCCCATTTATATTCGGTTTTTTAATGTAGAAAAATTGTGTCTAAAACGTTATCAAAGTGTATGATTTTTTCTTGCGTTATTGTACAAATCTACAAAAATCATACAGAACAAGGCGGTTTCAACGAGTTTTTCTTGACTTTTCTTTCTGCTAATATTATACTTAGAATGTATGAATAGGATAAAAAATTTTATCCTGTTTAGAAAAGAAGTATCAATGGAGGTATGAAATGAACACTATCAAGTTTTGTGCTAAGTGCGGAGCGCCAATAGGTCCAGAAGAAAAATTCTGCGGCGGCTGCGGTGCGTCTATCGCCGAAATGGAAGCCGAAGCAGGCATTTCCACACAGCAGGCAGCACCTGCTCAAGCACCCGTTCAGCAGGCTCAGCCTGTACAGCAGCAGGCTCCTCAGTATGACCAGCAGTATGCACAACCAGCAAACAACTACGCTCAGGCAGCAGCTCCTGCGGCTGCAAAGCCAAATCCTTTTGCTAAGCTTGGCGAATGGGTAAAGGGTCACAAGAAGATAACACTTATCGCTGCTGCAGCTCTTATCGTTGTTATCGTTGCGATCATCATTCTGTGCAACATTCTTAAATATCAGGTGATCGACGCAAAGGATCTTTTCAAATTTGAATTTAAGGGTATTGACGGCTGTGGCTATGTTGAGGCAGAGCTTAACTGCTATGACAAGAGCTACTATTCAATGGCAGACGCTACAAGCGCTCTCGGCGACCTTGCTGACGAGACCGATCTTGACCTTGGCGACCTTGATGATCTTTCCGACTATGCAAGCTCATCTGACAAGTCATCAAAGGTAAGCAAGTATTTTGCACTTGACAAGAAAACTCTTACAAAAGCATTTAACAAAGCTGATGATTTTACAGAAGCTAAGAAGATGAGAAATGCCCTTCTCAAAACAAATAGCGATGGTGAGTATAAGCTGAAGATCACTTTTGATAAGAAAGCAAACAAGAATCTTAAAAACGGTGACAAGGTAAAATGCACAGTAAAGTACAACGAGGATTCTCTCAAAGACAAGAACATAAAGCTAAAGAACACTGAGTTTGAGGTAACTGTAAAGGATCTTAAAAACGGTGAGGAGATCGACTTCTTCAAGGGCGTTGAGGTCAAGTTCTCAGGCTTTGACGGCAACGGCTCTGCTGACGTTTCATATGACTCAGCATATCCATTTATCTACTATGATTATGACTATAAGTCAGATCTGAAAAACGGCGACAAGTACACTGTTACAGCTAACATAGACGTTTATGGCGCAGAAGAAAGCGGTGACATGACTTGGTTTGAATATGACGACAAGTATTATACATACAAGACAGCCGACGTTAAGGACGGCAAGGTAACAAAGGATTTCACTGTTGAGGGTCTTGAAAAAACTCAGGAGATCGACCCGTTCGAGGGACTTGAATTTGAATGCTCAGGCGGTGTTCCATTTGTTAAGCCTTACTCAGTAAAGGACGAGTCTATCCCTGCTGCTCTTAAGGACAATGTTTCTTATTCAGTATCATGCGATGATTATATTGGCATCGGCGGCACATTCAAGGTAACTTGCAGCCCTTATTCCTCACTTGCAAGAAACGGTATAACACTTTCCGGCAAAACTGAAACAAACGATTGGGGCGACACTGTTTATGTTAAGGAAATAACAGTTGACGAAACATTCCCTGCATATGTAACAGCTGACAAAGGTAAGGCTGCTATGGACAGCTATCAGTCATATATCGACGACAAGATCGAAGACATGAGAAAGGATATAAAGGGTCATTACGCTCCATATCCTGCTGACTTTGACGGCAAGGTAACATCTATCGAGTCTTTTGATTACATTGACACTTATGTTGCATTCACAAACAAGAAGAATTATGATTCTTGGGAGAACACAAATGCACTCTACAATCTTTACAAGATAACTGTAAAGACAGATAAGGAGAAAAAGGCAGTTTCATTCTATGCTTCGATCTACTGCTCAAATATCGTTGCAACAGGTGAAACATTTACTGAAGAGCCTTACTTCTCAACATCTTACTACAACAAAGAAGCAGATTTCAAGAAGAAGGTAATTGAAGCCGAGGGTTACACAACAACTAAGGCTGGTGCGGCTTCAAAGCCTGCAACTGACGATTCTTCATCGGCTGCAGCAAGCGAAGCAACAACTACGACCACAACAACAGCAAAGACCGATTCTTCTGTAGCAGAAACAACTACATCTGCAAAGGATAAGGCAACAACTACAACTCTCGTTCCATAAGAGTTAAATAGTGAGAAACACGCCGCGGAAATTTTCTGCGGCGTGTGTTTTTATGTCCTGACAACTCTTGAAAACCTTGTCAAAATGTGATATAATATTTGTTACGATAATAAAAAAACAGCTCCGAAGAACCGGAGCTGCTTTATGAAACGATCGTTATTTAAGGCACTGTGAACCATTTTCAAAAAGCACTTTGTTGAGCTTTGCCACATCATAGCCTTTGTTTATTGCGTCAATGAGTATGCAATCACGGGTGTTTTTAGGATAAAGCTGAGCTTCACCCGCAAGAGTCAGAAGTCGCTGAACGGTATCAACATCAAGCTTCATAGCAAGTGCGATAGCGATTATCTTATCCTTGCTTGGAAGTCTTGCTCCTGCAAAAATCTGATACCCATATATTTGATTTAGCTGGGATATTCTTATGACCTCTATCTTTGTCATCTTTTTCTTTTTCACAAGCTCACAAAGATAACGTGCAAAATCCTGTCTGTCAAGAGAATCCTTATTGTTGCTTAGAAAACTGTTGATATCATCGCTTCCATTTAGCTCCTCCATAAGCTGTGTTGTTTTTTTCATGTCACCAGTTCCTTCCTATAATAATTTATTTTTTACATTTTTACATTGGAGATGAGAAATATGTCACAAAAAAGCTTATATGATTTTGAAACAGAACAGATCGACAAAATGTTCGACTGCAAAAACTATCTATTTAAAAACAGCAAGCACGAAAAAGTCATTTTAGAGAGTGACACAGGTGTAAAAATGGTGCGGCACATTATCTATAAGCCTGCTGACGTTTCTGTATATCAAAGGCTCGCATTGATAAATAATCCATATCTTTGCCGTATCTACGAGATCTCCGAAAGCACTGAAGCGTATACTATCTATGAAGAATTCTGCGACGGCATGACTCTTACGGATTATGCAAACGGCGAAACACTAGCAGAACACGACGCCCTGAACATTACCTGCTCCATATGCCAGGGATTGTATGCTCTTCACAACAGCGGCATCGTTCACCGTGATATAAAGCCTGATAATATTATAATATGTGACGACAATAATGTCAAGATTATAGATTTTGATATTTCTAAAATTTATAAATCTAATCAACGCTCTGACACCCAGACTTTGGGAACTGTAGGCTTTGCCGCACCTGAACAATTCGGTATGCAGCAATCTGACGCAAGAACAGATCTCTATTCTCTGGCAGTGCTTCTGAACGTTCTTTTGACAGGTGAACACCCGTCGGTCAAAATGTGCGAAAACAAGAAAATTCTGAAAGTCATAAAGAAATGCCTTTCTATCAATCCAGACGACAGATATAGCACTGCGGAAGAACTGTACAATGTGCTTAATAAGATCAGGAGAAAACTAAAATATGAAAAAATGTCCTAATTGCGGAAGAATTCTTCATGACGATTCCATTTTCTGCTTTGGATGCATGAGCGAAATAAACAAGAGGCAAGAAATTGTTCTCGCTACCCCCAAAAAAGTGTTTTTAAAAGCAAAAATAACCACACCAATAATCGCTGTGGCATTAGTATCCGCAACTGTTTTCGGGGTGTATACTTATAATAACAATAGTGATAAGACCACGGCTGTGAAAAAAAGCACACCTCGATCTACTGCCACTGTCACCACAAATACACCTGTGACAACTACTCTGCCTCCCGTCACCACTGTCATGACTACTACCACAAAAAAGCGTGAGCCTGACAAGGCTGCCCTTGCGTCAGATATTGCAGAAGGGGCGGCATTAGCAGAGTCAAAAGCCGCCGCAGTCACCACCACTACCACTACAGAAAAAGTGACTGAGCCTGTGACAGAGCCTGAGATACAGCAGGATATACCCCAGGAAAACACAGAAGATACTCAGCAGAACGAGCCTGTCGAGCCTGAATATTACTCCCCTGATGGTGCAAGTCAGATGACCCTTGACCTGCTCGATTATGTAAATCCTCTCCGTGAGAAATATGGTCTGAAACCACTCCGTGCAAGCGGACAGCTTGATGAATGTCTGCAAAAGAGCCTGTATCAAATGGACGACTACTGCCAAGGCATTGGCAACGTATACGAACATCTCTCTGAGGTCGGTCTGCCTAACAACAGCAAAATACGACAATTCACAGCAAACAACAGCTGTGTTTCAGACTATGACGAGGCATACACAGAGCTTTTTACTTGGTTAAAAAATAATGCAAGCTTCGGTCTCTCTTACGGTGACGATCTGATCAACGGCTTGGAAGATTACACATATCTTGGTGTTTGCTTTTTCCATGATGATATAGTTCAGGAAAGAAAAGACCATATGTGGAATGACCCAGATAATGGTGAATACGAATCTATGCCGCTATATCAATGCTATGTTTATGTTATGAAATAAGCCGACAATATCCGACTTGAATATTTTATGTGATTGTGATATAATAAAGGCAACACAAAACGTAAAAAACAAATTACAAAAAAGAGGATATTTATGAATAATCAGACTAATAACGAGAATTTATCCCAAGGCACTAATAGCCAGCCTGACGAATACAGCGCTTATCGTGATGAAGAATACGAAAGAATGCGCATTGAAATGGAAAAACGCCGTGCCGAAAGGCGTGCAAGAGAACACAGGCGTGTTATGAAAAACCGTATCATTGCCATAGCAATTCTTTTGGTGATAATTTTTGTGATAGTGAAAGCCTGTGGTGGAAAGTCAGACAACAAGCCTGCTGCTGATTCATCATCACAGACCGAAAGCACAAAGCAGGCGGAAGCAAAAACCACCACCAAAAAGAAAACCTCCGACAACAGCAAAGCAGAAGAAACAAAGCATAAGATAGAGCAGTCAAACGGCATGACCTTTGTTGACGGCATTCTTATCGTGAACAAGACCTACTCCCTGCCATCTGATTACGCTCCGGGTGTGAGCACAGTGGCACAAAAAGCCTTTGACGAAATGGCAGCTGCAGCGGCTCAGGACGGCATAACACTCTTTGTAAATTCAAGCTATCGCTCATATCAGGATCAGGAATCTCTTTATAACTCCTATGCCGCAGAGCGTGGCACAGAAGCCGCAGACGAGGTATCTTCCCGTCCGGGACATTCAGAACATCAGACGGGTCTGACCTTTGATGTTAACACCACCGAGGACAGCTTTGCAGGCACTCCCGAAGCCAACTGGCTCGCCGAGCATTGTGCTGAGTATGGCTTTATTATCCGCTACCCTGAGGGAAAAGAGGATAAAACAGGATATGTGTATGAGCCGTGGCATATCCGCTATCTTGGCAAGGAAAAAGCCGAAGCTGTCACAAAGAGCGGTCTTTGCCTTGAAGAATATCTTGGTGTCACCTCTGATTACAAATATGCCGAAGATCAGAACTGTTCAAGCCTGAACACTTCCGACACACAATCAAGTCAGGCGGACGGCTATTATCAGGACAACACAAATTATGATTATCAATACTGATACAAACACAAAGCGGACAGCCACGGGAAAGTGGTTGTCCGCTATTCTTTACTTTGTCATACGGGACGTCGAGAACGCCGTCCCCTACAGCCAAATATCCGTTACTTATTTTCTGAGCTTTCTGTGCTATCAGAGCTTTCCAAACTGCTGTCATCATAGTGGACAGGCTCAGTTGTAAGACCCTTATCTCCTGCCTCTACGGCTTTCTCAGTCATATCGTCAACTATGCGTTTGAAAACTTTGAACGCCTTATCATAATTCTCCTGCATAGTTTCCTTAGAGTCGCCCAAAGTCTTAACTGGCGTTCTCATTGAAAGGTGGATATCATTCGGCATATTCTCGAAGTTAAGCTCCTTTGCCATGACCTCCATGTTCCAGCTCATGCCCATATCATCAACATACTTGTTGTTTGGAAATTCCTTTGGCAACTCAGGAGTCATTATTGACTTGAACTCCTCGTCAGTGTTTGAGTCTGTTATAACAAGTATAGACTCGCCCCCCTGAAGCTGTGCCAAGAACTTAGTGCTGTTCACGTTCTGCTGCTGATAATCGTCGCTGTGAGAATTTAGCGGAATCATAATGACTTCAACATGGACATAACCATTGCCGTCAAGATCGTCCGTGTATTTTTCAAAGAACTCCTCCAGTTCCTCCTGACGTGTTTCCAAGCCGTTGTTTGCGATCATAAGCACTGTCAGGTCAGCCTTTTCACGCCTTGCAGCGTCAATAAAAATAAATGCCGCCACCGCTATGATAAATATTGTAAAGATTATCCACACCTTGTTGTGATAAAAGAAATTCTGCACCTTTTCAAAGCCGTGAAGCTCTCTTATCTGGTCATGCTCTTCCTTTATGGAAGACTCGCTTTCGTCAATAACTCCGCTTTTGAGCTTCATAAGCTCGATACGCTCCTGAGCAAGCCTGCGTTCACGTTCCTTTTCTTCCTGACGTTCACGCTCACGTCTTTCAGCTTCCGCCTGCTCTAAAACCTGCCTTTCACGCTCCTCAGCCTCACGCCTTTGCTGAGCCAGCGTGCGCTCATACTCTGCGTCATCAGCGTCCTCCAACAGACCCTGACCCTCCAGACTTTTGTCAAGCCTTGATATATTAATGTCCTTTTCGTCTTTTTTTGACATATCACTGCCGTCCTTTGCGAGATATTTTATATCATATTAGTATAAACCAATAATATTAACTCCGTATTAACAAAAAAGAGATAGCATTTTCATGAAAAATGTCTATATACAATTAAAGATAAAATGTGTATAATATACATAAATCGAATAAATTAAGTTGTGATAATAACAATTTAGTGGAAAGAGGAGAGATAGCAATGCTTGAAAAGATCATACAGAAAAACACAGAAAAATCAGAGATATCCGAACAGCTAAAAGGGCTGAGAGAACAGCTCACCCTGCTTGAAAACAAAATAAAGACCGCAGGAATGCCTGTTATAATCACATTTGACGGCTGGTCTGCCGCAGGCAAAGGCTCGATGATAGCAAAGCTCATACGCTCTCTTGACCCACGTTTTTACAAAGTGGTGTCATTTCGTGCGCCAAACGAGCAGGAAAAGCGTATGCCATGGCTGTGGCGTTACTGGCAGACGCTGCCGAAAAAAGGTGAGTTTCTTATCCTTGACCGAAGCTGGTATCGTGACACTGTGAACGCCTTTATGTACGGTGAGATAGACAAGGAAACAAGGGACACACGTCTTGAAGATATCTGCACCTTTGAAAGGCAGCTTACAGATGACGGATATGTTATCGTGAAAATTTTCCTGCACATTACCGAAGACGAGCAGAAAAAGCGTATCGAAAAGCTGGAGAACTCCTCTGTTACAAGCTGGCGTGTGGAAAGCCACGATATAAAGAACATGGAAAAATACGATAAGTTTTTCCGCAGATATGACAAAATGCTTGAAAACACAAACACGGCATTTGCTCCGTGGACTTGCGTTGGGGCAAATGAACGTGCCTCTGCTGAGCTTGAAGTGCTGACAGCGGTCACAAAGGCAGTAAGCACCGCAGTTTCCGCCAAGGAGAAAGGCGAGCATTATATTCCCGAACCACAGTTCGACACCTGCGGATACAACTATCCTGAATATAAAACTATTGAAATGCCTGCTCTTGCAGAAGTGGATATGAACAAGTCCCTTGACGAAGCGGAATATGAGAAAAAGCTGAAAAAATATCAGGACAAGCTTTTCAAGCTGCAAAATCTCTGCTATCAGAAGAAGATACCTGTTATAATATGCTATGAAGGCTGGGATGCAGCAGGAAAAGGTGGAAATATCAAGCGCATTGCGGCTGCCCTTGATCCAAGGGGCTATGAAGTTCACCCTATCGCTGCACCCGAGCCGTCAGAGCTTGCAAGGCACTATCTATGGCGTTTCTGGAAACGCCTTGAAAAGAATGGCCACTTCACTATCTTTGACCGCACATGGTATGGCAGAGTAATGGTCGAGCCTATCGAAAAGCTCACCCCCGAAGAGCGTGTGAACATGGCTTATCGTGAGATAAACGAGTTTGAAAGCCAGCTTCACCATTGGGGCGCAGAGATAATAAAATTCTGGGTGAATGTTGATAAAGACGAACAGCTCCGCCGTTTTAACGAGCGTGAGAACACGCCTGAAAAGCGTTGGAAGATAACCGACGAGGATTGGCGCAACCGTGAAAAGTGGGACACCTATGAGAAATATGTTGACCGCATGATAACACTTACCTCCACAGATATAGCACCATGGACGATACTTGAGGGCAACGATAAAAAATATGCCCGCATAAAAGCACTGAAAACTATCGTGAAACGTCTTGAAAAGCGTTTAGAAAAAGAAGAGAAATAAAAAAGGCGGCGAAGCGTAATGCTCCGCCGTCTTTTATTTGCCGTCAGATCAGCATCCGCAGCCGCCGCAACCATTGTCGCAGCCACAACCACCGCAGCCGTTTCCGCAACCGCCACAGCCATTTCCGCAACCGCCGCAGCCACAGCAGAATATGAGAATAAGGATAATGATCCACCAACAACCGCCAAATCCACAACCGTTCATAAATGAAATCTCCTTTTTTATTAAGATTTATAAAGCTGAAGCTTTGCTCCGTTGCTTTATATTACAGTTTATGACGCAGAGAAAAATGTGTTACAAAAAAATCTGCAAGGAGAATTTGTCCTGTGCATAAGAATATAAAAGCGATAAAAATGCGAGAATAACAAGACGCAAAACTGTCAAGAATGTAGCTAAGACAAAGCTTTGTCTTAAACATTTTAAGGGGTGAATTTTATGAACGAACAGTTTTTTGATAGCGACAGCTTTACACCAAGGGCAAGAGAGCTTGTGAAAAATGCCGTCACTCTGGCAGGAAGCTGGGGGCATACTTATATCGGCACTGAGCATATCCTGCTCTCTGCCGCCTATGAGGAGGACTCCACAGCCTGCGCAGTGCTTCTGCGCCACGAGGTCACGGCTCAGAGGATAGAGGAGCAGATAGAATACATCATAGGCAGGGGCACGCCATGCCGCCTTACGAAAAATGACATCACTCCCAACGCTGCCGCTGTTTTAAAAGGCGCAAAAAGGCTGTGTGAGAGCATGGGTGGCGGTATCGCAGGAACGGAATACATTCTTGCTATGATACTCCGCCGCAGTGATTGCTGTGCCTTTGAGATATTGCAGCAGTTAGGGGTGAACTGCAACAAGATGTACAACGATTGCTCATTGTCAGGCAACGAGCCTAATATTTTTTCAGACAGAAATTATCCCAAGCTAAAGACCCTTGAACGCTACGGCAGAGAGCTTACACGCAAAAGCGAGTGCGAAAAATTCGACCCATGCATAGGCAGAGAAGCCGAAACAGAACGTATCATGGAGATACTCTGCCGCCGCACAAAGAACAATCCCTGCCTTGTAGGTGAGGCGGGTGTGGGAAAGACCGCTGTTGTGGAGGGGCTTGCGAGAAAGATCATGCTTGGAGAAGTGCCGTCTGCGTTGTCCTCAAAGCGGATATTCTCCCTTGATATAACTGCCCTCCTTGCAGGCGCAAAATATCGTGGTGACTTTGAGGAGCGATTGAAAAGCTGTATGGACGAAGCCGCAAAGGCTGGAAATGTGATACTTTTCATTGATGAGCTTCACAACATAATGGGTGCAGGGGCGGCAGAGGGTGCAATAGACGCCGCAAATATCCTTAAACCACAGCTTGCAAGGGGCGGTCTACAGCTCATAGGCGCAACGACTTTTGAGGAATACCGCAAAAATATCGAAAAAGACTCAGCTATGGAGCGACGCTTTCAAAAAGTGAAGATAGATGAGCCTGATCAAAACCAGACCTGCCGTATCCTCAGCGGCCTTATAGACAAATATGAACAGCACCACAGCGTTGACATCTCCCCTGATCTTATCCCATATGCAGTTAAGCTTGCCGCAAGGTATGTCACCGACAGATTTTTCCCTGACAAGGCAATAGATATCCTTGACGAAGCCTGTGCCTGTGCGGTCATAGAGCAAAGCGAAAATAATTCTGGTGAGAAGATATCAGACGCTTTCAACGATTATGTGAAAGGCAAGCTCACCCGTGACGAATATCTCTCCGCCATAACAGAGTGCCGCCCAAAGCGTATACCACTTGAAAAAAGGCACATTGACAGCGTTATTTCATCGCTTACAGGTATAAACTGCGCCGATATCGGGCAGGACGAAGCCGCAAGGCTCACAGGGCTTGAAGATAAGCTAAGCGAAAGCATTGTGGGACAGCAGACAGCTATAAAGTCGCTCTGCTCTGCCGTCCGCCGCTGTCGTGCAGGACTAAAGGGCAGCGACCGCCCAATGGGAAGCTTTATTTTCTTAGGGTCAACGGGGGTGGGCAAGAGCCAGCTTGCAAAAGATCTTGCCAAAACGCTTTTTGGCAGAGATAACGCCATTATAAAGCTCGATATGTCGGAATATATGGAGCGCCACAGCGTTTCAAAGCTCATAGGCTCGCCCCCTGGATATGTAGGCTTTGACGAGGGCGGCAGGCTCACGGAACAGATACGCCGCAAGCCCTACTGCGTTCTTCTTCTTGACGAGATAGAAAAGGCTCACCCTGACATCTACAATCTGCTTTTGCAGATACTTGAAGACGGCTGTCTTACCGACTCCGCTGGCAGGACAGTTTCATTCTCCAATGTCCTTATAATAATGACCTCGAATATCGGCGTAAAAAATCTTGCCGAAACCAAGACCGTGGGCTTTTCAAACAGCAAGTCAAATGGCGAAGCCAAGAAAAAAGCCATGCTCTCAGAGCTTAAAAGCTTTATGTCTCCCGAGCTTTTAGGCAGGATAGACGAGGTGATAGTTTTTAACGACCTTACCATTGCCGATATGGAAAGCATTACACGCCTTGAAATATCCGCCCTTGAAAAAAGGCTCTCCGAGCTTGGCTGTACACTCGCCTGTCAGCCAGAGGTATACCCTTTTATCGCAAAGCAGGCACTTTCAAAAAGCGGCTCTGCACGAGAGATACGCCACATAATTACCGCCCTCATAGAAAATCACATAAGCGATATGCTTATCTCCTCCGCCTGCCGTGACTTTTCTGTTTGTGTATCTGAAAACACCTTAACTGTCGCACAGCACCGCAGGCAACTGTGTTCATAGAAATTTTACAAAGTATAATTGAGGGATATTTTACAAAAGCCCGCCCATATGTTATAATATTTTTATATATTGTTGCCCAAACGGCAAAAGGAGGATAAAAATGTCTGACAGAAAATACAAGCTATATTCCGACTCCACCTGCGATCTGTCGGAGGATATATTAAAAAATATGGACGTGACGCTTCTGGAATTATCTTTTGAAGTAAACGGTGTTGTAAAGAGCAAGAATGACATGACTCTGCCTGAGTTTTATTCTGAAATGCGAAACGGAGCAATAACGAAAACATCGCAAATAGGTATCTCCGACTATGAACAGGCTTTTGAAAAGGAACTTGCCGCAGGCTATGACGTGCTTTATCTTGGATTTTCGTCAGGTCTTAGCGGAAGCTTCAACACTTCCTGCATTGCAAGAGATAGCGTAATGGAAAAATACCCAGAAGGCAAGATAATCTGCATAGACTCCCTCTGTGCTTCAACAGGCGAAGGCCTTTTGCTCATAAAGGCTGACGAAAAGAAAAAGCAGGGTCTTTCCATTGACGAGCTTGCCCAGTGGATCACTGACAACAGGCTTCACCTATGCCATGTTTTCACAGTTGATGACCTGAAATATCTCCACCGAGGTGGCAGAGTATCAAAGACCGCCGCCATAGCAGGCTCTATTCTTGGCATTAAACCGCTTCTCCACGTTGACAACGAGGGACATCTTATCCCAGTTGGAAAGATACGAGGCAGAAAGCAATCCATTGAAAAGCTTGTGGATATGATGTGCGAACGCATGGGAAATTGGGATAATTCCACAGTAGCCGTCTGCCATGGCGACTGCCTTTCAGACGCTGAATATGCAGCCGACCTTATGCGAAAAAAGCTTGGCAAGAAGACCACTGTGCATATCTGCTACACAGGTGCTGTTATAGGCTCACACTCAGGGCCTGGAACTCTCGCTCTGTTCTTTATGGGCGACCAGCGATAAAAATACAATACAAAAGCGGACGAAGCCCGAAAACTTCGTCCGCTATTTTTATACGTGATATCAAAGACCCTTTGCCTTTTTCAAAGTTATACCATTATCTCCAAGCGGGATAGCGTGGTCAAGTCCAACGAACTTGCCTCCCTCCTGCCAAAGAACTTCCTTGACAAAATCATACTTTTCCTCGTCCCATGTAACAAAATCGTCCTTTACAAGTCCGCCCGTGTCACCTGAGTTTGCATTGAAGCACCAGAAAGTGTGATTTACATGATTGTCCTTTATGAGCTTTCTCATGTAGGTCATCCAAGTTAGGTTAGGCTCTGTCATAAAACCACCCCACTCGCCTATAAGAAGCGGTGCGATATCCTGCTCCTGAATGTAGAACCAGTTGTCTTTCCAGCAATCTTTCATAAGGCTCTTGTATGTGTAGTCCCCCTCGAACCAAGGCTGCTGATAAACTGTCGGACCATAGTCGTGCGGCGAGTAAACAAGCTTATCCTGATATTTGCCAAGGTCGATAGGATAGTCCTTTACGCCCCTGAGATTTCCGCCCCACCAGTTGAAATAGTAATCATCACTGTTGGTGGAGGAATAATCCCCATTTTTCTTGATGTTCTTAGGGTATATTTCGATACCCTCGACCATTATAAGCACATTAGGATTTTTCGCAAGCACCTTGCTCGCTGCCGTTTCAGCCACATACTTCCAGTTGTTTGCGTCCTTTGAATCATTCCATATCGCCGCAGCGTCACCCTCGTTAGGCTTGCCGTGGGGCTCGTTTTTCAGGTCAAATGCAACGATAGTGTCATTGTCCTTATATCTGTCGGCAAGCCACTCCAAAGCATGGTAATAGTTCTTTACAGTGACCTTGTCAGTATACCACAGATTTACAGTATGACCGCTGGCATTGGTTTCCGCTGAATGGATATCAGGCATTACTTTAAGACCGTTTTCCTCCGCAAGCTTGAGAAAATAATCAAATATCTCAAGGCTGTTCATAGAGTTCAGCTCTTCATTGTATGCGTTATTGTAGTTCGCCTTTGGATATTCACCCTCCGACCACTGGTTGATAAGCTCCGCTGACATAGGCACTCTTATAAGATTGAAACCGTGGTCTGCAATAGCCTCCACCGATGACACAAGCTCGCTGTTCCAAAGTCCGTCAAAGGTGTTAGTGCCTGTGTTGTAGCCAAACCAGTTCACGCCCGTGAGCCAAACCTCTTTGCCGTCCTTATCAAGTATCTTGCTTCCGTCTGTGTGTAGCCAATCATCACCCTGTTTAGCCTTTGAGGTACGCTTTAGAAGCTTTTTAACGTCCTTTTCCGTGACCTTTTTGTCATTATTCTGATTATTGTTGTTATTGTTATTATTCTGTGATACCTTGCCCTTTTTAACAGTACACTCCACACCGTTTAGCTTTGCAGACTTAACATTGAGCTTTGTTCCAGTTCCGATATTACAGCCGATAGAGGTCGAACCGCCCTTTGCGATCTCGCCATTGTAATCAACATTCGTGACCGTGAGTTTGTTGCCCTTGACCTTAAAGTTGCCGTTCCAGCCGTCACAGCTTTTGAGCTGGTCTATTTCAAGCTCCAGCGTCCACTCCTTGAGGGCTTCATCGGAGTTGTTCTCAATGCCTATCTCCATGCCCGTCATGACCTTGTCGCCGTCCTGCCAACTGTTGTCCCCTGAATAGGAAATGATAAAGCCCTTTTCCTTTTTATCGTCCTTGCTTTCCTGAGAGCTTTCCTCCTCAGCATCAGGCTCGTCCTCGCTTTCATCAGCCACAGAGTCCTCCTCACTGGTGTCATCGGTTTCTGAAGCCACTGCAGAACTGCTCTCCTCCTTTGAAGCCGAGCTGTCCACGTCTTTTTTACCCGATGTTGCCACCAGTATCAGTGCAATAACAAGCCCCACTATAACAGCGCCCATGCCTGCAAAAGCGATAATAAGCTTTTTGTTTATGCCCTTTTTGCCCACATTCTCCTGCTGGCTGTTTACGTCTTTTTTCTCATCACTCATAAGCTTTCCCCTTTATTTTGATTTTTACATATTTATAAGACCGCCGAGTATTACGCCCGACGGTCGAACTTTCTTTTTTTGGCGACTTATTTTACTGACTGGAGTTTCTCGCTAAGGAACTTCTCCTCAAACTTGTCTGACGGCATAGGTCTGCCGAAATAATAGCCTTGTATAACGTCAGTTTCCAGGTCTCTCAGGATATCGAACTGCACCTGTTCCTCAACGCCCTCTGCGCAAACTGCTATATGCAGGTCGTGAGAAAGATTAACTATCATTTTAACAAACACCGCAGTGTCAGGATTTTTTGCGATATCATCAATAAACGACTTGTCTATTTTAATGGTATTCAGCGGCATTTCCTTTATGCAGTTAAGCGAAGAATATCCCGTTCCGAAATCGTCCAGTGCTATCTTCACGCCCTTGTCTGTTATATGCTTCAAAAGCTCCTTCATTTTTTCCATATCATGGATAGCAAGACTTTCTGTGACCTCAAAACATATCTTATCAGGGGGTGCGCCTGTTTCGTCAAAAAGTGTGTCTATCTTGTCAAGGAAATCAGGCTCAATTATCTGACCTACAGACAGATTGATGTTCATTCTCAAATCAAGCCCTGCGTCAGCCCACTTTTTGCACTGTCTGCCTGCGATCCTTATTATGTTCTCGCCCAAGAGATTGATATAGCCAAGCCTTTCCGCCATAGGGATAAATTCGGCAGGGGAAACCTGACCGAACTCAGGTGGATTCCACCTCATAAGCGCTTCACAGCCCACAAGCTTCTTTTCGGAGCTGCTGAATATAGGCTGATAATACGCCGTGAAATGTGCAAAGCCATTTGTGATATCCTTGTGCATGAGCCTTTCAAGTTCGATCTGCCTTGAAAGTATCCTGCCGATAGTTTCGTTATAATTTATAGTACAATTCTTGCCCTGCTTTTTCGCATATGAAATGGCAAGGTCGATCCTTTTAAGAACTGTGTTTACAGTATCGTCAAGCTTCGGGAACTTCGCAACGCCCATTGAACAAGTGCAATAGCAAGTGCTGTTAGCAATCTGCCACTCTGTGTTGAACTTATCATGTATGATCTTGCATATCTCGTCGATCTCGGTCTGATCCTGATCTCTCAGAAGCACAACGAACTCATCGCTGCCAAATCTAAAAACGCTCAGCTTTTTATTCTTCTGGGCAAAATCCTCAAAGAATTTACCTATCTCTTTAAGAAGTCGGTCACCATTATTGTGGCCATAGCTGTCATTTATGTTTTTGAAATTATCAAGGTCAATGAGCATAACAGTGCTGTTCTCATCGCTTTCAATAATGCCCTGTATACTCTTATCAAGACTTAATCTGTTAGGAAGACCTGTGAGATTATCGTAAAAGACCTGCTTTTCGATGACCCTCTCATAATTTATCTTTTCTGAGATATCATTAAGTGTACAAAGTCTGATAGTTCTGCCGTCATGCCATTTTATGAGTTTTTCCGACACATTGAACCATTTGTTCATGATCTCGGAATAATAATCTCCTCCAAAAAGCATTCCTTCCTTATGAGCAGGAAGTTCACACCAAGTCTTGCTGAAAACGTCACTTTCCTTTTTGCCGACCAGTTTCCCAAAATACTGTTCAAAGCTCTTGCTGGCAAAAACTATCTCACCACTGTCCTGTGCCACTGCAAGCACATAGGAATTCATATTATCCATAACATCAGTAAGCGTGCGAGTAGTGCTTTCAGCATGTTCAGCCGCTCTCCTAGTATGGAGCATACCAGAAAGTATGTATGTCAGACGTGAGGCTAGCTGTATCTCCTCAGGGGACCATACTCTCTCAGGATCAGAGGACAAAAGATTGAAATATGCAACATACTTATTGGTATCCTTGACAGCACAAGTGAGTGAACAAGGATACACCACACCACGCAGGGATATTTCCTCCGCATCTCCATTCGGATGAGCCTTATCCGCAACGTGGATACCAGTTTGCATAAGTGCTTTTTTCATTGCATTGTATCTATTTCTATTAAATTCTTTATCAAAAGCAAATACAGTATATTTATGTGTATCAGCGATCAATTCATAACTCAAAGGTTCTGAGTTTTCATAGCCTGAAACTGTTACCGTAGCCGCATTGACATAAAGTGCAGAGCAAATACTTTCGAGAAAACTCTTGCACACATTATCAAATCTGTCATCGCTTTCAAGTATTTTCAAAAAGCTCTCGAACTTTTCGTTATAGGTCTTAGCTGGTATTTCCATACAAACAGCCCTCCTCTGCTTATATAAATACGTCTAGCGTCATTATAACATATTTTCCGTAAAATCACAAGGGGAATTATAGAAATTTATTTATAATGCACAAAACAAATTACCAAATTTATATATTATTAAAAAACAAGCCCCGTAGTTAAGCTTAAAAAAAGTTTAACTGACGGAGCAAATGTGACCGAACCGATAAGCCGAGTTTTGTCGAGTGCGATAATCTATCTGGACTGTACGTCGCCGCACAGCTCTAGCCACCTATAGCCCCAAGTCTGACGAGCAGCCATTGACTTGCAAGCTACCATTGGTGTTGCATCGGATAAGGTTTACATAGCAATGACGTCTCCGCCATTCTGGTGGGCTTTTACCCCACCTTTCCACCCTTACCAACAAAAGTTGGCGGTATATTTCTGTTGCACTGGCTCTAAGGTCACCCTCGGCTGACGTTATCAGCTATCCTGCTCTATGATGCTCGGACTTTCCTCATAAACCTAGAACGTTTACGCTATCGCATAGCTCGCTCACACTATGATTATATCACATGAATGACGAAATGTCAAATAAAAGCCTGCATAGACAGTGAGCATTCTTAAAAATCATGCAAAACGTCTCAAACATATTTACAATTTACAAAAAATGTGATAGAATTAAAATAACCAAATCAAGGGAGCGTAAAAAAATGAGAACTTGTCCTCTATGTGCAAAGTGAGGGCGAGATCGACACTTGGGATGAAATAACATTGGATAAGCTAAAAAGCAACCTCAGCGACGTTGGACTTCCCTCAGACAGTGAATTTATAAGGGGTAAGCTATGTAATGAACTGCTGCAAAAGCTATGATGAAATATTTGAGTATGCCAAAAAAGAAAATTTTTCAAACGTGCTTTTCACTGATGAAGAAGGCACACTTACAGTTTATTCCCAAAGGCTGGATTACAAATATCTCGGCTGCACAATATATGATATGTGTCGTAGCCAGCTAAAACCTAACGGTGATTATTCATCCACTTCCGAATACGTCTGCGAAATTTGGCTGATGAAATAAGCAAAATTAAAGTTTACAAATCATCTTATAATTAGCCTTGATATATTGTTTACAATGCGCAAAAAATATGTTAAAATTAATTTATGCTTTTACCAGCAAATAATCTAACAAGGAAAAAACATCTATGAAGTTCAATATCAAAAAGGTCGCAGCCGCCTTTTTAAGTGCGGCAATGCTCACCACAGGTTCGGCTCAGCTTTCTGTTTTTGCACAGCAGACGCTGAAATATGAAGCCGAAAACGGCACTTTGGGCGGCTCTGCCTATATCCAAACAGACAGCTCCGCATCAGGCTCTAGGTCAGTTAGTTTTTCAGACTCAAGCTGCACATGGTCACAAACTGTTACAGTCAGCGAAAGCGGATACTACAAAATAAAGCTTTACAGCCGCGGAGAAGGCTCGAATAAGATAAACAACCTTTCTGTAAACGGCTCAAATGCAGGCACTTTCAGCAGTGCAAACGGCTCTGCCTATAAAGCGTCCACAGTAAATGGTATTTATCTCAAAAAGGGTCAGAACACTGTCAAAATAACAATGTCGTGGGGATATTTTACTCTCGACTACATAACCATTGAAAAAATGAGCTCTTCAAATGCCTACACCGCCGCTGAAAATCTCGTTGACCCATACGCTTCACAAAGCACACAGCGCCTTTACAGCTATATGAAGGACGTTTACGGCAAAAAGGTCATAACAGGACAGTATTGTGACGGTGGTCTTAACGGCACTGAGTTCAAAGCTATAAAGTCCGCCACAGGTCAGACCCCTGCTATGTTGGGTCTTGACTTTATGCGCTATACTCCATGCCGTGTCCAGAACGGTGACACCTCCGACGCTGTCGAAAAGGCTATCGAGTTTTCACGGGCAGGAGGAATAGTAACATTCTGCTGGCATTGGAACGTCCCTGACAAATATCTTCTCTCAGGTACAGACGGCGGAAATCCACGTTGGTGGGGTGGTTTTTACACCAAAAACGTTGACCGCTCAAAGTTCTCGCTTACCAAAATAATGAACGGCTCAGACCCTAAGGGCTACAACACTCTTATGAGCGACGTTGACGAGATTGCCAAACAACTCAAACGTCTTTCTGACGCAGACGTTCCGGTACTGTTCAGACCGCTCCACGAGGCAAGCGGTGGTTGGTTCTGGTGGGGTGCAGATGGCTCGGAAGCCTACAAAAAGCTTTGGCAGGCAATATATGACAAGCTCACGAATGAATACAAGCTTGACAATATCATATGGGTATGGAATGGTCAGGCGGCAAATTGGTATCCTGGCGACGAATATGTTGACATAATCGGAGAGGATATCTACCCAGGCACAAGAGATTATTCAGCCCAAAGCTCAAAATATCTTGAAGCCACAGACTATTCACCAAACGGAAAAATAGTTGCCCTTACAGAAAACGGCTGTCTTTTCGACCTTGACAAAGCCTTTGATGCAAACACCGCATGGTCATATTTCGGCACATGGAGCGGTGAGTTTTGCATATCAAGCTCTGAGAAATATACCGAGAAAAGTATGTGGCAAAAGGTCTATAACAGCGACTATGCCGTGACACTTTCAAGTCTGCCCGACCTGAAAAGCTATCCTATCAGCAGTGACAATACACAAATAACTCTTGACTCCACGTCAAAAGAAGTCACATACGGCGACAGCATTACCCTAAAAGCCAGCGTGACCTCAGGCACTCCTCAAACAGTAACATGGAAAAGCTCCAACACAGCCGTTGCCACAGTAAAAGACGGTGTTGTGACCGCCATGGGCAAAGGCACAGCAAAGATAACAGCCTCCCTGCCTAACGGAAGGTCTGCCGTCTGCACAGTAAAGGTCACCACAAAAAAGCTTCCAACATCAGGCTATTTCTATGCAAGCACTGCACAGTACACAGGCAGTGCAATTATTCCGACAGTCACTGTTAAGGACGGAAGCAAAGTTCTCCGTCAGAACATCGACTATCGTGTGATAGTCACGAACAATGTTAAAATCGGTCACGCTAACATTACTATCTCAGGCATGGGCAACTACTACGGCAGTTATACCGCAGGCTTTGACATTATCCCAGCCAAGCAGACCATACAAAAGCTTGAAACAAGATACAAAGGCTTCTTTGTGGATTGGGCGCAGAAAGGCTCTGCCACAGGCTATGACATTCAGTATTCCACCAGTGCAAACATGAGCGGTGCGGCTTCCAAACACCTCACTGCCAACAAGCCAGATAACCTGACAATAAGTGGTCTGACAGCCGATAAGACCTACTACGTCCGTGTGCGTTCCTACACAAACGTTGGAAGCAAGACTTATTATGGTCCATGGTCTGACATAAAAAGCATAAAGACCGCAAAATATGATATCACAAAAGCTTCCGTTTCTGGCATTTCCACCAAGGCATACACAGGCAAGGCTATAACGCAGAACATTACTGTGAAATACAACGGCACTGCCCTGAAAAACGGAACTGATTACACTACTTCCTACTCAAACAACAAAAAAATCGGCAAGGCAATTGTCAAGATAACAGGCAAAGGCAAATATGGTGGCATTATCACAAAGAACTTTACCATAAACCCTGCCAAGCAGGAGATACAAAAGCTTACGTCTAAATCCAAAGCATTTTTCGTGGATTGGGCGCAGAAAGGCTCTGCAACGGGCTATGAGATACAGTATGCAACTAACTCCAAGTTTACAAACGCAAAGAAAGTCACCATAAAAAACAACAAGACCGACAAGACCACAATTTCCAAACTTAGCGGCAACAAGAAATATTACGTTCGTGTCCGTTCCTACACGACAGTGAACGGCACAAAATATTACGGTGCATGGTCGGTTTCAAAGAGCGTGACTACAAAAAAATAAGTACAAAGCACTCCGAGCGAAATACTGAAATGCTCCCCTTTTGTTAGACAATGTGGTATAATAGAAATATACCAATAAAAAATCTAACAAAAGGGGGCATTTTTATGCCAAAAGGAAAGCCGAACAAAAGATACACACCGGAATTCAAAATCAAAGTAGTGGAAACAATGCACAGAGAAAAGTTAAGCTATCGTGAAACTGCACGTCAATTTGACATACCGAATAGCAGAGTAACAGCATGGGAACGAATCTATCTTGAGGAAGGAGCGGATGGACTTTACGCAGAACGCAGAGGAAGGAAATCCACAGCGCGACCTCCGAAAATTAAGAAAGAAGAAGATCTGATTGCAGAAGTACAGCGTCTTCGTGCGGAGAATGCATACTTAAAAAAATTGAATGCCTTGGTTGCCGAGCGGGTACGGCAAGAGAAAAAGCACAAGTGATATGGGAACTGAGGCATGAACATAAGATATGGCTGCTCATTGAGATTGCTGATATTCCCCGCAGTACCTACTACTATTACAGTAAGCAATTTGATCATCCAAAGCCGGATCGATATGCTGAAATCAAAACTGAAATACGCCGCATTTACGATGAAAGCAAAGGTCGTTACGGATATCGGAGAATCACCAAAGAATTGAAGAAGAAATTTGTTGTCAATCACAAAACAGTACAGAAACTGATGCTTAAAATGGGCATATTTTGCCGTGTTCGTATGCACAAGTACAACTCATACAAGGGTAATGTCGGCAGAATTGCGCCGAATCTTCTGGAACGGAATTTCAAAGCAGATCAGCCAAATCAAAAGTGGGTAACTGATGTTACTGAATTTGCTTTGTTTGGAATTAAGCTGTATCTGTCACCGATCATTGATCTATATAATGGCGAAGTGATTTCATACAATCTAAGCCGTCATCCGAATTTGAATCAGGTAACGGATATGCTTGAGAAAGCATTTACAAAAATATCGGACAACACAGATCTGATTCTTCATTCAGACCAAGGCTGGCAGTATCAACACAAGCACTATCAGAAAATGCTGAAAGAGAAAGGCATCAGGCAGAGTATGTCCCGAAAAGGCAATTGTCTTGACAATGCCTGTGCCGAGAATTTCTTCGGCTTGCTGAAAACAGAGCTTCTCTATTTGCAGGAATTTCATTCTGTCGAGCATTTTATTCAAGAGCTTCATGAATACATAGAATGGTACAACAACAAACGCATCAAGCTTAAGCTTAATGGTCTATCTCCTATAGATTTCAGACAGGAAGCTGCATAACAAAAGCGACCAAGATTCCTCTTAGTCGCTTTGCATAAATTTTCTTTTGAATCTTTGTCTAACTTTTTGGGGTCAGTTCAGTTGCAAGGGATACTTCTTCGCCTTTATTCAGTTTTGTCATTGTACCGGTAGAGAGTTCCAGTGCATCTCGAAATGCCGCTTTGCTGATTTCTTTTTCGGCAAGTAAAACCCACAACTTCTTATAGCTTATCTTCATATTGGGCTACCTCCAACAAGGTTTTTACATTGTGACACTGTATTATATCATATATTTTCGCAAATATCAACAGAAATCGAATAAAAGCGAATGAAAATCGCATCATCGTGCGATTTTCATTCGCTTAGGTCGTTCATACCGGCAAATCATCGTCAACTATATAGCCATACCCTCTTTCTTCTAATGAATACCTATTTTTCCACTTTTCATAAGCATGGCCAAGTATTGAATCGGTTTCGATGAGTCTGTTATTGGCCGTTCTGGCTTGTACAATAATACGTCGCACAATGTCCACCTCAATTGCAGCTATCGTTTTGTTGTGATTTTTGACTACAATCACAGGATTATCGAGTCTACTCCATGAGCGCAAACAGTTGTGCAAGACGCTTCCGGTTTCAAAATAGTCCACGGAACTCGAAAGCCATGTAAATGAGAATCCGTCAATGCAACACGGTGTGATCATCGGATCAGTTTTTGCAAAAGGCGTAGAATACTTTACCGGCTGAGGCAATCTCGGCGAATAGTACTCGTCGTCATATTCATCTTCTTCCTCAAAAGCGTTTCTACCCGTGCTTACTTTTCTCCAATTAGCCCTTTCTTTCTTTTTGGCACTATCGTTCAAGTTCCCATACATTACTGCTTCCAGATTGGTTTCGTACAGGTTATCTTCCAGTCGTTTGAGAAGAGATCGCGCTCCTTTGAACTTTGAATAATCCGAGAAAAAGGTCATTGCACCTGGGAATAGATGAAACTGTGAAAGAATCTCATAGATTGAATCGGAAGATATCAATTCTCGGAAAAGGTTAACGTCATTCAGTATTTCCCAGAATCGCTCACATTCCTTGATATAGAAGAACAAACCCGTATCTTCAAAAAAGATTTTCCTCACCGTTTTTGCATTAGGTAGTGAGCTTTCTCTATATATTGTCGGCACATTATAGGAATTATGAAGCCTTTTAGCGACATGTTTAAATGAGCCGTCAATGCAGCGAGAGTTATCGGTGAAAGGAATTGCATCATAAAATCTCCTCGAATAGCCCAGAAATCGGCACATAAGGACATACTTATCAAGTGTAAGTTCCGATCCCGTGAAAGGTAATGTTTCTTTTTAGAAAACACAAGATTTTTTGATCTCGGGTTTCTTTCAGACTCTCTCATACATTTAGGACAGACCATTTTACCATTTTGAAAAGGTGCATTGAAGTGAAGTTCTTTATCCGGTTCCTCAAACAGAGGTAATTGAAGCGTTGCCCAATCTGCAACAACCGGTCTCTCAGTTTTTTCAAAAGATGAACGTTTTCCAAAATACTCGGGGTAAGCCGGAATATGAGCGTTGCAATGAGGGCAAACCCAAACGTGACGGGTAAGATTTGCCTGCCATTCATGCCTAATAGCCCATGAGTACCGACGTTGTTTTCTGCTAGAAAGAATCTGTCCGGCAGTTGCAATATCAACGGTTTCATTATGCTGTTCTACATTATATCCGCAGGGAATAAGCAATTTTTGAGTATTCACAACTGTCAGGACTCCTTTCGATATATTCCTTATTTGGCAAAAATGTATCTTTCTGTTCTGTAATTCATGCAGTCCATTTTCCAGAAGAAATACGGTGCCTTTGTTGCACGGTAACAACAACCGAGACGCCATTTTCAATTGCTCCTAAGAGAATGTGTGCAACTTCTTCCTGTGTTGCCACTCTTCCGGCAAGAAAAATGTCGATATCTTCAATGACAATAACCTTAATATCTTTGAATACCTCTTCCATTGGATAATCTCCAGAATAGTAATTCCCCTGGCGAATAAAAGAATGAAATGAATCCATGAATTCTTCACTCGACATTGCTTTTACCTCATTAGTTGGAATGAGTTCACAGATTCTTTTGACATAAAAAGTCTTTCCATATCCAGAGGGAGCATCAAGGACAACATAAGAAGCTGGTACTTTTCCTTCTCTTTTGACTCTATGCAGAAGCACCCTCATTCTCATTCTCCAAATACATTTTGAGATCTTTCCGGTAATAATCAATTTGTGTACGATGAGAATAATGGAACAGATAACCATTATGGCTGCTGCATACAACACATAGCGAAATACGCCAAGACCTTCGGTGTAATTGATATCATGTTTAAGTTCGGCTAAATACGAGTAATCGGTGCCGAAAAAGATAGGCTTCAAGAACAGGTAATGCAGCAGGTTGTTATACAAGAAAACTCCGATTGTAAGAAACGCTGTTGAACAAGCAGCTAATGTCCATTTACCCCATGTTCTATTTATCTTTGTTTGTATCATCGCAAACAAAAGTAATACGAAGCCAGAACATAATACGTATGTTCTGTACTCAAAATCTCGGCTTTTTGCAAACCATAAGTCACATAAGGGGAGGGTCAGCATCCCTACAGAAATAAGAAACAAAACAACGATGCCGGTCCATTTTGCGAAGCTTTTCATATGTTCACCTCCTAGTCTTCATCACTTGTGTACATTTCGATTTTATTGTAATAATCAATTACGCTTTCTTCAGCATAATCTCTAGCTTTCATTTCGCACATCTGAAAATAATAAGCTAAATCATCGTCTTTTCCGTCGACGTAGTTCTGAAAATCTTCTTCATATATGGGGACAAAGTAGAATGTCAGAAGATCTCTATATTCAACATCCACAGAGTTATAGGCATCAATAAGTCGGTGCTGGTATGCGTGATAACTTTCGTGGCAAATAGAATCTAACATTTCCTCTGCCGGCATTGATTCAAGATATGTAATACTCACTGTAATGGTGTGAGTTCTGTCATCATACTGTGCGATAGTCGATTCTCGCAGTGTATCAATTTTCACATTCAGTTCATGAGGCAATCCCAAGTAGGACGCTTCTATATTGGCAACGGTCTGCAATGTATTTGCCTTCTCATTGAGATTCAGTGTGTCCCACCTGTCTTGAAGCAGGTTGCTTACAGTGTCAATATTGGCGGCTATGGTATATTCGGCTTCAGAATTCGGCACCTCAGCCGTAGTTGTTTTGAATGCCATGGTTCCGCCAAAGACACTGTTAATGCCTATCGGAATAACAAGTATCATCATGCAGAAAGCGGCAATAGTTCTTGCGCCTAGCAAACCAAATTTAATTCTTCGCTGCACAATTTGTCTTCTCCGCGCCTCGTTCATTATTTTTTGAGAAAAAATCATCACGAGATAACTGCAGCACATCACAAATAAGGTTACAATGGCTGCAACCGTCAACGGTGTCATATCTTTTCCAAACGCCAGCAAAGTATAAATTTCATATGGTAATACAATATTGACAAAGACACTGATATTATTTCTACGGCTCTTAAACGTGATCAAAAGACCAACTGTAGTGAAAATCAACAGAAGCCCCCATAATGCAATTTGCGAAACAGTCAATGTTTTGCCGGGTATACACCTGAACAGAATACTCTTAAACCGAATCATCGAAATGATTGCCCAAAAAACATTTTCGAAGACATATGCTGCTTTACTCATTGTGTTCTTGTTGCACATACTTTTACCTCCAACAGATACTTCGTCACAAACTGAGCATGGGGGGCGGAACTTTCATGTTCCAAAGTTCCGACGCCCACACTCTGCTTCAAATCAGCAAGAAATAACTGATTCGCTCTGATGTTTCTTCAACTGTCAATGATTCAGATATCTGCTTTCATCGTGAATTCTAGGGAGTACCGTATTAATAACCTCATTCACATGGTCTACAGGGATGATTTCTACCGCAAACTGTTCAGTTTCCTCCTTAGACAACTGGTCGTAGTTATCACGGGGAATGAACACTTTCGAACACCCGGATTGTTCGGCCGCCTGAATCTTTGTCAGGGTGCCACCGATGGCAAACACATTGCCAAAAAGATCAATTTCGCCGGTGTAAGCGACATTACCCTCAACAGGCATGTTAAACACAGCAGAAAGCATAGAAACCATGATTGCAACGCCTGCAGAAGGGCCATCCTTAACAACAGCACCTTCGCCAAAGTGAAGATGCACACCGAAGTCCTCATTATCAGGCAAAAAGTGTGTCCTTATGTACGTCTTGGCAAGTTTAACACTGTCGATTGCGCTTTCTTTGGGAAGTCCCGTAATACAAGTGGAATTATCAGAAGGAATGATCGCTGACTCGATGGAAAACGACATTCCGCTGTTATTGCCACTTACAGCCAGTGCCTTTGAAAAGCCAGGAACGTTCTTTTTCAGAAGGTTTCCTCTCGGAATCGGTTTCGGGCCGAGAGAAACGAAAACGTCATTTGCATCGATGCAAACATGGTCTGCATCCATTGTCCGATAAAGCTTGTCATTGACGATTCTATCTACAGCTTTTTCGAGGTCTCTTACTCCAAACGAAGTACAGTAATCCTTCAGCAGAATTGATTTAGCCTCATTTGTGATGGAAAACTTGATTCCGGCCTCTGCATATTCTGCATCAAGTTTGGGCAGCAAGTACTTGTCAAGAATCTGTTCCTTATCTGCATATGTGTAACCATCGAGCTGAATAATGGAGAAGCGATCCAGAAGCCAAGGTTCCATAGACGACAAATCATTTGCTGTTGCAATGAACAAGACATTTGACAAGTCAAGCGGAACTTCAAGAAAAACATCGGTAAATTCTGACGAATTATCGAGCAAGTCAATAAGAGCATTGCTAACATTGACTCCGTTCATCTTGCCAAGCTTGTCCACCTCGTCCAGTTGAACGAGTACCTTTGTAGTTCCGGCTTTTGCAAGTTCTCGTACGATAACTCCTGCATCGGAATCCTGCCAAGTCGGTTCAAACCCTTTCAGCATATGGGTGTCTGCCACACCATTGAGCGAGATTTTTACATACGGAATTCCGAGCCCTTTTGCGATGCTTTTGCAAATAGAACTCTTGCCGATACCCGGTCCTCCCGCCAGCAGAATGCGTTCACTGGAAAAGCTCCTTTTTTTCAGTGCTTTTGAGTAAAAGGATTTAGCTATCTTCTCCTTTACGGACAACAGTCCAAAATGCGTGCTGCTTACACAGTCAAAGAAAGCATCCTTATCAAACGCCTCGAAACCCCCTTTTTCAGGGATAATCGAAGTCAGATACTCAAGCCTTCTTGATACGGTCGCCTTTTCATGCGGATTCAAGTTTGAAGTCAGAAGAAGTGTCAGACCTTTCTTGATTTCATCCCGAACATTCTCACTGAAAAGCTCCTTGTTTCGATGATATCGCAACTGCACATTGGAGGTATCCGCAATAGGTTCAAGGCGGTTATTAACCATTTCACTGTCAACGACTACACTTGTTCGTTTTCCAGCTTCATCCCAACAGTTAATGATCATACGAATAATGCTATGAACACCCTCCTTGAGTCCTCTGACCCCGTTGTCACTACAGAACCGTTTGACCATGTAAAGCAAAACATCAGTAGGGAAGACGATATCCGTTTTCGAAAGATCATAAGTTTTAAGCAACTGAGGAATAACATACTCCTGGGCAATTACGACTTTATCGTCATCATCGTAATCATCAACCATGATTACCTTAAAACGGTTGAGAAGAAACTCGGGAATACCATTAGTCGAATTGGCAGTAGCGATATAAACTGTATTGTGCGTATCAATACCTGTTTCCAAGAACGCATCATAACAAACATGCTCATCGGACAGGGTATCAAGCAAAGCATCAGCAGGATTACCATCTTTGCCGCCACTTGCCATTTTGTCGATTTCGTCCAAGCCAATTACCGCTTCTGTGATTCCAAGTTGGTAAAAAGATTTAACCAGTTTCCCAGCATCAGAACCATCATACGAAGAATCGGTGCCCTTGATTTCAAGTGCTGAATTAGCGCCATTCAGATGAATGACATCATAGGGAAGCCCGTATGCTTCCGCGATTGCCTTGATAATAGTCGTTTTCCCAGTTCCAGGACTACCGACGAGTAGCAAACGAAGTCCATGGTTCTGTGTGTATTTGCTTGCGATAATTGCCTCGACGATTTCCGTCTTAACCTTGTCAAGTTTGTACAGCCGCTTGTTAAGAGTTTCCATAATACTATTTCTATTAGGAACACTCTTTGCTGAAGTTGTTGGAGTGATATTAAGAATATACTTCAACTTGAGAAGGCTCTTTCCAGGCTTCATTACTCCGCTGCATTCAGCAAAGAGATTTTCGATATCTCTCTGCTGCTGATGTGTGTATGTTTCGCGGCAAATATCAAACTTGAGACGAAGTTCGTCCAACTTTGTGAATCTAACAACATCCTCATCAGTCTTAATTCCGTACTTTTTGCCGCTCAACTGCTGAGCAATGTTTTTCTGCTGACCCGATGCAAGGCCAAGGAACTTTTTCATCAAAATGAATTTTTTCTTGATATCGACAACGCTATCGAACATTTTGTAAAAATCATGTGTACATACAATTTTGGCAACGAACTTGTCATGAATAGATCTGCCGATTGCATATACCTCATGACCTTCATCGCACGAAGCAACCTGAATGATTGTTTCAGAATTGATGCTAATATCAAACGTTGCTTCCCCGTTCTTTACAGAGAATGAAGTTTTCTCCTTGAAAGATTTGATATTCTTAGTAATATGACCATGCTTCACAATGCACGGATTACCTTCAACGCTGTCAAGCATAGCCCTACGAATAGCCATATCCCGCATATGTTCAATGCCGTGTTCGCGTCTGTCGTCATCCATATGCAAATCTTCTGACAACCCAGAAAGAAGTTCTCTGATATCAGCCTTCAGTTCCTCGATTTCCACATCTTCATCACAAGATACGCTTTCGTTAGTTTCATTGTTGGTGTTTTTTTTAGGTTCGAGCGGCTGATCAGTGGCTTTGTGGTCACTCATTTTATTTTCTTCTGCAATTGACATAACCTTTTCCTCGCCAGTGTTAGAAATAGACGCATTGTCCTTTTTCATGATTATCTTCCTTTCACCATTGTATATTTTCCGAGATTGAAAGCAGAATCGGCTGTTACAATCATCGGCGTGTTAATGAAACTATTGTCTTTGACACAAGTAATGAGTGTGTTCGCCGAAGATAGCATAGTTTCGTTCGGCACCAAGATTTTTGATTTCGGTATCATAATCTGCTGCGTTGCAACAACGATACCCGAAGGTAATTCCTGATATGTGTACTCGCTGAGTTCTTTTTCAAACAAAATGCTCATGTTTTATCCTCCTTGCAAATTTGTTCCTCTGGACGTCTTTATTATCGTTCAAAATCGGAAATTCTTCCGTATCGCCCAAGTAACAAGGATCTGATAATACGTAACATGCATGTCCGATCTATGTAACAAGAGCGTGGAAACATAACGAAAATGTCCCACGCTCTTGTTTTATAAGTTTCAGATTCCCCACAGCGCATTCCCACCGGTATGCCCAACAGAATGATCATCCTGTGATACCAAGTCGAAACTGCCTGTTTCGGGATTGTGCTGCCATGTATAGCCTTCGGGTGTATACCCATGTGGGGATTCCATCCTTTCCATTGCACCAAACGATATGTCCTGCAGTTTTTCAGGGCTATCATACATGTGATCCTGAAAATCCTCTTTGCAGGCATTGAATTGTTGGTAGATGCTCATGTCGTTTGCAACATTTCCCAGTTCAACATGATGCTTACTTTCAAATTCCGGAAACACACCTTCGACAGACAATCCATCGGCAAGTTCTGCTGTTCGTCTTTCAAATAGAACACCATTTTCAGATTCCAAGCCATCCATAGCCATGTTGCGAGTCGTTATTGGAATAGGATCACCAGGGATGAATTCATCTCCGTCATAATGTCGCTCTATGTAGTCAGCCGCTTTGTCAAACCCATAAGAACGAGCATAATCCGCAGCCTTCTCCGCTTCGGATTGAATATCACTGTCATCGAACGCCGCCTCCAGCGGAAGGTCTGGAATATCTTCCACATCGACATTTTCAGCCGTATCAATGCTGATATCATTCGTTTCTGCGGAATCAAAGTCAACCCAATCACTCGTCTCGGGTACCTCAATCGTCTCAGTTTCGGAAAATTCCATTGATGCGTCATCGAATTCATTCATTATCGGTTACTTCCTTTCCTTGATTATTGATATCTGTCAAAAGCTTTGAGACAGTCTGCACCCCAAATGAGATGCCGTTTTCCATAGAGCATTTTCTTAAGAGATGAACGGCAATGCAGCTGCATTTCTTTCTGAACATAGCCGTATCCTCAGTATTAATGCGAAATGATAAAACAATCGGAATGCGGACAATGTGCGAAGCAATCTCTTCCGGAGTGTTCAGTTTGAGCTGCCGCTCGGCAAATATCTGTTCTGCAAGCATATTTGCTTCTTCCCGAACAGCAACCGAGCAGTGGTTACACCCCGCTTTTTCACAGAAGGCGAACGGACAATAATCCTTGCCATGGGCAGTCAAATATTTTGTGTTTGTTTTGACTATATGCTCATCCGAAACATGCTTCAGGTGTTCCCTGTCGGGCGAGTAATCCATTCTGGCGGGCAGAGCCGATCTAAGAAAACGATTCTTAAGCACGAACTCACCGGCGGACATAAGGGAAAGCACATCACAGAGGTTGTTATCCGCTCCGATATGTTCTCTCAGCATTTCTGCCTCCTCGCCGCTTAGCCGGAAAGAAATTATATTGTCAACGTTATCGAGCATTCGCCCGCCAACACGCGAAGGGGATTGATCTGAAAAGATGACGCCAACTCCGTATGCCCTGATTTCAGTAATGACGTTGATCATTAACTGTGTCATAGTGCTGTTCAGAGCTTTTTCCTCTTGTGTTGCACCCTCTCCCTGATCCAGCAAAGCGTGAGCTTCGTCGATCAAAACGATATTTCTAAGCCGGTGATCGCTCTGTCTTGTGGATTTCAAATAGGCCAATATGCTGATGAGAGTCAAAGCTGAAACTAACGATTTTTGCTCCGGTTCAAGACTTCCCATTTCGAGAACTGCGCATCCGTTCAAAAGATCCTCCACAGACGTAGAATGTATCGTATTAAACGTGCGAGGGCACCTCTCAATCAGACTTTGAAGCCTGAAAGCGCCTCCGGACATCATATTTCCTTTTACTTCATTGCTGTAACTGGATCTGGAAATGACACGCTTAAAGACTCGGACAAAGTCAGCCATATCAAAAATGGAAACATTGCCGTCTTCACTCGTACTTATGTCTGTCCAGCCGTTCAGAGTATATGCCTCCGCAATCGCCTTTTCAAAAAGCGCCGGCAAAGGATCGGGCAAAGAAAAAGCGGCCTTAAACGCAGACAACAAACTGCTCCTATATTCACCGAGAGGCACATCCTTTGGGACATAAAACGGGTTGATAAGCAACGGAACTACCGGTCGTTCCACCGTAAAGACCCTGCTGTCTTTCATGCCGGCGACCAGATCGCGATATTCACGTTTGACCGGTTCGAGTATCAAAACAGGAATACCGCAAATCTGGAACTGCGTTATCAGCTGCTTCAAGAGAGTGGTTTTTCCAACACCCGATTTCCCCATTACAGCGGTATGGAGTAACATTTGCTCAAGAGGAACAAATAGCCTCTGCAACGAATATACGGATCGTCCCAGATACAGACCTTCTCTATCGTCATTAGTCAGTTGTTCGGGTAAGAGATCCACTTCGGGCATCAACGAGAATGCGTTTCTATCGATGCCGATGAAGTAGCTGTCTTGCATCGGCAACTGAAAGATTTGTGAAATCTCCTCAGATGTCCATTTACTTAAGCTTGCTGTATCCGATTTCTTAAGATTGTGAGAGATTTTCCAAGGTTGGTTATAAATGCTGTACTTCTGATACGCTGAAACAGCAATGGTCCGAAAGGCCGTCCCGTGTACGGACTGCTTTATTCTGGCGGTAACCAGTGCAGCACTGGTTACCGCCCCTACAACGACAAGGTTTACTTCGGCGAAAGGATTTGCGACTTTCTGTGCATAATATTTCCATCGATCTGCCGACGCCACAGCGAGGCTGTCACGCATATTTGGCACTACGCCATCCACTGCTTGTGAACAATGAGCAGTGTTTTTTGCGATCAGCTGGCGTTCGTCATCAGACAACAGCGCTGGAATAATCTGAATACATAAGCCACAGCCGGAGCCGTCCAAAACGGAGTAAATCCGCTTCCAGTCAACACTTTCGACTACAGACGGCGATTTATATGTTTCCTGTACGCCGTATTCCTGTATGTCCTGTTTCATTAATGCCCAGACAGAGTCAGTATCCATTTTGGAAATATGCTTTCTGTAGTTCTCAAAGGACACTTCTTCTACAGTAAAACCAGACTGATGAAGAAGCGAAAGAATACCTTTTTCGAGCGCTTCTTGGCGGACAACACAATCCTGTTCAGAACTGTCATGGGTTCTGAGTGTAAGCAAATGATGAATACGGCTACCTGCTTTTCTACCCGCGATTCGAAAAATCTCAATTGCCGTTTGCCCATTTCCTGCAGAGGATAGATAGCAAGCATCTTCGCAAATCGTTTTTGCAAGCGTTAAGCTGACTTCATTGTCGTCTGAGATAGGAACTGCCTTGATGCGATATGAAGTCAGCGCAAAGTATTCTCCTCCATCAAAAAACTTCTTCATATACGTCCTCCTAAATGAACGGATTGTGTTGATAGTTCGGTACGGAGCTCATAAGTTGATTGATCACCTTGACGGGACGTGAGCTGAACACCTTGTACAGGCAGCCCGCCAGACCACCTGTACAAAGCACAGCGATAAAATAGAACTCCGTGCCGAAAAGCACTCCGGCAATGATAGAGCAGAACGCTGCAGCAAAGATCCATGCTAGGATTCTTATCCTTTGTCTGTTAAGTTCCTCTCTGTGTTTCTCATAGCGCCTACTGCCATATCTGATCATTTCACCGGTTACGCCGTTGAGCCTAACCAGTTTATCCCACGCTTCAGAGGCGATGGTTCTATTGGCGGTATTCTCCATGTCTATGTCCCCAAAGTCCTGAGTTGCTGCCCGTAGGACAGCGAGATACAGTTTCTTCTCTGTGGGGTACTGGCTCATTAACGGTCTCAGAAGGACGATGGTTTGTTCCCAGTTGCCGGCAGCAAGGTGACTCATGGCTTGAGAATATGTCCTGTCATACTGCATTAGTTGTTGGTCTTGCTGCGGATCATAAACCGGGTGTCCACACGAGTCACACTCCATTCTCATTCTGCTGCGATTGTAGTGAAAACTGGAGCAGCCACAGCGACTACAGACGCGATCCATAGAATCACCACCTTTCTAACGGTACGATAACAATTATCGATTTCTGGGAGGCAAAGGCTTGCTGACTGTAGCCTGGTGCGGCATACGCGCGGGAATGTGATTATGAGGCTGGATACCAGTTGCGTGACCGCTGTGATCCTGATCGTCACGAACCGGCTGATTGCTCGGCTCCACAGGAATGGAAGCAGAATAGACGCCCTGTCTCTGTTGCTTCAGCGCTGCGTTGATCAAAGGGATCAACGCAATCAGGTAAACCAGAGTTGTGATTATGAAGGCGAAGACCGCCGACCTTACAGATACGTCAATTCCCAAAAGCAAGGCGGAGAGAGCAATCACAGCGGTTTCAAGGATACAACAAACGACGGAGAGTCCAGCTGCTTTGCGAAGGTTGCTGTTCCAGTATGTTACGAGGTATGCCACAGGGATTCCAACAGTGAGAAGTGTGCCGCCGATGTACACTGCGAGACGAGCGGTTGCTGCTTCAGGGGCAAGCCACCAGAAAAGAAACTGGGGAATCAAAACGATGGCTGCAAGGACGGGGATCAAAGAGTAGTTTTTGCGTGTCATTTTCATCATTCCTTTCACTTCTTAAAATCTATAACCGCAGATGGGGCAAACGCTATTGCCACGCATCACGTTTCCGTTACAGGACGGGCAACGCTTGTACCGATCAGGCATGGGCGGAGGCGATTCCGCAGATGAGGTGTTTCCCTGGGCGTCAAATGATACGCCGCCAAACATATCCGTGTGCCGGGTCATTTCGGTCAGCGGTTCCCGCAGCGCCGGAAGCATCTGTGAGAGCATCATCATCTGCATCATCATGGGAGCCATTCCGCCAGCGTTCCCGTTGGAATTACATGCAGCACCACCAGTAGGAACCTGCCCTCGAGAAGGGATTCCGGTCATCATTTCACCCAGAGTGCGGTTATTGACGTTGCCGTTCCATACTCTTTGCAGATTATCCAGTTCGAGATCGGTTCTGGTTTTTCCACCGGCATACTCCTGCTCCAGGCTATAGAGTCTCTGAATCTCCGAATCGGGGACATTGATGGCTACAAGGTCAAACCGCTCCAGCTTGATACCGTACTCAGACAGACCGGACCTTATCGTGGTGACCGCCATATTTCCGATGTGGGAGAGTCTGCTATTGAACTCAGTGACATCGAGCTTGCTGATCTCTCTGGAAACGGCTTCTCTAATGGGAGCGAGAACCATCTGTTCAATACACGGATCAATATCTTCATCCGAAAACACGGAGCTATAGCTTCCGACCAGTTTTGTGAGAACCTTCAGAGGGTCGGAGATTGAGAAGGAAAGGTTGCAAGATGCAAGCGCTTTCATTGTAAGACGGAAGCGCTGCTCCCGGAAAGGGAACTCTCCAGTACCGAGCTTGAAAAACTTTGCTCTCTCCGTCGACACAAAGAATACAGACACGGTGGTTCCAGTATCTCCACGGGTCAGGATGTTACGGAGCCTTACGAAGAAGAGGTCAACGCCTGTGAAGATTTCGTATCTGCCGGGACCATAGGGACGCGAAAGCGTACCGTTGATAGCAACGAACGCAGTGGTTCCCGGAGGGACAACCAGAATACTTCCGTTGACAATTGCGGAGTATTGTCCGCATACATCCGGCTGAATTCGGATTAAACCGTTTCCACCTGGATCTCTGATGATTGATTGGTACATAGTCTCATCTCCTTGTACTTATGATATCTATTTCACGGCCAGGTTTTTCAGAGTAGGGTGATAATAGAGCCTGTGATTTCCGCTTATACGTTCTTCTGAGAAGGCCCTCTGAGCTTCTTTCAGGCAATCTCCAGACGCAGGCCGGTAACTAAAGTGGATCAGCATCGGCGATATGCCTCTCTGTGAATCCTTTTTGAGCCGCGCCTTAAGATCGCTATAGGAATGAACGTACAGACCGCGATGGCTGTAGTAGCTTAGTGTTTCCGATGTGCATATGGGAACCCGGGCACATTTGAAGTCGTAATGATCGCTTGAAATCTGATCATCCGACAGATTCAAGTAATCGAAGCGTACAATTCCTTCCTCAGTTCCGTCCCAAGTGACATCACAGTGGACGGGAATCCCGTTGATCCATGCAATCGTCCAACAATGCCAGCCGTCCGTTTTGGTTCTGCCATAAACCTTGATGCAGGGGATGCCGATTCGCCTGAAGCACAACAGCAACAATGCATTATGTCCTTCGCATACACCCGATGAAAGAAGCACAGGTCCCACAATATTGTGATCCCGAACATCGCTATGATTGGAATATGCGAGCTTCTTTGAAATACGTTCGTACACGAGAATCTCACGGTCAATCATTTGCAGATGAGCAGTTCCACGAACGGTGCGGCAAACACTCTTCCGCACCTGCTGCCGGATTCTATCAATGATTTCAGGGGCATACAGGATTGGGTACTCTAGAGTGCCTGTCTGACCTCTACGGGTGAATTCGCTTTGAAATCCCAGATAGAAGAATTCCGGGTGATCGTCTCTGATTGCTTTGTATGCCGCAAAGCAATCAGATGCAGATACTTCAGGATTGCTTATGGGGAAAGTCGTTTTACCTGAGTAATCTCCCCGGAGCAACTGGGCATTGATGCGGTCATAAAACGCCTGACCCTGTCGAGTAAGAAATCCCCTATAATATTCAGAACCCAGTTTCTCCGGTTCCTTCATCATTATGAGTCACTCCTTTCTATGCTTAGGTATTACCAACTTAATCTTCAGACATCCTTTGCCATCGATACGCGTATGAAGTCTGATATTTCCAGCATATCCGTGTGTGCGAAGACATTGACTGGAAAGCCGCACGATTTCATCCGTCGGCGGAATCAGACGCTTGTCTTCGCTAAGATCCTCCTGCGGAGCCGTGCCACGCGAAAACACAATGATTTCCGCCTCGGCAAAGTCTTTCCCAATGCTACCCAGCATTTTCTTCCGAATCGGGTCGCACACGAAGATACAGACGGGAGACGATGCCGCGCGTGCAGCACCACTCACCTTGTCGGTTCCGCTGTAAAACACACCGAGATCAGGGTGAGTATGCCCTTCCAAAGCGAACTCCGAAGGGCCGCAGAGCTTGAGAAAAGGATCAACCTTATAGCCGAAGGCGTCTGTATTGAATTTGGCTTCGTTTCTCAGAAACTCCTCACGATGATACTCCAAAAAATCGAGCCCCGGATTGTATTCTCCGTTAGGACCAAGGTTTGATGCTCCGACCGGATTGCGATTCATAGTCTGGATCTCGATGATATGGCTAATAATTGTTATCGGGTTGCCATCATCATCGACCATAAAATGTCCCATCCCGTAGAGTTTCTGCTCATTTACATTCATGGGAGATCTTCTTCCATACGAAGTGATAGAAACGAACTCCTGGTAAGGTTCGGGAAGGATGATAACTTTATTGCGTCCTTTGCCATGCCTTTCCTTGACATAAACATCACCGCACTCGCTTTTGATGATGTCCATGGCCTCCTTAAGGTTGCATACCGGATAGGTTTTGGACTGCGGAGGACGTCTGGTAGGCATAGGGGTATAATTGGTCACGATACTTCATCTCCTTTCAGTGGTGTCTGCCGGGAAGGGGCGGTGGTGCGGTCATAGGGTTTACTGTTCCCTTGCGAGGCGGAAGAACCATCAGTTCAGGGGCATAAAGCAGTTTGGGATGAATCGTAGGGAAACGTTTGGCAGCAACCCCATCCTTATGCCACTGTGCCACGCTGCTATTTGCCATGCTTTCATATCGAGTCACACCGGGATCATGAATCATATCGCGCACGAGCTTGTCCACGACAGTAGTCAGGGAACTCGTGAAAGGAATCCAGGTGTCAATGCAGGCATTCCCGGAACGAAAAACGTTAGGACTCGCAAGATAATGATCTGAGGCATACGAGGCCGATATGGATTTCAGCGGATATCCGGGATAGCAAATGATATCAACCGTCATAGATTCACAGGCTTTAGGCGTGGAGTCCTCGTTTGTGGTGAGGTAATGCGAAGGTGCCTTAACCATCACCTTAAGGTGCATCGCCTCGCCAGCTTTCGTCTGAACCCTCTGGGTCGTCACATACTTAGGGTTGTATTTCCGGACGATTTCCTGGTAATCGTTCTTCAAAGCCTCGGCAGAGTCTTCTTCGGTGATCGAGACTTCTCTCGTGTGACCGTATTCATCGGTATAGTTGGTTGAGTAACTCATATTGAACCTCCTTTTAGAGCTTATGGATTTCGTGCATTTTCTTGTGATCCTCATCGAGTGCAAAGACTGTCCTCGTGATCTTTTCGGTATCCAAAAAGTCAAGAGCTCCGTTACGCTGAATTACTTCGATATGAGCGCCAAGAGGGTACCCAAGGTCGTAGAGTGTCATTTTCTGAATTTCTTCACTGCAACAGATGTCAAAAGCATGCAGAATCTCGCCATGAGAGAATGTCGCACTGTCATGAGCGCATTTCCCCTGGACGCTACACTTATCGCACAGAAGATCGTCAAGAAAAACACGACCCTCATGCTTCATCACCTTGATAGAGGTTCCACACGAATGGCACACATCATCCACGATAAAGCCGGCATGGACGATTTTCCTGTAATTCAGGCGATGAACAGACATCTCAAAATCCGTCGTACCGAGGATGACGGAAATCTGCTCAACAGCATTTTTCAGTGTGACTTCCAAGACATTGCCATGAAGCCACTCGATCTTTGCAGGTGGATGGATTGCACATCCCGGACAGTTACGTTTCCGCAAAGGATGAGAGGAACTCAATTCCAGATTGGGATAAGCTGTGTAGGTCAGTCTGCGATTCATCACAGCTTCGCACCCAACAACACTGGCCCTAAGCTGTTCAGCACTGAGATGAGCAGCCATCGAACTGGCAAGGTTTGAGGTGCGAACGATTTCACTGACACCGTCAATTTGCCTGATCTGGGGCCCTGTGCAGGACGTCCTGATGCTGCTGTCCTTCATCCAGCTTTCGTCAATCAGACAGCGAAGGCAGAACTCGGTGTTGTCAAGAATCACGCTCTGGGCCATTTCATCATGTGTTCCATCCATGATGATAATCGGTCTCCGCTCTTCCGGGAGCTGTCGGATCAACTCATTCAACAGTACTTTGGCATCGAAATTATCGACTGCTGCAACTACATAATCATAATCAGAAAACGCTTCAGGTCCGAGCTTACAAAGATCACCGTCGATTCCATTGGAAGAGCAACCGTCATCCAAAAGCGGCTGTACCCGATCAGCCGAGCATTCCGCCTTGTTTCGTCCGGCATCCTCCGGTGTGCGAATCAAACAGCCGTGTTTAGCGGCGTTCTCAAGTGTAAAGAAATCGAAGTCCATCGTATCAGGAGAAAGTCCCATTTTGGCAAATTTCTCCATGAGATGCGTTCCAACCGCTCCGGCACCAACAATCAGTATGCGCAGGGCATGGAATAAAGGGCGATATTCTGAGAGTTTCAAAGCGTTATAAACGACTTTGTTCATGTTAGATAATCCTTCCTTTCCGGGCTGTCATAACAACTTCCCATTACTCTTAAATCGGTGACCTCTGGAACAGCGGTAACAGTTTTCTCCACTGTCCCAGAAGATCACCTGACTCTCACCAGGGACATTCCTTTGCTTATCAAAGGGGCAACAAGGAAACTGTGCGGGCTTGATTCCGCGGGGACCATTGCCGTTCTCCGAGGTTCTTCGAGTTGCATTAGCTATTGCCGACGCGGAAGAACGGCGGGGAGGCAGCGCCCTTGTAGAGGAAGAACTACTAGTTCTAGTTTGAGCATGGCTGACTGTTGATGAGGGTATGCCCACATTGACCCGAGGCGGGAGCGGAGGAGGTGCATTGGCGGATTTTTCTTTGCGTCCCTTTTTCGTAACACATGCGATTATGATTCCGCAAGCAGCCAAACCCAAGCCGACAAGGATGCATATTGTCACCATCATGTCAGCTCCCTTTCGTTTACGCTACGCCGGCATTGTCGCTGATTGCCAGGACGTCACCCTCCTGCAGATCAAGTCCTCCTAACGTTTCATTGGTGTCGCTGGTAGATGCCCCGGTGCGCTTGTTCTCAAAGAGAATCTTGCTGTCATTGGGATTCACGCCAATGTCAACTGCATACTCCTGCAGAACCTGTCCGAGAGTGTTCGTGCCGTACACAGCAGCCTGAGGGTAAGTAGTGCCGGTCACCTTGTTGAGCAGATCGATCCCAAAGGCGCCTTCGGTGGCGGCAAGAGCGCCGTCAATAGGGTAGTTTGTCATAACAGTAATCTCCTTTTATTTGTATTATGGTTTCCCACTACAGTGGAGTATTACCTCCACTGTTTCGGTTAATTACCATTCAACTCTCATCAGGTGGGATATTGTTTCTGTCATTCGTTTATTGCTACAGCAAGAGTTTTCAAGTTTCCAAGGACTTCGACCTTCTCATCCTTGCTAAGTGCGCCAGTAGCATACTTGACGATTTTCTTGTAGTTCATATCAGGGGTGATAAGGCAACAGTCAAGATAGTTGTCAAACATCTTACTGTTGAATTCCTGACCAGAGATGGAATAGGTGTAACGGTAGGTGATTTCGCCATCATCCTCGTCAAGTCTGAACCCTCCATATCTGAGAGTTTCATTGATCCGAGTAAGCATGCTTCCCATCAGCATTCTGTACTCTTTCAAGCAGGAAATGGGGAGAATCGAGTTGATAGTTACACTTTCTGCGTCTCCGTCAACGCGAACCATCACCTTCAGCGAAGTGTTTCTCATGGAAAAGCCCATTACGAACACTCTGTTTTCCTTATCAACAATAGACGCGTGCCATTCATTCCCGTCGATAAAGGACTTGATACTTTCAAAAAAGGAGTCTGCCTGTTTGATCTTGCCTTCGTCGACCTCATCCTCTTCCAGGAGCTTATCAAGAAGTCCCGTAGGAAGACCACCGCTGCAAAGTTTCTCCAGAAGATCCGACGGAACATCATCGTCGTTCTGAAGCATCTCCAGGAATCCCTTAACCTTGGGATCGAGTTCAGGGTTTGCCATCATTTCGGCAAAGTCTTTGTTAGTACGAGTTTCAGTCATTTTGTTCACTCTCACTTTCGTTTATTTGACGATTGTCTCGTCTGTGATTCCATTGTCGCACATCTTTTCACGTTTGTATGTTTCTTGCGAGTTACACACAACGACCTGCAAGTAACATGTTTTGAAATCATGTGTTACAATAGGCTTCTCGCGACCAGCCTTCGCTGGTTTCGGCCAGTAGCCGTCTGGCTCTCATCAGGCGAGTTTATTGCAGTTTCATCGACACCATCCTACCGGATACCTTTCATAGTTTTTCATACGATCCCCCTTCCTTGATCCTTTCGTAAGAAGTTCCAACACCAAAGAGTTTACTCGTCCTCTTTTTTGACCATCAATATTCACTCAACAACCCTACGCTACAAGAATCAGATGCTTACATCAGGTTCGCGACTCCTGATAGAAACATTTGCTTTGAGTTTCGTGTCGTATAGAAAGTTCTATATCACTCACCGAAAATATTCAAAACAACTCCTATCAACCAATCAATATTTAATGAATATCAATGCTTTTGTTTGCCATTTAGCAAGTGAGCCAATCAGTCTGTTATAGCTACAGCATTTCTCTGTAGTTCAAGGCAAGAAGGTGTGGTATCCTCGTCTGCATCAATTACCACGTTGACATCAGCGATGGATTCTCCCAGACTGAATGCAGTTTTTGATGGGGTGTTAGTTGGGAACTCCTTTCGTTTTGTTTGATGTATTAAGAGCCAAGCCTTTTTGCCTGACTTCTGTCTATATTTTAGCGCCATTCTATTTAATTTGCCGTATTGCCCATGTAACATCCGGAGGAGCAGAAGTAACATAAATGCATAAAAAAATGACGCACGGATAATCCGTGCGTCACGGTCACATGAAGATAGTTTAGAATTTTTCCTTTAATTCTTCGAGCGATTGATGCTGTATATCATCCACTAGTCCCAATTCAACCAGCCAGGCAAGAACAACATAGCCTTCTATCTCTCCAGATTCCGCCAGTTCATTCCACCACGAATAAACATTGTAGATTGAACTGGCATTAGCTCCGACAAGCCTTCTTGCAATTGATAATCCATTGTCATAATCGATATCTGAACCAACACATGATTCATATAGGGCAAAATTTATGATAGAAAAAGGTTCATTACTAATGATTCCTTCAGCCAGTAATTCCTCAACACTATACTCTTTTCCTTCAATCACAACATCATTTATTTCGCGCCGGCGAAGCATGTATGCGAGATTATTTTTTACGGTTGTATCTCCTTTCCTATATGCCAATGTGAAAGCCGATTTTGCCTTTTCATACTCGCCGTTTTCGTAATAATCCATACCTGCTGAGATGGGATTGGACATATCGGTTACTTGTTTTCTGAGTGCTTTTAGCCTGATTTTAGCAGCATCATCAGCTTCCCGTTTGTTAATCTCATAATAGGCATCTAATATATTGAACTCTGTTAAGTATTCTTCGGAAGATATCGCCCAGCAACCAAGTAACGCACAAACCGAAAAAGCAAAAACAGCATCTTCTGCTTTTTGAGGATCAGATATGCAACCTCTGTACTTTGAAAGAGAAGAGGTCTTTATCTCATCTATTCCATTGTATGGGCAGAAAGACAAAGTTAAATAGTTTATCGGAAACACGGATAAGATTTTTTCAGCTGAGTTTCTCTTGCTTTCGTCCGTAAGCATATATAACAATTTGTTATATAAAGCTAAATCGAAAAGAGAATCATCGACGATATATTTAGCAAGAACTATATCCTTTAATGCGGTTGCGATATCATCTAAATGCTCCGAATCGGATAATATCAAATGATAAATTCGATCAAAAAACTGCTTTGACAAGGTTATATCATACATGCCGAACGGGCTCTTAATATCACAGTATTTACACCAGCCAAGAACAGTAAAAATATATAAGCCCTTAACAAAATCTTCCCCAGTTGTTTCAATTACAAGCCTCTCAGCTTCTTTAAGTGGATTCTTCATCTGCTGAACTAATTCAAAAGCTTCAATCGTCGCCATAGCAAAACCATAGCGACTATTTCCAGCTTGAACGCTTTCCGCGAATTTTTCACTAACGTAATTTCGAAAATCTTCGGAGGATAAATCATCAATCAAATTGCAGATTTGATTGATTTGCACATCCGTAATATGTTCTTTGAATATTAAGTCATATATAGCATGCTTTTGCGAAAGGCTACTTTTTACTCCGTTGGCGATAAGCTCGAAAAGTATATTCGTTGCTGAATAGTTTTCTTCTTGCGTTTCGGCTTCGTTGATTAAAAAATTCAAAATATTGATTCTCTCGTTCCGGAGCGTCGTGGACAAAACCACAAGAATAACAACCTCCCGCCATGCGTTTTTTCTATAATATTTAGCAACAAATAAAGAGGGAGTGTAGCCATCCTCTGAGAGGCCATGAACTATAGCGTATGCCGTCAAGTATTCTTGCAGTTGTTTGTGAGCGAATTCGTAGTAGCCTGATTTTTCACCGTGCTTTTGAATTACACACGTCCTTTTTTCTAGTTGATTAATTACATCATCAACATTATCTTCTGAAATAGGATATTTTAATTCGCAATCCAAGTCGTGGGAACAGTTCAGCAATTGTTCTTTTAATTCGGTATGCGTAAATCGGATTTTTCCGGCTTTCGTCATATGAAATGCAGTGTATGACAATGCGGTTTTCAAATCATCAGAATCTACCATTCCATTATTGATACGTGATGGATTATTTCCTTTGTCATCTATAATATCATTGGCATTCCAGTGTAAAGTTATTCTTAAATAATCATCATAGAGCTGTATTTTATCATTTGGAATTCGCCCGAATTCCTTTGCAATAAGAATTATGTTCGCTAAGTGTAGCGGCGTTTTGATTAAATCTTTTAAATATGAAAACATTGGCTGATGAAGTTGCTCAATCATACCGTCTGCCATGTTTTGTCTTTGAATATCTGCATAATATAAAACTTCATGCCACTTATGTATAAAAAGATCAATCTCTGTTGAATTCATCGACATAATTTCGTTTCTACGTATAAACGGAATTTGGTCAATAAAAACAGTACAATTGTCGTCTACATAGGAAGCTAGTCTTGATGTTAATAACAAGTGGACATTTGAATTTTGCTGTAAGTAGTCCAGTAACATCTTAGAAAAGACATCTTGTTTTTCCACAGACAGTATTTCATCCAATCCATCAATGATAATAAGTAATGAATTGGATTCAATATGTTCATCAACTATATCCTTAAAATCGGAATAATTGTTTATTACATCTGGAAACTGACTATGAACAATTTTAAATGCTACTTCGAGGAATGCATCCGCTTCAGATATCATTTCGTCATTAATACTGCGACAATATAATAGGATAGGGAACAGGTCTCCAGGCAAGTTGTAGGATTCCAGTCCACTCTTATCTTTTGATGCATAAGCGAGTGCAATCCGTTTAGATATGATAGTCTTTCCACAACCAGGTCTTGCAAGCAAGACTTTTCGTGACGGGTAATCATTTGACAATGGCCCCACAGGCAGTGCGTCAAATTGCTTTTCTTTTTCGTCCAAATCTTTGTTCTCTTCTAAATTTTCTGCACATTTAGAGGATTGGAATTGCGATGTGATTGGGTTCGCAGAGAGAGCATCTATTGCCGAGATAAATTCTTTGGGTGAACTTATATCGTTTAGATCAAGGGGATTTCGTTTTTCAATTTTTCGAGATATTTCCTCAATCTTCTCGTCCAACAGATTGACAAAGGATTTGCACTCACTGGATAAGGAATCGCTAGGTCTGTCAATTTGAGAATCAATAAATGATATTAACTCGGTAAAAGAAGCGTCCTCACCCGCCTCTATTCCATTATTGGCTTGATGATAATCAAATTGGCCATTTAAGCCCGATTCTTTTGATGTTCGATCTATTGTAGAAAAAATGTGGTCATCTTTTGCTGACACGCCAGAATTCATTTTATCGTCTTCGATTTGATAGTATCCAGCATTCCGTCTTCGAAGTTCATTAGTAGACAAACTTTCCGACAACCTAAGCGGTACGAACACTTCTTCAAGCGATATTCTTTGATAGAATAAATCACCTGCTGCTGGTAATCCATCCAATTGGAAACGGGAGCAATGGTTAATTAATGCTCGTACATATTTTTCTTTTGTGGTGTTGATCACCATAGTCTCCCCCTTATTGGCTTATTGCAACTGCGAATTGTTTTATTTTTGCAAACCAATTCTTTTTCTTTTCGTCGCTAAAACGGCCATAAGCTATTTTCCCAAGTTCTCTATAATTATTATCTGCCGTTATTATACATGCATCAATATAGTTCTCGAATGACTCCGCATTAAACGGCATTCCTTTATACGAAAAAGAATAACGGTATGTTATTTCTCCATCGCGTTTGTCAAGATGAAATGCACCATAACGCAAAGGTTGATTAAGCTCAACAATATAGTCACTCATAGCAATTCGGTATTCTTCTTGGCACGTCATCAGGGAAATGTTAAACCGTACACAACAAGCGTCTGGTTCCACGATTATTTGGAGACGAACTGTAGAATTGCGCATGGTAAACCCTAAAAGCATAGCCTTTCCAGAAGAATCCATCGCTGTATAGTGCCAGCCTTTAGAATCTAAAAAATCATGTATTTTCTCTGCATATTGCATAGCCTCAACTTCATTCTTTTGACTTTCCAGTTCTCTTTTTGCTATTAATTCCTCAAGGTCTTCATCCTTGGACATAGTCTGCAATAATTCTAACAAGCCCTCAGGCGCGGCGAAATCACCCGATACTTTCTCAATTAATTCTTGGAGTCCTCTTCTTGATTTTTCTTCGCGGCTCATTTTTTCGTTTTCCTCATTAATACTCATTGGTCGGTCTCCTTTTTTTCTACTATTTTTTTCTCAAAAATGAGTTCATAGATTTCCCTGTATTTTTCATCTTGCCAGGAACATTTTTTATTCAATATGTGCTGATGATTGAATAAAAAGTGGAGTATCTGCTGAAGTGATACAAGCCCTTTTGCACTTTCTATGTTTGTAATTCGATTGCTTCCAAATGACATATTCAAGAGCCCAATTAGGACATTCGCTATGACAGTTAATTCTTCTCCGTCGACAGCTTCGGCTGATTTCATTAACAAGAATCTAAATAGCGCCGGCGTTACTTTATCTTGTTTTCCAAATTTGTAGCGCTGGTCTGGAGAAAACGCCATTAATAAGACATCGGCCCAATAGGATTCATGTATGTCAGAGAAATCATCACTGAACTCTTGGAAGAAATCAAATTCACTTTTACATGTGCTATTTAGAGTATTATAATATTTTGATAGAATCCATTCTGATGCAAGATAATTCTCAATAGTCTCGTTTTGAAACTCATATCCAGCGTCTTCTAAAATCAGTAATCCGGCTCGTGAGTTCATCTCTTTTGCAGCAATCACCCATGTGGCTTGAGAAATATCCAGACTACTGTCTATTTGATCAGCTGCTTCTTTAAGTTGTGAGACAAGTGTCCCTGGAGCTATAATATGAGTCCTTGTTGATACCATTTTCCATGCGATATATGATAGTATTTCCCTCATGAAATCAGCATCAATTCCGATGGCTTCATATTTATATTTAGGCCAACGTTTTAATATTATTTTATTAATCAATTCGGACAGAATCTCTTGAACCGACGCATTTGGGTTATACGCTTTTATCCATAGAATATGACTCAACATATATGGATTTTGGGAAAGCGAAAAAAGATAGTTGTTATTAATGATAGAATTGAACTTGCCAGTTACGTCCTCTTGCGTAGATAAAGAACCATCAGCAAGCATCCATTTTGAAATCAAATCGTATATTTCATCCGGCCCAAATAAACCTAATGAAATTTTGTCGAGATTTCTAAAGAATACCTTATTCGAAAACTCGCTTAAATCAACTGAACGGCTAGTTATCATTATGTTCGATGAAGGATGTTCAGACAAAAAAACATCAACAATTTTGCCAAAGTGTTCTTTTCGATTACTTCCTGAAATCTCATCTAACGCGTCTATGAGTAGAAGAATCCCGTTTTTTTCTCCTATAGTCGACAACAGATTGTTGAAAATAGATGTGTCAACGTCCTTGCTCTGAAAAACCAGTAAATCAAGAAGAGAGATTTCCTTTAATTCATCAGAAGAATAATCGTTTATTTTTTCGGCTTTTATTAAAATGGGGAAATATTTTCTCGTGAAACCAAATTGCTTTTCAAGCAATTTGTAAGTGTCAACGTCAATTGTTCTTGCCATTTCCGAATCTACTGCACAAATTGCCTCGTATATATTAACTGTTACAATGGCTTGCAGGTAAGTACTCTTGCCACATCCTGTATTTGCAATTACAAGTTGTGATATCTTTGAAGTAGAATCAATAGGGGAATTCATTGCAACCCCATTTTTCAAAAACTGAGGAATGGTATAAAGATTCGATATTTGGGCATTTTTACATATGCTCGATGAACCACTACTATCCATATCTCTTAAATATACTTGGTTACATTCCTCCCAGAGCATTTTATAATACTTTACTTGCGTGTCCGCTAGTTGCGAATTTGCAGCTATTTGGTTTAATTCATAGAAATACTCTATCAGCCATTTTGCACCCTTTTCCTTTAATTTGTTTTCTTGTTCATCTTCAAGAGATTGCTTTTGCCAATCTCTACTCAAGAATAGCGAGACAAGTAAGAAAGGGAACATGTATTCTTTGTCTGTCTTTATTCTTTGAATAAACATCGAATCTGAGAAACTTATTGTTTCGCTCAACTGCATAACTACAGTATCAAGCAGTGCACCTACTCCAATATAGGAAAGTTCCTCTTCCGGGAATTTTTTCGTATAGACGTTAAAATCTTTAAAAGCCTGATCGTCTCGAAAAATCGTGCAAAAACAAGCAACAAGCGATAAAAGGTACTTTTCGCTTATTGTTGTTGGTTTTGTTGTTGCAGTGCCACACCATCTTGGAATATTCATTCGAGAGCTCTCGCTATATTCTGGGGCAGAGCATTCAAACTGGATTATCGGTTTTGACAAAAGATCGTTTAATCCTTTTTCACGAAAATAAATGTGGAATTTGTCTTTAAGTGCCCAATATTCGTTAACAGAACTATATGATACAGGAGCATTGTCCAAGAAATCCCACAACTCAAAGAAATTCTCCTGCGTGCCAACTTTTTTCCAAGCATCAAAAAAAATGTTAAAAAATGTTCTCAATTGTGCCATATAATCATCTCCTAGTATTCCTAATAATTATCGTATTATCCGTTTTGATGAACTCACAAATATCACTAATATCGCAATTAAGATACTCCGCAATTTTGAGAAGAACATTGATTGTAACAGCCTCATCTCTTTTTAATTTGGTAAAAGTACATGAGGACAGCCCTGTTTCCTTGTGCAACTCGGCTACTTGAATTTTTCGATCAACCAATAGCTTGAACAGCTTATTATATGTAACTTCTATTTTGGGCACCTCCGTAAAGCATTTCACTCATAGTTAAAATAATCCATAAAACATTATATCACAACTACATCGAATTTTCAAGGATTTTATCGAATTTTCTTCAAATTGTCGAAAAATGGCAGGGTTGAAAAGCCCTGCCACAATTTCTTACTACGCTGGGATTCCGTATCCCAAAATTTCGTAATACCCAACCGCATAATGCCGTTCTGCGCAACTGTCACCGGTATTTCCTTCTCCTGTGTAAACGATGCCATTCTCGACTCGTTCTACAATTCCAGTATGATCTGCTTCACCGTCCTGCGGGCCGGAAGAACCATTTGGGTTGTCCCAATCAAAAAAGACAATCATTCCCGGCGTCGGCGCAATATCATTATCAGCCCATTGTCCTCTGTCCTTAAACCATTGCACCCCATTTACACAACCTGCGTATTTCGGGCAAACGCCATTCTCAATACACCCGCATTGGTCTGCGCACCACGATACAAAGCACGCGCACCACTCAACGCGGCTGCCGAATCCATACCACGACCAATAAGGCTCACCGCCGACGTTTCCGATCTGCGACAATGCGACCTGAACAATCATATCATCAGAGCCATAGATGCCGTAAAGGACAGCCAACCACATGGAGTTGTCCACGCTTAGCAGTTCTTCAAGCTGTGAGTCTTGGTCATCGTTGAACCGGTACTGATCCGACATTTCATCTGCCGTCTTATGGCTTACGGTGATATAGAGCGTCGTCTTTGTTACTTCAACAGTTTCCTCAAGAATATTGCCGTTGCCGTCATCAGATTCAATGATTTCCGTTTCGGTATCCGTTTCCGTGCGGTAGGAAATGTCATTCATCTCCCAGAAAATATCAGTTAGAAGCTGTTTCTTTTCTTCTGTTACAGAAGCAACTTCCTGCGGGTTATCCGGGTCGGTAGTCGTCTTGACTGCATAGACAGACAGAACCTCTGGCCATACCGCACGGAAGCCTGACATTTCGAGATCATCATACGGATTATTTGCCTTGATGGTATCGAGCTGATTTTGGTAATCCTGATTGATTTCAACGACAACCTCACGCATGGTCTGCGAACCGTCGTTTTTATCCTCGCTGGAGAAGAAGATGCCGAAGCAGGAATCCACGATAAGTGCCACCAAGCAAATAACCACGACTACAACGACCGCAACCCAACCGCCCACAGCAATAGCCGCTATGAGTTTTTCTATTGCCGCGATAATAGCTTTGATCGCCACCGCAATCGCTTTTGCCACCGCCACCGCAGCCTTGTAAGCCAAAATCGCCGTCTGTCTTGCAATCTCTGCCGCTTTCTGTGCCGCCTTTGCAGTCGCTTCTGCGGCTTTCTGCGTGGCTTTTGCCGTAGCTTCTGCCGTTTTGATAGCCGCTTTGGAAGTCTTTTCGGCAGTCTTGACCGCCTTGTCAGTTGACTTCACCGTGCCTTTCGCACCGGCTTTCACAGTTTGTTTACCAGCAGAACGGACAGACTGCTTGATGGTGTGTTCGGTACGTTCCGCAGTTTTGATTGTCTGATTACGCTTGATACGGGTGTTTGCTCTCCGCGTCTCAACATTCTTCTTTGCGGTATCTCTTGCCGCGTTCTGCTGTGGGGAGGAAGCCTGCGCAGATCTTCGCAATTCTTCCTCGTATTTTCTGACACGTTCCTCGTTCTTCTGAATACGCTTTTCTTCACGGTATTCACGGTAGGCTTCTTTGCCTTTATTGACCGCTTTCTTTGTACCGGAAGAAACATCGTGACCGACATGATCCACAACGTCTTCTGCGGCATAGCGAAGTTTATCCTCCGCATATTCGGACGGCGAGACCTGTCCATCATCCATAAGATTCTGCATCTGGTCTTTGGAACGGATCAGCACCGTCTTCATACGCTCGGAGGCAACAGCCGCTTTGTCAAGGGCCTTGATGTCCTTGACGTTTTCCTTGGTTTTAATCTTACTCAAAGCTATCGCCCCCTTTCAGAGAGAGTAAGTTATACCTTCTTTGCAACGACCACGAATCTGCCGTTGTTGAAGGTGTACTCGCAGGTGGAAAGAGTAATAAGCTGATCTCCGTACTCAGCGTCAATACCCGTGTCATAGCACTGTCTTGCATGAACCTGAGACATGAACTCTTTGAACTGCTCCTCATTCATCTGCGTATATTCGTTGTAGCGAAAATCCTCATGATTGGTGTCGAACTTGAATACCGCAACGACCTGATACTCACCAAAACCAGAAAGAGTATCAAAGTTGATGATGGGATGTTCCTTGCAGAAGTCCGCATCGGTATAGTTGCAGAGATCGCTGAACATGGTCCCGTTTTTCATGTGGTGTCCATAGATGACGAGGTTATTGCTGATACCGGTCGCACAGGCTTCGTCAATATACGGCACTCCGTAGTCGCTGTATGCTTTCTCAAAGCTGTAATTCAGATAATAGTCGGGACTGTTCGGAGACTGTATGACTGGATAATCAATCTTCGTACCCTCAATCTTGATCCAGCCGATAAAGTCTTCATTCTGCTCAAAAAGAGCACCATACTTTTCATGGGCAAGAGCCGCCTGCTGTGCGGCAAGTTCTTTCTCGGAAAGTTCCGGTTCTTCCGTGCTTTCGGTTTCCTCGGTGCTCTCGGTTTCCGCTTCGGTCTCAACATCCGCGATAAGGTCAGTCAGTTCATCGAACTGCTCGACGCTGTTCTTCGCATCAATATACTGGTGCGTGAACATTGCTCCCGCAAAGATGGCGAAAGCGCAAAGGACAGAGATGGCAATAATGCCGATGGTTTTCTTTTTCATTTCAAATACCTCCATAATAATCTGGGGCTGTAAAAAAAGTCCCCAAGAAAAAAGGCTGCGATCTTGCCAAAAAGCAAGACAGCAGTCTTTTTTTGTGGTATAATTAAAGTATCATGAATAACCAACCACAAGAATATTATACACCATATCAATTAAAATTTCCAGTAGAAATTGAAAAAATAATTGAAACAACTGACCCGGTATATACATTTTGTGAAGTGATGAATCATATTGACCTGAGTAAATACCTGACGACTGAGGATCGCAGGACAGGCCGTCCAAGATATGAAGAAGAAACTTTGCTGAAAGTAATACTGTTTGCATTTATGGAAAACGGATACGAATCATTGCGAAAAATAGAAAAACTCTGCAAAACCGATATTCGCTTTATGTGGCTGCTGCAGGATAATCCTCCGCCAAGCCACTCGACAATAGGCAATTTTATGAACAATGTCCTAAATAGAAAAATAGATGAGATCTTTGCGGATATCAACAGTTACATTTTTATGGTGGAAAATGTTGACCTCAATCACGTTTACATAGACGGAACAAAGATAGAAGTCAACGCGAACAAATACAGCTGGGTATGGAAAAAGAGCTGTGAGAAAAACCGTCTGAAGGTATTTGCAAGGATAACAGAATTGCTTGGTGAAATGAATGAAAAGATCTCTTCATTCTGCGTAAAATTCGGCATTCGTGAGGAATATGCTATTGAGTATTTAGAGCAAATACAGCAGCAATATGCAAAGCTTTGCGGCTTTGACCCGGAAACTGCAATTCGGGGACGGGGACATCATAAAACAATTGAACAGAGGCATTATGACAAGCTTTCGGAATACATTTCAAGGCTAAAAAAGTATGCAGAACACATAAAGATATGCGGAGATGAACGCAATAGTTACTCCAAGACCGATCATGACGCAACATTTATGCGTATGAAAAAGGACTATATGGGTAACGATCAGCTTCTTCCGGGCTACAATATCCAATTAGGTGTCTGTGATGAATATATCGCAGTATTCGACGTAAAACAATATGCGTCTGATATGGAATGTTTCAAGCCTTTGATAGAAAAGTTCAATCAGATATACGAAAAATATCCTGAATATCCGGTAGCAGACGCAGGATACGGCAGCTTTAATAATTATCTGTATTGTGAAGAACACGGCATGAAAAAATATATGAAATTTACTATGTATGAAAAGGAAAGCAAGGACAAAAAATATCGAGATGATCCGTACAGAGCAGTAAATTTTCCGATAGATACAGATGGCGATCCAATATGTCCTAACGGAAAAAAGTTTCATTATCTTTACAGCAGACCTGTAAGAGGAAACAAATATGGCAGAACAGAAGAATTTTATCAATGTGAAGATTGCAGTAATTGTCTGCAAAAAGAAAAATGCTGTAAGTGCAAAGGAAACCGTAAAATTCGCTTGAATGAAGAACTGACAAAGTTTCACAAGGAAGTTCTCTGCAATCTGAACAGCATTCACGGAGCACTGCTGCGTATGAACCGAAGTATCCAGTCGGAAGGTGCAAACGGCATTATCAAGTGGAATAGGTCATATACCAGAGCTCGCAGAAGAGGATCAAAAGCCTTGAATTTAGAAATTGCGATGATTTGCTGTGGCTTTAATCTTCATAAATTCCACTTGAAAAAGCCTGCAATAAAAAAAGCGGCATAAATTTAAAATATTTTCCACATTTTTAACACGGCAAAAACGCAGTTTTTGTGCCGCTGTGTTTGCTTTACCCAAAATTCAGCCAAAATAGTTATTTTCGCGATCTGGCATAAAAAAGAGTCGAGATTTCCCAAAAGCAGGGAATCTCGACTCCTTGAGCGCTGTTTTTTACAACGCCTTTTATCAGCATATTTATACATTCACCCAAACCTTAATGGTCAAATCTTCCCATTGGTTTCGTCTGAGATATGATCCCTGTGCTTTTCGGTAGTGCTGAGCTTCCTCAAAGCCAAAGGTGTACTCATATAAGGGCAGTTGTAAATTTCGCTTATTTCTGTGCAATAGCAGCCTGAGCAGCAGCAAGTCTAGCAATTGGAACTCTGAATGGTGAGCAAGATACATAGTCAAGACCGATCTTGTTGCAGAACTCAACAGATGTTGGGTCGCCGCCGTGCTCACCGCAGATACCGCAGTGGAGCTTTGGATTAACTGGCTTACCAAGTTCAAGAGCCATTTCCATAAGCTTGCCTACACCGTTCTGGTCGAGCTTAGCAAATGGATCGTTCTCGTAGATCTTTGCATCATAGTAAGCATTGAGGAACTTACCAGCGTCATCTCTTGAGAAACCGAATGTCATCTGTGTAAGGTCGTTTGTACCGAAGCAGAAGAAGTCAGCTTCCTTAGCGATCTCGTCAGCTGTAAGAGCAGCTCTTGGGATCTCGATCATTGTACCAACCTCGTACTCAAGGTCAGAACCAGCAGCCTTGATCTCAGCGTCAGCAGTCTCAACAACGAACTTCTTAACATACTTAAGCTCCTTGATATCATTTACCAGTGGGATCATGATCTCAGGCTTAACTGTCCAGTCTGGGTGATTCTTCTTAACGTTGATTGCAGCCTTGATAACAGCCTTTGTCTGCATCTTAGCGATCTCAGGATATGTTACTGCAAGACGGCAGCCACGGTGACCCATCATTGGGTTGAACTCGTGGAGTGAAGCGATGATAGCCTTGATAGTCTCAACAGGCTTGTTCTGTGCCTTAGCAAGAGCCTCGATATCAGCCTCTTCTGTTGGTACGAACTCGTGAAGTGGTGGGTCAAGGAATCTGATAGTAACAGGGTTACCCTCAAGTGCCTCATAAAGAGCCTCGAAGTCAGCCTGCTGCATTGGCTCGATCTTAGCAAGAGCAGCTTCTCTCTCTTCAACTGTGTCTGAGCAGATCATCTCTCTGAATGCAGCGATCCTCTCAGGATCAAAGAACATATGCTCTGTACGGCAAAGACCGATACCCTCAGCACCCAGCTCTCTTGCCTTCTTAGCGTCAGCAGGAGTATCTGCGTTTGTTCTAACCTTCATTGTTCTGAACTTGTCAGCCCAGCCCATGATCCTGCCGAACTCGCCAGCGATTGTAGCGTCAACAGTTGGAATGATACCATCATAGATGTTACCTGTTGAACCGTCGATTGAAATATAGTCACCCTCGTGGAACTCCTTGCCTGCGAGTGTGAACTTCTTGTTAGCCTCGTCCATAACGATATCTGAGCAGCCAGATACGCAGCATGTACCCATACCACGAGCAACAACGGCAGCGTGTGATGTCATACCGCCTCTAACTGTAAGGATACCCTGTGAAGCCTTCATACCTGTGATGTCCTCAGGTGATGTCTCAAGTCTTACGAGAACGACCTTCTCGCCTCTCTCGTTCCAAGCCTCAGCATCATCAGCTGTGAATACGATCTTACCACAAGCAGCTCCTGGAGAAGCGCCAAGACCCTTGCCCATAGGAGTAGCAGCCTTGAGTGCCTTTACATCGAACTGTGGGTGAAGAAGTGTATCGAGGTTTCTTGGGTCGATCATTGCAACAGCCTCTTCCTCAGTTCTCATGCCCTCATCAACGAGGTCACAAGCGATCTTAAGAGCAGCCTGTGCAGTTCTCTTACCATTTCTTGTCTGAAGCATATAAAGCTTACCGTGCTCAACAGTGAACTCCATATCCTGCATATCTCTGTAGTGATCTTCAAGTGTCTTGCAAACCTTGTTGAACTCAGCGAATGCCTCTGGGAACTTCTGCTCCATTTCAGAGATGTGCATTGGTGTACGAACACCAGCAACAACGTCCTCGCCCTGTGCGTTTGTAAGGAACTCACCGAACAGACCCTTAGCACCTGTAGCTGGGTCTCTTGTGAATGCAACACCTGTACCGCAGTCGTCACCCATGTTACCGAATGCCATGGACTGAACGTTTACTGCTGTACCCCATGAATAAGGGATATCGTTATCTCTTCTGTATACGTTAGCTCTTGGGTTATCCCATGAACGGAATACAGCCTTGATAGCGCCCATGAGCTGCTCCTTAGGATCAGTTGGGAAGTCAGAACCGATCTTAGACTTGTACTCAGCCTTGAACTGGTTAGCAAGCTCCTTAAGATCCTCAGCGTTCAGCTCAACGTCCTGCTTAACGCCCTTCTTAGCCTTCATCTCGTCGATAAGCTCTTCAAAATACTTCTTACCAACTTCCATAACTACGTCAGAATACATCTGAATGAATCTTCTGTAGCAGTCCCAAGCCCATCTTGGGTTATTAGACTGAGCAGCGATAGTCTCAACAACTTCTTCGTTAAGACCGAGGTTAAGGATTGTATCCATCATACCAGGCATTGATGCTCTAGCACCTGAACGTACAGAAACGAGGAGTGGGTTCTCCTTGTCACCGAACTTCTTGCCTGTGATCTCTTCCATCTTTACAATGTACTCGTTGATCTCTGCCATGATCTCAGGATTGATCTCACGGTTGTCCTCATAATACTGAGTACAAGCTTCCGTTGTGATCGTAAAGCCCTGAGGAACAGGGAGACCGATATTTGTCATCTCAGCAAGGTTAGCACCCTTACCGCCGAGAAGCTCTCTCATGTTGGCATTACCCTCAGAGAAAAGATAACAATACTTCTTTGCCATTGGTTTTTTACCTCCAAAAATTTTTTGAATTCCGAAGCGTGCGGACACAATTATCCCGTCGCCCACGGTTACATATATATTATAACAGATTTAAAGCCAAATTACCATAGGTTTTTCTCACTTTTATACATAAAATCTTATACAATATTTGCTCGCTTTTTATGTGCAATATGACAGTTTTTAAATATCAACACATAAAAAAGCCCTGCTGAAAAACAACAGGGCTGAAATGTCTATTTTGTCGGTGGAAGCAGCTGCTACCTCTGCAGAAAATACCTACTTATGTCCGATACCGCAGACAAACGGCAATATATGACATGCCGTACATTTATAATGCGCTGAACGGGGTGCGCCACGCTTATTTCTAAGTCACCTATATCATACCATATCCGCAAGCATTTGTCAATAACAAAATGCAAATAAAAAGCCCTGCTGAAAACAACAGGGCTGAAACGTCTATTTCGTCGGCTGGAAGCCAAGATACCTGTGACTTATGTCCGAACTCAGCAGACTCGCTGAAATATATTGGGTCTTTCGACAGCTACATTATAGCATATCCGCAAGCATTTGTCAACACCAAAATGCAAAATAAAAAGCCCTGCTGAAAAAAAACAACAGGGCTGAAAAGTCTATTTCGTCGGCTGGAAGCCAAGATACCCAAGATACCTGTGACTTATGTCCGAACACAGCAGACAAACTGTGATATATCTGGTCTTTCGACAACTATATTATATCACATTACGGCTTATTTGTCAACACTATACCACCTGAAAAAGATAAAATTTCAGATAATCCGTTTCAGGCACATTGAGAAGTATCGGGTGGTCAGGGGCCTGCTGTCTTGCTTCGATAAGCTTTAGCTGAACGCCTGCGTCCTTTGCGGCACTCATTACCATTTTCACAAACAGCCTGTTCTCCATAAAGTGCGAGCATGAGCAGGTAGCAAGATATCCACCCCTGGGCAGAAGCCTCATTGCCCTGTAGTTTATCTCCTTGTATCCCCTCTCAGCGCTCCCAACTGTCTTTCTGCTCTTTGTGAAAGCAGGCGGGTCAAGGATTATCATGTCATAATCAGCCTTTTCCTCAAGAAGCTTCGGGAGCAGGTCGAAAACGTCTGCACAAAGAAAATCCATTCTGTCCGTCAAACCGTTTCTCTCAGCATTCTCCCTAGCCGTATCAACAGCGAACTGTGAAACGTCCACCGCCGTAACGTGCCTTGCACCGCCCATTGCCGCATTGAGTGCGAAGGATCCAGTGTGAGTAAAGCAGTCAAGGACCTTCTTGCCCTTTGCTATCTTCGACACCGCAAGGCGGTTATATTTCTGGTCAAGGAAAAATCCTGTTTTCTGACCATTCTCAACATCGACCTCATAGCGTATGCCGTTTTCTGTTATCTCAGTGATATTTGACGGTGGCTCAGGGAGAAATTCAGCCTTATACCAGCCCTTGTATTGTTCCAAGCCCTCCAGCTTTCTGATAGCGACATCGTTACGCTCCATTATGCCCGAAACCGCAACTCCGTCTTTGGCAAGCTCTTCAACAAGAAGCCTGAATATCATATCCTTTATCATATCCATGCCGTAGGAAAGCACCTGCGAAACAAGTATATCTCCATACTTGTCGATAGTAAGCCCCGGCATGCCGTCAGCCTCACCAAAAATAAGCCTGCAAACCGAAAAATCGTCCCCCATAACAGTTTTTCTGTAATCTATGGCATAGCGGATACGTCTGCGGAAAAAGTTTTCCGAGAAATTTTCATTTGCGTTGTCAGATAAGATCCTTATCCTTATCTTGCTGTTAAGGCTGAGAAAACCAGTTCCAAGATAAGAGCCTTTTTCAGAGAAAACATCGCAAAGCTCACCGTTTTTCAAGCCCTCAGGCTCGTTTCTCAGTTCGTCACAATACACCCATGGGTGACCGTTTTTCAGGGACATTTCCCCTTTTTTCGATATAGTGAACGCAGGATAGATTCTTTTGCTTTTCATTATTATACCTCACAATCAAGATTTGTCGATTTGTCAGATATAATTATACCACAGCATACCCATTTTTGCAAGACGATACGCAACAATAACAAAATGCAGAGGACAGCGTCCCGATAGCCATGTCCCACAGCAATAAAAATATGTATCGCCGCACCCGAAAATTTTCAGATGCGGCGTTATATGGGGGATTATAACATCAGCACTTTGTATTACAAAGCGCCAAAATGAAGAAAGCTTATTTGTCCGCAGGGTCAATAAACTCGATAGGGTCTATCCACTGACCGTTCTTTTTCAAGCCAAAGTGCAGATGAGAAAGCTCTGCCGCTTCCGCCTGAGCAGTGTCGCCCACAGCACCTATGACCTCCCCTGCATTCACCTCGTCGCCCTCCTTGACGGACATTTCCTTTGACAGATTGTAGCAATGCCCTACAATGCCGTTTCCATGATCGATAGTCATGCAGTTGCCCCACAGAGGGTCGTCCCATATCTTTGTGACAGTGCCCTTGTTCATCGCCTTGACAGGCTCGCCAAGGTCAGCTTTGATATCAACGCCGTCATGGGTTTTCCAGTAGCCGAGAGTTTCCGACTTCACAAGCTCGCCATTAGAAAACGGCTCTAATATCTCACCGTTCACAGGCATGACATTTGGCTGCGTCTGAATGTCCACATCCGGCTTGGAGCTTTCGTCCTTTTTAACGTCCGTTTTCTTGTTATCAGCCTGCTTTGGCGCAGTGCTGTCAACGCTCGAAATAGTCAGATTGTCGGTGATATCCTCCATAGCCTTGTTATATGCAGCTATACCCGCACCGCCAAGAGCCAGCAGACACGCCGCAAGTGTAATGTAAACACCCTTCGCTCCCAGAGCCTTGCCTGCGTGTGAATTTCTGATACTGAATTTTTTCATACACACAAAACCTTTCTCCGATATGATTTCCGCAGCCACTGTTGCGCCCACGGCAGTCTTATGCTATCGGCGGCATAAGTCCTCTGGCATTATTTTTGACATATACGGGTAAAATATTCACAGCAAAATAAAAATACCGCACCCAAGCTTTCACCCAAGTGCGGTATTCCCTATTTCTAATCACATTTATGTAGGGGACGGCGTCCTCGACGTCCCACAAAGTCCAAATTGTCCCTATCCGTTTTGTATCTTTCTTTTGTCCTCTCAGCCTTACCTATCCTGCGGTTTTTTCCTCACAAACTTATACACAGCCCCTGCAATAGCAAGCACCGCCGCAACTCCTGCCAGACAAAGGCAGACTATAACATCATAGCGGCTGTTGTCAGCACCTTTCACCGAAAATATCTCAGAAAGTTTCATGCCGTTCCATGCATTGCTCAGCACAGTCATTGCCACTACCCATACCGCAGATGCCGCAAAGCAAAGTGCACACTTGAAAAAGCCGTTCGCCTTTAGATACCTTATAATAAGGAACACAGCCCACACCAATGCCACACAAGCCACCGTTGCAAGCATGCCGTCACGAAGGTCTACCACGTCACCGTATTTCAGCGTACCATAAATAACGCAGGCAAAAGTCAGTACCGAATCCGCCGCCATGCACACAAGCCCCTTGCTGTTTCTCACATACTTTTCAAGCTGTTCACTTCTCAGCACAAAAGGCAAAAATACGATAGCCTCCCCAAGGAGCGTTCCAAGCACCGCCATAACAAACCAATCCCCGTGTGAATAAACGCACCCTGCGACGTAAAGAAGCATAAGCGAAACTGTTGAAGTCCCAAGCGTCCACAGTGCCCTATTCTCCCTCACAAGCACAGGCACATTGATGAAAGAAAACGTCAGCATCAGCGACGTGATAAGCACCATGAACCAACCTATACCGCCATGAGCCACATTATAAATAAAGCTCGGTATTATCGCCGCAAGATAGCCTATCCCAGTTATGATAGTGTACCCCCGAACAAAGCTTTTATAACTTCGCGCCATAAACTCAGCCTCTCTCTGCTGATTGTCCTCGCTCGCCGTGCAAAGCTCGTGCTCAGAAATGCCCAGCACCCTGCAAATTCCCGATATCATCGTTATATCAGGATATGATACCCCTCTCTCCCACTTGCTCACTGCCGACTCAGTAACATAAAGCTCCTTAGCAAGGTCTTTTTGAGAAAGCCCCAGTTCTTTTCTTTTTGATTGAATGAATTTTCCAAGAGTAATTTTATCTTCCATAGCATATCACCTTTCAATTTGTTCGGAGTGCACTCTCTATGGTCAACATTATAGCCCACGGCTTTGAAAAAGTCAACAAAATCGGGCTGGACTGTCAGTCAAGCCGCCTATCTACGCACTTTTTCGCATCTTTTTCATCTTATCACTGCACTATCCACACCCACAAAACAGCACAAAAAATCGCCCTGCTAAAAAGCAAGGCGTTACTGGAGCGGGTCAGAGGGATCGCACCTCCATCTCCTTTCAGGAAGAAAAGTATTCTGGTAATTGAAATAAACCCGCAAAAAATATGAAGTCCTTACTCATCGTAAGGACTTTTTTGGAGCGGATTACGAGGCTCGAACTCGCTACCTCCACCTTGGCAAGGTGGCGCTCTACCAGATGAGCTAAATCCGCATTTGGTGCTTCCGGACGGAATCGAACCATCGACACGAGGATTTTCAGTCCTCTGCTCTACCGACTGAGCTACAGAAGCAAAACAATGGCGACCGGAATGGGGCTCGAACCCACGACCTCTAGCGTGACAGGCTAGCGTTCTAACCAGCTGAACTACCCGGCCATTGAAAAAAATAACTTCAAACTTTTCGAGTTCAGCTCTCCGAGAATGAAGAATAATTATTATCGTTGACAGGCAAATCTCTTTACCTGTCACGAAATAATTGGTGGGAACAACAGGGCTCGAACCTGTGACCCTCTGCTTGTAAGGCAGATGCTCTCCCAGCTGAGCTATGCTCCCTTTTAGCTGGTTTGTTGTTTTCAGGACTTTGTTTTGTTGTGTCCCTCACAACAGTATCTATTATACACTATCCCACCCTGTTTGTCAACACTTTTTTTGATATTTTTTATGTTTTGTATCATTTTACAATGCTTGTCCGATATTTTTAAAAACTTATGTGCATTTGCAACATCAAAGCCGCATTTTTCGCCTTGAAATGGGCTTTTTTCATCAGGCTTCCCAAAAATAAAAATCCGCCGAGCCACACGCCCGACGGATAAAATTTTTTCAAGAATTATTTTTTATCAAGCTGTTTTTTGAGCTTTTCCTGCTCCTGCTCCATAAGCTTCATAAGTTCCTCCAAGGAGGCTGACGCTGTCTTTGTCTGCTGTGCAGGCTTTGCCACAGGTTTTGCCTTTGGCACAGGCTTTTTCTCAGGCTCAGGGGCTACAGTATCCTCAGTTGAAGCCGCCTCGTCAAGAAGCTGTGAAGCTCTCTCGTAGTAAGAACGGTCTATCTCAGCACGCTCTTCCTTTTCCGCAGGTCTTTCAAATATAGTTTCCTCGACCTCTTCTACTTCCTCGATAACTTCCTCCGTTTCAGCCTTCTCTTCACCCTCAGGCTCAGCCTTGTGGTGAGAAGCTATCTCGTCGTCAACGTGCTTGCGATGTTTTGCGATCTGCTCGCCCTCGTTCTCGCCGCCGAACAGGAAATCGTCAAGAGTAACGCTCTCTGCAGGTTCTTGCTCGTCATCGTCCTCTTCCTCATCATCTGAAGAATGAGTAGCGATAGCAATTATAAGCTCGATGACAACGAGCAGGAATATAGGAACAACAGCGCACACTATCATGCCGAATGTTGACGACATAAACGTAAGCACCTTGCCTGCTGTCATGTAATATGTAGAAGCTACGCCCACAACGTTCTTTGAGCTTATCTCATAAAGCTTTGCAGGGTCTTTTTCCTGATAAACAGTGTAAACAACGCCGTTGTTATCGTCAGTTGAAGTGATGTCATAAAGCCAGAACACGCTTGTTCCAATATCAGGCACGTTCTCGCACACAACTGCCTCGCCTATCTTGTCTGTGCTAGGGGTCATGTTCGATGTGATAACAAGCGCGCCGTCAGGAACTCTGTCACCCATGCCGTCACCATTCATTATGTACAGGCTGTAGCCTGCAATGCTCGGTGTAACGTTCTTGTTTTTGAAAACACGTCCCACTCCCACAACTATAAGCATTTCCAGAATAATAAAAACAATAAAGAATATCAGCACGTTCTTGCCTGCTGATGACTTCTGCTTAGTAGCACTGCTCATACTAAAAATAACATTCCTTTCCAAGATATATCCAAAATATCATATTTTATCGCACTAATACATTTATTATATCACAAAGCGCCGCAAATTTCAACACATTTGAGCATATTTTTTGCTTTTGAGAAAATTACTCATTTTTGTAAAGTATTATCGTGACAGTACACAGTTCGTCATTTTTTATGACCGCATATTTCGAGGTAGACCAATCTCCCCCAGCCTGACTGTATGCACGCCTCAGCACGTCAAAAATAACACCGCTATTCTCATCAAAGAGAGTATCCACAGCCTTGTCATACATTTCACTGTCAGCACATTTTAGCCTTGCATATCCACTGTCAGCCATTGCTTCCGCCACAGAACGGCACATCATCTGAACGACATCATCACCGCTTTGAGCATACAGACCGTTTCTTCTGTAATAATTTGCCCCCGAGGAAAATGCCTCAGGATAGTTCAAAAACTTGTTATCGTCCGCTGTATGGTCTTTTGCACACTCGGCGTCAGTGATGCCAAAATAGTCATAGCGGATATAATCCTCCCCTGCATCTGTCACAGGATCGTCCCAAGTGAGGTCAACGTTCGTCCATTCACCGTCTATCATGACCTTGTTCCACAAATGTGGCTGAACAGCTCCGCCGTCATAGGCTTTGCCTGCCACTGGTATACACTTTATACCTGCCTTAGTGCAAAGTATCTGCATTGCCTTTGCATACCCCTCGCACACAGCCTTACCCTCTACAAGACAGCCATATGCAGAATAGCAATTTTTTGCTGTATCGTCATAGTTACACTCAAGAATTATGCTGTCATGGAAATACAGCACCTTGTCATAATCCGACCAGCCCTGCTCAATGCCTGCAAGTATCTCCCCGACCTTTTTATCCAGCTTTTCTTTCTCAGCCTGCGCTTCCTCAGCGGTCTTGTCATATGTGACCTCCACAGATGTCACATATCCATCTCCGTCAATGCAGATAGTATACTGCGAACCCATATAGTCGATATAAGGACAAGCCGAAGTAAGCATGGATATAAACGCACCGATATCGTCCTTGCTTATAACTCCCTCAGCCAGCTCCACAGAGCTTTCAAATCCGCTCAGCCCTTTGTAAAGCTGTGAAAACACACGTTTTTCGTCAGTACAAAGAAAATCGGCGATATACTCTGCCGTGTCAGGTATCTCAAGTGCCGTAAAGCTCTCGTTTCTGCTGTCAAGCCCTGTTTCAGTATGTCTTTCCGAACTGGCTTCAACATACGCATGAGTGTTCACAAAAGTATTTTTTGAACGGTTTTTATTTTTCTCTCCCGTTCCGCCTAAACTGCACCCCGATGTGCAGATAAGCACTGCCGCTGTGAGTGCGGCGACCATTTTCTTTTTTTTCAATTTTTGTCCTCGATTTTTACACAAAATTCTTCTGTATATTTCAGCCCTTAGTCCGTGACCTCTTCATTATCTCTTTTTATCACAGCCCTGAGCCGTTCTATTTTCTTTTCATGTATCGACAGCACCTTGAACTCCACGTTTTCCCAATGCACCGTCACCTTTTCGTTATCCTCAGGCACATGACCCAGCAGGTCCATAACGAATCCGCCTATAGTGTCATAATCCACCTCGCCGTGATACTCCTTGCCAAGAGCCTCCATAACGTCGTCAAACGCCGCTGTGCCTACCATATCATAGCAATCAGAAGATACCTTCTGTATCTCCTCCGTTTCGTCATCATATTCGTCCTGAATACTACCCACGATAGTTTCAAGCAGATCCTCCATAGTAATGATACCGGCTGTTCCGCCGTAATCGTCCACCACAACTGCTATCTGTGTCTTATCTTCAGTGAACTCTTTGAAAAGCTCACCACACTTGTTGCTTTCAGGCACAAAGGTTATATCTCTCATGAACTCCTTTACAGGACGTTCTTTCTTATCCTCTTCAAACACCAGCCTGAGCAAGTCCTTTGCGAATATAACACCACTTATGTTGTCAGCATTGTCGCAGTAAACAGGTATTCTCGAAAAGCCCTCGCCTATAACAAGCTTCACAGCCTCCGAAAGCGTGGAATTTTCTTCTATAGCAACCATTTCTGTGCGGTGTGTCATAACTTCACGAACTTCGATATCGTCAAAATCAAAAATGTTGCTTATCATTTCCGCCTGACTTTCCTCGATACCGCCCGTTTCGTTTACAGCGTCCACCATCATGAGTATCTCTTGCTCAGTGACAGAGTCTGCCTTGTTTGTGGACTTAACGCCGAACAGCCTTAAAATTCCTGCCGAAACCGCTCCGCTCACAGCAGCCAATGGGCTGAATACCGCAAGAAACACTTTGTATACGCCGCAGTTGTTTAAAATGAACTTCTCGCCCACCTTGCCTGAAATGCAAAGCTTTTTCGGTATGCCTATGCCAAAAGTGCATATAACAAGGGCAAGCAGACAGCTTATTATAACAAATGAACATATGCCGCTAACATAATACGGTGCCTGATAGTTAAAAAGCGTATAAAGCCCGTCAGAAATCGGCTCGTAGAAGAATATGACTCCCACCACCGAAACTACGATTATCATAATAGAACGTGCAATGAGGTTTGTTGCAACTACCCTGCCCGTTCTTTTCAGCAAAGCCGCAAGTTTTATAGCTTTCGGGTCTTTGTCCTCCTCAGCCATTTTCTTTAGCTTAGCGTCATTGAACTCCACAGCCGCATTTTCGCACAAGGTAAGAAAAGCCATAAGCAATATTACCGCCGCACAAACACCTATTCCCGTCCACAGTCGCCCGACATCGTCCATAAAAAAAATACCGTCCCTTTCACATAGGCGAAAAAGCTCGCCTTTTTATCATATACTATTTATTATAGGCAACATATGCTTCTTTGTCAATAGATATTGTCACAATTTTTCACATTCTGCCTGAATTTCATATGGGCAATTTTAGTTATGAAAAAAGCAGACGAGCCGCTAAGCCCATCTGCTTACATCAAACAATATTATTTCTCTGCCGCACCTATCTTGGAAACTGCATCCCTAGTAGTGTTTACGTCCTTAAGGCTCTTTGTAAGCACCTCAGCCGCCTCAGAAAGCGACTTGTTAAGATTTTCAGAAAGTGCCTCACGAATAGCCTTGTCCTTAGCCTTAGCCTGCTCAACGATATCAGCCGCCTGCTTGTTAGCCTCTGCGGCTATCTGCTTTGCATAGTCAGCCGCCTGCTTGATGATCTCCTCCTGAGCCACAAGCTTCTTAGCCTCGTCCTTAGCCTTCTTTACGATCTCCTCGGCTTCCTTGTTGGCCTCAGTAAGGATATTTTTCTTATCTCTTGTCATATCCTTTGCACGCTTTATCTCACCCGGAAGGTTAAGTCTTATGCTGTCGATGTATTCACGCATCTGCTCAACATCGATCATTTTTTTCTGTGAAAACGGTACGCTTGAAGACTTGTCAAGCAGTTCGTCCATAAGTTCAAGTATTTCCTCTACCGTCATTTTAAACACCCTTTCATTACTGATCTATATTATTGGCAGGCTTATAGAGCCTGTCAGTGATCTTGCTCTGTATCTGTTTCGGCACAAAGCCTGTGATATCTCCGCCGAAGCTTGCGATCTCCTTTACAACGCTTGACGAAAGGAACATATTCTCTCCCGTAGTGGTGAGAAACACCGTTTCAGCGTCATTGTAAAGCTTTTTATTTGCAAGAGCCATCTGGAACTCATACTCAAAGTCAGACACAGCCCTAAGTCCCTTTACGATAGCATTAGCTCCTGTTTTTTGCAGATAATCCGCCAGCAGACCGTTATAACAATCCACCACCACATTATCAAGGTGCTTCGTGACTTCAATTATCATTTCCATTCTTTCTGTAGGTGTGAAAGCAGCCCTTGATTTATTAGCATTAAAGGACACCAGTACTATCACCTTATCGAAAAGCTTTGAGGCTCTGTCGATTATATCCAGATGACCCAGCGTTACAGGGTCAAAGCTTCCCGGGCAAACAGCGATACGCATCAATAGTCCACTTCTTTCATTGGTATCTTATAGACCGTCAAAGCGGTCTTACCGTATTTATATCTCTTATGAAGCTTAAGTCTGCCGTAGCTTTCTCCAAGCTCAAGCTCCTTTTCATGCTCGCACACAATGATAGCACCATCATTGAGCTTGCTCTCCACAAGCTCCAAAGCCTTTTCAACTATGCCCATTCTGTAAGGCGGGTCGATAAAAACTATATCAAGCCCGGCTTTGGCAACTTTAAGATATTCCAGACTATCCATGCAAAGCACACGTGATTCCTTATTGAAACCGCACGAATCCACATTATCCTTGACGATAGCCACAGCCTCAGGATTGCTGTCCACGAAAACGCAGTGACTAGCCCCACGGCTGAGAGCCTCTATACCCATTTGACCGCTGCCTGCAAAAAGGTCAAGCACCGAGCTTGCTGGTACATCAAACTGAATAATGGAAAAAACAGCCTCTTTTACCATATCTGTAGTTGGTCTTGTATCCAACGACTCCAAAGTTTTAAGCTTTTTTCCTCTGCATGAACCTGTAATAACTCTCATAAAAAATAACTCCAAAATAAAAGTATACAATCATTATACTATATTAATTACCATTTGTCTAGACTATTCGCCGATATTTTTTTATTTTTTATACCACACACAAAAAGGGACTTCACAGTGGAAGTCCCTTTAGTTATTTTAATTACGTACTCTAAGAAACAAGTCCTCAGTTAAGATTACTTTCTCTTAGAAACTACGATAGCTGCACCTGCGAGAGCGATACCTGCAAGAGCGATACCTGCTGTTGCGCCTGTAGCTGCTGTTTTGTCAGAAGCTGCATTTGAAGATGTAGCAGTTGTTGTGCCTGTTGTACCAGTCTTTGAAGAAGTTGTTGCGGCTGTGCTGTTAGCCTTTGAATCAGTCTTGCTGTCAGACTTAGAATCTGTCTTGGAATCATCCTTTTTGCTGTTTGAATCTGTGCCAGAAGTAGCAGGAGCAACAGGAACAGCGTTAGCAGCCCATATCCAGCCCTCGTTTGTTGAGCCGTCATCGAACTTCTGAGCCTCAGCGTTTACAGTACCTGACTGAGCGATAGAAATTGTGTAAGAGCCGTCGCCGTTGATAGCAGTATCCTGGCAGTCAACGTTTGTGTCGAATCCACCTGCGCCACCTGCGATACCTACGCACTTGTTAGGGAAGTAAGCTGGCTGTGCAACCTTATCCTTTTCTTTGTCATCTGGATTTCTGAAATCCCAAGTGCCGTCAGCTTGGAAAGATACACCAGCATTACCTGTTGTGTCACCAAGACCTTCAATTGTGAAGTCAATAGTGATGTACTCACCAGCGCCTGCTACAGTGTAGTCAGTGATCTCTGATGTGAACTTGCTGTTCCACTTGTTGATGATCTGGAAGCAGAGCTTGTCTGAATCAGACTTGCCAGGAGCAGCACTTACGTTAAACTCCTGTGAACCGATCTTTACCTTAAGATCCTTACAAGTAACGACCTGACCATTTACAAGAGCCTCATCGTTATCGTTGTACTCACATGGGATATCTGTAGCGATGAACAGATAGTTGTAAGCTGTTGAATCAGCAGCGAAAGCTGTTACTGCCATAGCTGTTGTAGCTATAGCTGCTGCAGCCATGCCTGCGAAAATCTTTGTAAGTTTCATTTCTAAAACTTCCTTTCTTAAATAACTTTAAGTATATTGTACTTTATTTTCCGAAAAATTTCAATCGGCTGATTTAACAAATATGATAACGTTTTCTTATGCAATCACAACAATTTGTACTATTGATTTTTAGAAGTATAGCCCAATTTCCGCACTTTGCAAAACTTTTTTATCTTATGTAAAAATACTAAACCGTCATTTATCAAGCTTTTTCTTCTGCACCTTTCCAGTCACTTTCAGCACGATACCTCTAGGAGCAAATTTAGACCCTGCATAAAGTGCCTTTATAGACTTCTCAGGGATAATGATGAGTTTTCTGCCGAACATTCCCTTAAGAGCCTTTTTTGCACAAAACTGTGGTGTTATGGAGCTTACTCCGAACTTGCAGTTTGCAACGTCATTGAACTCCGTATCTACAGGACCCGGGCATACCGCACAAACGTGTACCCTGCTGTTTCTCACCCTCAACTCCTCATATATTGCGCTGGTAAGGCTCACAACATAAGCCTTTGAAGCATAGTACGTTGCCATCATAGGACCGCCATACATAAGACCTGCCGAAGAAGCTATATTCATTATATAACCCCTGTCAGCGGCAACAAAGTCTTTCAAAAACAGCTTTGTAAGCATATGCACCGCTGTAACGTTGGTGTCTATCATTTTAAGTTCAGTGTCCAGAGGAAGCTTGTCAAAGCTGCCCACTGCACCAAAGCCTGCACAGTTCACAAGCACTGATATCTTCTCGCTCTTTGTTTCCTCATAAAGCCGCAGACATTCTTCCCTGTCGGAAACGTCGCAAACTATCACCCTTGTATTGTCACCAAGCTCCTCCGCAAGCTCTCTGAGCCTTTCCTCACGTCTTGCGCTGAGTATCACACGAAAGCCCCTTGCAGACAGATCTCTCGCTATCTCTCTGCCAATTCCCGAGCTTGCGCCTGTTACCAAAGCCGTCTTAGCCATTTATATCATCCTCCACCCTTTTCAGGGATATTATTTGATTTTTGTCATATCAGTATATCACATTAGTATCACCCTGTCAAGTGTAAGAAAGATGTAAAATACGCAGAAAAGCACCGCAAAAAGCTGAATAAAAATGTCAAAATCTCTTGACATTTACTTTAAAGTATGGCATAATGTTAATATAATTTTAAGAAATAGAATAAAATTAAACTGAGAAATCAAAGAACAAAGAACAAGGAGATAAAAAATTATGAGTTGTACCCTTTGCATACTTGCCGCAGGTCTTGGAAGTCGCTTCAAAGGCGGCATAAAACAGCTTGAACCTTTCGGACCAAACGGCGAGATAATAATGGATTATTCTATCTATGATGCCGTTGAGGCAGGCTTTGACAAGGTCGTATTCATTATAAGAAAGGATATCCGTGATGCCTTTGATAAAATGATAGGCGACCGTATCTCAAAATACGTCAAGATAGATTATGTCTATCAAGAGCTTGACTGCCTCCCGGAGGGCTATTCCGTACCTGAGGGACGTGTTAAGCCGTGGGGTCACGGTCACGCAGTCTGCTGTTGCAAGGGCGTTATAAACGAGCCTTTCGCAGTAATAAACGCTGATGATTTTTACGGCAAGGAAGCTTTTGTGAAGCTCCACGATTTTCTCTGCAATGAAAACTCAGATCGCAAAAAGCTTCATCTCGGCATGGCAGGCTTCATACTGAAAAACACTCTAAGCGACTTCGGTGCAGTGAACAGAGGCGTCTGTGAAGTGAAAGACTCTATGCTCACAGACGTTGTTGAAACCTACAATATCCGCCGTGAGAATGACGGCAAGGTCTATTCAGGCAAGGAAGAAACAGCCGAGCTTGACGAGAACTGCTATGTGTCAATGAATATGTGGGCTTGCCCTGACGGCTTTATAGATAAGCTCAATGGTATGTTCACAGACTTTATGAAAGAAAATAAAGACAGCCTGACAGCGGAGTTTCTCCTCCCTGCGGGTATCGATACAATGATAAAAACAGGTGTTGCAGACTGCAAGCTTCTGGAAACTCACGATAAGTGGTTCGGCGTTACATATAAAGAGGATAAGCCAACCGTTAAAGCCGATATCGCAAAGCTTATAGAGGCTGGCATTTATCCTGAAAAGCTTTGGAAATAAAACTTTTTCAAACAAATAAAACAGAATTAATTGTCAACAATAAGTCGGGCAGAACAAATTCTCCCGACTTTTTTGCGTCTGTTTGTAAAAAGTGAAGAAAATCCTTAATTCGACTAAAAAGCACTTGAAAAAGGCTGTAAAATGTGTTATGATAATCTTTGAAACGGATCTGCATTTTTGCAGGTCAGGAGAGATAATATAAGAGGTAGTATAATGGAGAGCCAACACGGTAGCAATTTGAAAAATATAAGAAAAAAAAGAGCCACAGCACAGCAAAGCATAGTGTCATTGAGTTGCCTTGTGTGCATAGCATTTGCGGCAATATGGGGCTTCCATGCAGGAAGCGGCAACAGCAGGGCTGTGGAAGCAAAGAAGATGTCAGCTTCAAGCTCTGTGGCAGAGAACGAAAGCTCCGAGAGCAATGCAGACAACTCTTCTCAGGCAGAAAGCATGGTCGATGAGAGTGGCATAGATGAAAGCCTTACTGACAGCTCAGTTACCCACGATGACGCCGACGACCTTTCCGACGCAGTTTTCATAGGCGACTCACGAACAGTTGGTCTGCAAAACAACTGCGATAAGCCAAAGGCAACATTCCTTTGCTCTGTGGGAATGCACATCGACACCGTTATGACAGACCAGAACATCACCCTCTCAAACGGCAATGCAGGCACTGTTATCGACGCTCTTGGAGAAAGACAATATGGCAGAGTGTATATAAACCTCGGCACTAACGAGCTTGGCTGGCCTTATATCGACACCTTCAAGGATTATTATACACAGCTTATCACAAAAATTCAGGAGATACAGCCTGACGCTGTTATCTATGCTGAATCTATCCTCCCTGTAACAGCTTCAAGAAGTTTACAGGGCGACGCCATAAATAACACAAATGTAGCCACATTCAATCAGGCTATCTCAGAGGTGGCACAGCAGACAGGTATAAATTATCTTGACTGTACCTCCGCTGTAGCAGGCGCAGACGGCACTCTTCCTGAGGAAGCCTCCTCAGACGGAATACACCTTATGAGCGAATACTGCGACAAGTGGCTCAACTATATAATCGACAACACATAAGAAAGGAAAGAAGAATTATGAAAACAAAGAAGATACTCTGCACTCTTATGGCAGTTATGTGCATTGGCACAGCAGCACTTACAGGCTGCGGTTCAGACTCTAACAGCAGCACAGCAAGTTCCGCAAATTCAGCGGCAGCCGCTCAGACAAACGAAAGCGTTGACGTAACAGCCGTTGCGGACAAGCTCAAGGACGGCATAGAGTTCAAGGACGAGCTCGCAGAGCTTGACGAGGCAAAGATAGAAAAGATAATCGGCATATCAGCAGACAGCTATACAAAGGCTAAGGTCTATGTAAGCTCATCAGGAGGAACAGCCGAGGAGATAGACTGCTTTGAAGCCAAGGATGCAGACAGTGCAAAGGCTATCGCAGATACACTTACAGCAAGAGTCGAAAGCCAGAAAAAGGTTTTTGAAAACTATGTCCCTGAGGAAATGACAAAGCTTAATGACCCTGTTCTTGTAACCAACGGCAATTATGTTTACCTCTGTCTTTCAAACGATAACGATAAAGCAAAAGAGATAATAGGCTAGGAGTAATAAATATATGCTTTTTTCAAGTACAACATTTCTGTTCGCATTCCTGCCTATTGTACTGATAACGTATTATATCGTCCCACGCATAACACGCAATCTGGTGCTGTTTATTTTCAGCCTTGTGTTTTACGCATGGGGCGAACCTGTTTATATCGTCCTCATGATAGCTTCCACTATCGTTGCGTATATAACAGGACTATTGGCAGACAAACAGCGTAAAAACGCAAAAAAATACACTCCGCTCATCGCAATGATAGGAGCGGTGGTGTGGAATATAGGACTTCTTCTGTTTTTCAAGTATACCGACTTTTTTATCGGTGCGGCAAACAGCATTTTCGGCACGCAGATAAAGACCTTGGGTCTTGCCCTCCCTATCGGTATATCATTCTACAGCTTCCAGACCCTTTCATACGTTATCGACGTTTATAAGGGCGAAGTAAGAAGTCAGAAGAACTTTCTTGACCTTGCCACCTATGTTGCCCTTTTCCCACAGCTTATCGCAGGTCCTATCGTAAGATACATCGACGTTGCGGAACAGCTCAAAAAGCGTAACGAGAGCATAGAGCATTTTGCACAGGGCGTGTGGAGATTTTCCATAGGTCTTGGCAAAAAAGTCATTCTCGCAAATACTATCGGCGAGCTTTTCGACACTATCTCAAACTCAGCACAATCCGAACTGAGCGTTGCCGCAAGCTGGCTGGGCATAATAGCCTATACCTTCCAAATATACTTTGACTTCTCAGGCTATTCCGATATGGCGATAGGTCTTGGCAAAATGTTCGGCTTCGACTTTCTCGAGAACTTCAACTACCCTTACATCTCCACCTCTATCACAGATTTCTGGAGACGTTGGCATATGTCACTTTCAAGCTGGTTCAGAGATTATGTCTATATCCCACTTGGCGGTAACCGCAAGGGTAAAGCAAGACAGTGCCTTAACATCATGATAGTATGGTTTCTCACAGGCTTCTGGCACGGTGCAAACTGGAATTTTATGCTATGGGGCGTGTATTTCGGCGTGATACTCCTTTGCGAAAAGCTTTTCTTGGGCAAAGCCCTGAAAAAGATACCTGCATTTTTCCAGCATATCTACGCACTTCTTTTTATAGTCATAGGCTGGGGAATATTCTCCTATGAAGATTTCGGCAAGCTCACACAGAACTTCAAAAATATGTTCGGCGCAGGGGGACTTCCTCTCATAAATCACCAAACAGTGTTCTGGCTCGCACAGTATGCAGTAACAATAGTGATACTTGTGATAGCTTCAACACAGCTTCCGAAAAAGCTTTGCCTGAAACTTCAAACCAAGTGTCCTGAGATATGCGGCTGTATACTCCAACCGCTGTGGGCATTAACACTTTTGGCAGTTTCCACCGCCTACCTTGCAGGTAATTCATTCAATCCGTTCCTGTATTTCAGATTTTAAAGGAGGACGGCAGATATGAAAAAACAACTTAAAAACTATATTATGATAGTGTGCTTTCTGCTGTTCATATTCGGCTTTGCAGTGGCAAGCTTTATTTCCGAGGATCGTGAATTCTCCGAAAATGAGAACCGCTATCTCCAGCAAGCCCCTGAATTTTCATGGAAAAAGCTTGAAAAAGGCGAATTCACATCGGATATCGAAAGCTATATGTCCGATCAGATATTCATGAAAGACCAGCTTGTGAGTCTTAAAACAGTCACAGACCGCACGCTTCTGAAAAACTATCAGAACGGTGTATATTTCGGCAAGGACGGCTATTATCTCCAAGACTATCAGGAAAACAGACCTCTTATCGAGAAAAATATAAGCTGTCTTAACGATTTTGCTGACAGCCTAGATAAATCCGTCGACGTAAGCTTTCTTCTTGTGCCGAATGCAGTTTCCGTTATGTCAGACAAGCTCCCTGCGGTCACACAAACCGACGATCAGCTTAAAAGCGAAAAGTATATAAGCTCTATCCTCAGCGACAGGATAAAACTCTGCTTCCCATATGACCAGCTCAAAGACGCCGCAAAGTCCACGCAGGTTTTCTATAAGACCGACCACCACTGGACAGCTGAGGGCGCAAAAGTGGGATTTGACGCACTTATGACAGCCATGAATGAAGATATCCCACAGGTATCCTACAATATAGAAACTGTAAAGGACTTTCATGGCACACTTTATTCAAAAGCCCCAACAGACTTCTCCGCTGCTGACGAAATGCACTTCTACACAAACCCTGACAACAGCGTAAAGGTAAATTATGTTGAAGAAAACAAACAAACAGACACCCTTTTTGACGATTCATTCAAGACCAAAAAGGATAAATACTCCACATTCATGGGCGGAAACTTTGCCCTCACGGAAATAGAAACAAACGGCGAAAGCGATGAACACGTCCTTATTATAAAGGACAGCTACGCAAACACAGTTATGCCATACTTTGCCGACAAGTATAAGCACATCACAATGATAGATATGCGTTATTACCACATCATGGATAAGACCGTCAGCGAGTATGTAAAAGACAACGGCATAACAAAGGTCATTTTCCTTTATAATATGGACTTTGTGAACACCGATAACAACTTCATATGGCTTGAATAATTCATAAGCAAGCATGGGCGGCCATTGGTCGCCCGCTATTTTTATCACACCCATACAACACACAGAAAGAAGGACATAAAATGACACTTACCCCATACAAAAGAAAAGCCTTTTATTATGAAACAGACCGCATGGATATAATCCACCATTCAAATTACGTCCGTTGGCTTGAGGAAGCCCGTGTTGACCTTATGGAACAGCTTGGCTGCCCATTCCACGAAATAGAAGAACGTGGCATAGTTTCCCCAGTGCTCTCCGTGGAAACACACTATAAATATCCCGTCCGTTTCGGTGACGAGTTTGAAGTGCGCTGTAAGCTGTCAAAGTTCAACGGCTGTGCCTACGAGCTTGACTATGAAGTCTTTGACCTTACCACTCAGAAAACAGCCTGCCTTGCCCACACCTCCCACTGTTTCACCAGCCCCGACCTTAAGCCTGTAAGACTAAAAAAACATTATCCCGATATCTACGAGAAATTCCTATCCGCATATCAGGCAAGTGAAGAATAAGCAAAAAAATGTACAGCTCCCGAGTTTCTTCTCAGGAGCTGTACTTTTGTGTAAAAAATGACAGACGTGACCTGTCACGAAGAAAGCAATCCATCAACGCCCTCACGCCACTTTTCAAAACTGCACAAACCAAGCTTTGCCCAGCGACATTCCGAGCATAGTATATCAAATGCCTTTTTATCCATTTTGCTTCTCAGCCTTGTCAGCGCACTGCGATAATTCTCCACTGAGTGACATTCTATCTCAGAAAGTCTGCAAACCTCGCTGTCTTTCTGTGCCACCGTTCCGCCACAGCCGTCAAGCAAACAACCGTCTTCCGTCCTGTTTGGGCAGTGCTGACATATCATATCTCCGCTGCACACAAACCGCACCGCAGTGTCCTCGCTCTCCAATCTGTCTTTCACAGACTGCATATTCACCGAAAAAACGTCACTGTAGCCTTTCCCCTGAAAAAGCGGCAGGCACAGCAGATGATGAAATCTAAGCTCAGGCTCTCTTGTAAGCATAGCAACCTGTCTTTGCAAGTCTGCTTACAAGCTCGATGCTGATAAGGTAAGCAGCAACAACAGAGATAACGTCCTTTACAAGATAAGGAACAGAAACAAGAAGTATAGACTTGCCAATAGAGATATTAGCAACGATAGCGTACTGGATAGCACCGAGCAGGTGATCGCAAGCAAGACCTGCGATACCAAGCACGATAGCGATGACCTTACCGCTTATCTTGTCAGAGCAGAACTTTGCGCCAAGACCGCAAAGAAGAGCCATAACGATAAATCCGTAAATGAATCCACCTGTATACCCTACGATAACGGAGAAACCGCCTGACCAGCCTGCAAACACGGGCACACCGATAGCGCCCAGCAGACCATAGACCAGAGCAGACACAGCTCCGCCCTTCCAGCCAAGAAAATATCCTGCGAGAGCCACAGCAAAAGTCTGGAGCGTAACAGGAACGTGAGTAGGAAGCGGAATAGTTATCTGCGAAAGCACAGCGATTATAGCCGTCATAACTCCGATACCGACTATTTGTTTTGTTTTGTTTTTAGCATTGTTATTCATTGTAAACCTATCCTTTACTTTTTATTTGACAATTAATATTGTATCACATACCGAACCTATTGTCAACCAGAAATATTTATTTCGGTATACAATTATCAAGCGTCGGTAAACGATAGTTTTATACAAATTTAATAACAAACAGTAAAAACACGACATTGCCCTTCCGAACAGGACACCGAGGGCGTCGTCCCCTACAATATTTCGGGCAACTTCCTACCACCGCAAAATCGCTACACTCGGTGCTGTCTTTTACTTCATACTTGAGCACTACTCTGTTCAGCTTTGCCAATTCCTCATTCCTCACTCCTCATTTCTCACTTCCCCTTGTGCATTTTGCCCTTAACTCCTACTAAATTGATAGAATTAATATCAGTTTTCACAAAAATGCGAAAAATCATCTTAAACCTATTGACATTCCTCTATGGGTGTGGTATAGTATAAATACGCCAAAACATACTAAACGACTAGGATTAATATGAATTTGAAATGAGGCGTTGAAAATGAGTGTAAAAATACTGAAACTGAAAACAGCGTACGATTCACGAATGTGTATGTGCTGTATGTGTTGCTGTTAAAATCAGCATAAAGTTCAGTAACAAAAATTTTTATCGGATTTAAAAAACATTAATTTAATGAAAGAGGTAATTTAAAATGAGCGCAATAAACGAAAGAAATCTTAAATTTGAAACACTCCAGCTCCACGTTGGTCAGGAAACAGCAGACTCTGTAACAGACGCAAGAGCCGTTCCTATTTATCAGACATCATCATACGTTTTCCATAACTCACAGCATGCCGCTGACAGATTTGCTCTTAAGGACGCAGGCAACATCTACGGCAGACTTACAAACCCAACTGAAGACGTTTTTGAAAAGCGTATCGCAGCTCTTGAGGGCGGCACAGCAGCTCTTGCAGTTGCATCAGGCGCAGCAGCAGTAACATACGCTATTGAGAACGTAGCCCTTGCAGGCGATCATATCGTAGCTGCAAAGAACATCTATGGCGGCACATATAACCTGCTTGCACACACTCTTGTTGATTACGGCATCACAACAACATTTGTCGATCCGCTTGACCCAGCTAACTTTGAAAAGGCTATCAAGGAGAACACAAAGGCTCTCTATATCGAAACTCTTGGCAACCCTAACTCAGACGTAGTTGATATCGAAGCTATCGCAAATATCGCACACGCGCACAATATCCCACTTCTCGTTGACAGCACATTCGCTACTCCATATCTCGTAAGACCTATCGAGTATGGCGCAGATATCGTTATCCATTCTGCAACAAAGTTCATCGGCGGTCACGGCACAACAATCGGCGGCGTGATCGTTGAAAGCGGCAAGTTTGACTGGAAGAAGTCAGGCAAGTTCCCACAGCTCACAGAACCAAACCCAAGCTACCACGGCGTAAGCTTTGCAGACGCAGCCCCTGGCGCAGCATTTGTAACTCGTATCCGTGCGATCCTTCTTCGTGATACAGGTGCAACACTTTCACCTATCCACGCATTCATCTTCCTGCAGGGTCTTGAAACACTGTCTCTGAGAGTTGAGCGTCATGTTGAGAACGCACTTAAGGTAGTTGACTTCCTTAACAAGCACCCAAAGGTAGAAAAGGTAAATCACCCTTCAGTATCAGACGATCCAAGCCAGCAGGCACTTTACAAGAAGTATTTCCCTAACGGCGGCGGTTCTATCTTCACATTCGAGATAAAGGGCGACGCAAAGACAGCTCAGAACTTCATCGACCACCTGAAACTCTTCTCACTCCTTGCAAACGTAGCAGACGTTAAGTCACTGGTTATCCACCCAGCATCAACAACACACGCAGAGCTTAACGAAGCAGAGCTTGCAGATCAGGGTATCAAGCCAAATACTATCAGACTTTCTATCGGCACAGAGCATATCGACGATATCATCTACGATCTCAGCGAAGCATTCGACGCTATCTAATAAAAACCTTGCCATTACGGTTTTTACCTAAAAATACAAACCTCAATATAGAAACGGCTGACAGGCGAAAAGCTTGTCAGCCGTTTTTGTACCCATAAAAAAAGCAGGGCAACAACAAGCCGCCCTGCTCCATAAAGCAAAAAGTCAGAAAAAAATCCTTCGCCACAAGGCGATACCTTAATTCCTCACTCCTAACTCCTCACTACTTCTCCAGCTCAGAGATCTTATCCACTCTCCTCTGATGTCTGCCACCCTCAAACTCCGTTTCAAGGAAAACGTCCACCAGCTCGATAGCCAAGCCTGCCCCCAGCACTCTCGCACCAATGCAAAGCACATTTGCGTCATTATGCGCTCTTGTATACTTAGCAGAGAAATAGTCTGAACAGCAAGCCGCTCTTATTCCCTTTATCTTGTTTGCGCTCATTGACATTCCAATACCAGTTCCGCATATGAGTATTCCCATTTCGTATTCGCCCGAAGCCACTTTCTCGCAAACTTCCTTTGCCTTGTCAGGATAGTCCACTTTCTCTCCTGCCTGAATACCAAAATCAGTGTATTCCACACCCTTTTCGTCCAAATGTGCCAATATCTCCGCCTTAAGCTCAGGACCTGCATGGTCACAGCCAATAGCAATTTTCATATTAATTTCCTCCTATTTATCCCTATGTGCCTTATCCTTTTCCGCCTTTGTAGCCTGCAAATATGATACCTCCAGTCTGTCCGCCGAAACCATTATCTCAGGCTGAGCCTCCACTGCAAGACACAGTGACGAAGCCCTCTGCAGCCTGTTCACATAGCTTGCAAGCTGAACATTTTCGTTGTCAGCGAAATATTTCGCCTTTATCTCTGCCGCACAGTCACCCACAAGCATTGTCTTTTCAGTAAACTCTCCCGAAAAAACTTCCTCCTCAGGGCAAACTCTGTCAGCGGATATCCTCGTGATAACGCCGTTTTTGCACTGAAACTCGCCTGCGTAAACTATCTTAGGTCTTGCCCTCATAACAGAAATTATCCTGCCCTCAAAACCTATGCAGTTGTAAGCTAGCGAAAGCAGAGTGGAAACTCCTGCGCTTTTTAAACTCTCACAGCCAAAGCACATTCCCTTTACAGCCGCCACGCCTATTCTAAGTCCCGTGTAAGACCCTGGACCCTTTGCAATAGCCGTACAATCAAGGTCAGTGTAAGTAAGCCCTGTTTCCTCTAGTGCCTGCTTCACCATAGGCAATATCACCTGGGAATGAGTGAGCTTTGTGTATACAGACTTCTCCCAAAGAAGCTTCTCTCCGTCCGTCACCGCCACTGAAGCGACCTTTCCGCTTGTGTCAATAGCTAATATCTTCAAATCTATCATCTCCCTCAGGTGCAGTTATGCTTATCTCCCTGCTGTCCTCGTCAATGCGCTGAATATCTATCCTCAAAGCGTCCTCAGGAAGCTCCTCAGCAATATTCTCCGACCATTCCACCGCAAGCACAGTGTCTTCGTCCATGTAGTCAAAAAAGCCTGTAGTTTCCAGATCGTCCGCCGAATTTATGCGGTACATATCAAAGTGTATAAGGCTGAGCCTGTCCCCACGGTATTCGTTCACCAGTGCGAACGTGGGCGAAGTCACCTCGTCGCCAAGTCCCATGCCAATAGAAATTCCCCTTGTAATAGTAGTCTTTCCTGCACCAAGACCACCGCTGTAAGCGATAAGATCGCCGCCTTTCAGCCGTCTGCCTATCTCCTCACCCAAAGCGATAGTTTCCGCCGCAGATGATGTTTTGTATACCTTTGTCAACCTATCACCTCATTTGACCGTCATCTTCCGTGTAGCCCACAATAAAAAGGCTGTTTTTATTCATAAGCTGATAAATGCTCTCCACCTCTGTCTTGTCCGCCGCTGAATTGTAGCAGTTGTAAACATACAGCCTGCCCTCTTCTTTAACAGCGAAAACCGTGTGGATACCGCTGAAAATATTCAACCCGATATGGAAAGAAACTATCACAGGCTTGCCCTCTTCAACAGCCGCCTGAGCCTCATCAACCTTATAAAATCTCTTGTATCCCACTCCCATTGCCTTAAAAAGACCGCTTATTTTCCTAGGATTAGACCCCAGCGAACCGTCCGCCGCAATAAGAGCATTCTTTTCAAAATCATAAGCAAGCTTTGCCATGTCAGGCTCAAAGCCCTCGTATGTGAGATAATTATAAGCCGCAATGACCTCACAGCCTACCCCTGCGAACCTGGTTTCGCCAAGTATCAGATCGCACACAGGGGGATTTTCCTGCCCGTATTTCACAAAGCCCTCTATCTTGATGTCTTTGTTGTGTGCATAATTTTCCGCAGCCCTGCCGCTGTCAGTTTCCTTATAAGTGTCCTCAAAAAGCCGCCACTTCATATCGTCCTCCGAGCTATCGCTCTGAATACCGCTCTCATCACCGACCTGCGAGCTTTCGTCAACTTCCATGCTGTCACTATCCACCGCAGAGCTTTCCGCAGTAGTGGTAAAAGCCGAATCATTGAGCCTTTCACTGTCCGCCTTGTTTCCGCATGAACTGAGCATTATCCCGAGAAACAGAATGACCGCAAGAATTTTCATCACAGCTCACCCTTGTCCTTGAAGTAGTTTAGCATAAGATCCACCATTCTGCCATAGGACTGCTTGCCGTCCTCAACGCCGTTGAGCTTCAGAGATTTTTCCATTGCCTTGTCAGATATCTCCCCCACTGCCTCGCTGTCGAAAACAGTGTCCTTAGCCTCGTCAACGCTCCGCCAGTAGTCCCAGTTGGCTTCCATATCAGCCCACACCTCATCGCAGATAGAGCTGTCAAATTCTATCTTCTTATCGTCAGAAGCGTAGTCAAAAATCTTGTTTCTAACCTCGCCAAGCGCCGCCAGATAGCCCGAATAGCGGTAATCAGCATTGTCCGATCTGTCGCACGCCATAAAGGCGATAAAGTTCGCCTCGTCCTCCTGAATGTAGCCTTTCGTATGAGCAAGCTCATGACAAATGGTGTCAGGAAGCTTCGCCTTATACATATCCTGATTGTAGTTAGCCTCCATAGAGAACGGGAAATAGATGCCCATAAGGTTCATTTGGCTCATAAAGAACGAGCATTTTATAGCTTTCGGAGTGACATAGAACCCACCAAGGTTCTTAAACTCACTGCCCAGCCCACGCATGGCCTCCTGAGCCGTCTTGTCAAGGTCAGCGGTCAGCACGAATTTTCCCTCGCTGTCACGCTCCACCTCTTTGCTAAGCGCATTTATCTCCGTAACAAGCTTGTTGCCAAGTGCTTCAAGCTCCGTCCTAGTGTGCTGTTCAGTGGGTATGCTGTTAAGTTCCGCAAAGCTTGAACAATGATAAATAACAAAGCAGTTAAAGGTCTGCACCGTCACCACAAAAGTGACTATCCACATATAAACAAGCCCGAAAATTTTCGCAGTTTTCTTTCTCTTGCCTTTTCTGACTATCACAAGCACCAGCATAGCCACCAGCGAAAGCGGAATACCGAAAACCGCTACCGCAATAAGCAGTTCGCCAAAAGAGAACGGCAACAGCGAAGTGAGCCTGCCATATGTATTTTCCCAAATTGGAAAAACGTGAGCCGTATACCAGTCGCAGAACGCCGTACTTTTCCAGGCGATCACGTTCAGCACAACGCTGACTGCTACAAGGCAAACGCAGGCAATGACCTGCCAAGATAGATGTTTTTTCTTGCCGTTCTCAGGCATTTTCACACTTTCCGCACTCTTTTTCACCGCTGTATCTGTCACTGCCGCTCACCTCGGTTCATGTATTTTACTCTGCTATCTCAACACGCCTGTTTACCCGACTTATTATCTGCTTACCTACAAATTATCTTATCGCACAAATCGTGTAGGGGCGAACAGCGTTCGCTCGTCTTGGTCGCCTACATGGTTTGTATAAATTCAAACCTCGTCGCTCACAAAAACGGGACGTCGAGGGCGCCGTCCCCTACATTTGCCACGCCGCAAAATCGCTCCGCTCGGTATTTACTCTATCAAAGTGACTTGTTCGGTCGGCTATGCCAATTCCTCACTCCTCACTTAAACGGCTTAGAACAATCCGTAGATATTGCCCTCATTATCGCAATCAATATTATAAGCCGCAGGCTTCTTAGGCAGACCAGGCATTGTCATAATATCGCCCGTATAAGCTACCACAAATCCTGCACCGGCTGAAAGCCTTACATCTCTTACTGTTATCTCATAATTCTCAGGCTTGCCAAGCTTTGTCGGGTCGTCAGACAGTGAATACTGCGTCTTAGCCACGCAAACAGGGATATCCCCGAATCCAAGGTCAGTGATCTCCTTTATAGCCTTTTCAGCCTGCTTTGTATAGATCACGCCGTTTGCACGGTATATCTCTTTCGCAAGTATATCAAGCTTTTCCTTGATAGGGAGCTTCTCGTCATAAAGTGGCTTGAACTCAGACGGCTTTGTTTCGATAGTCTTGCAAACCTTCTCCGCAAGGTCGATACCGCCCTCAGAGCCTTTTGCAAAAATCTCAGCCAGTGAGAACTCAACGCCCATTTCACCGCAAACTCTCTCGATAACAGCCAGCTCAGCCTCAGTATCAGTATGGAATCTATTTATAGCCACCACTACAGGCACACCGAACTTGTGCATATTCTCAATATGAGTTTTCAGGTTTACGATACCCTTTTCGAGAGCCTCAACATTTTCGTTAGTAAGCTCAGTTTTCGGAACACCGCCATTGTATTTCAATGCCCTTACAGTAGCCACCAGAACTACGCAACTTGGTTTAAGACCAGCGTATCTGCACTTGATATCAAAGAATTTCTCAGCGCCAAGGTCAGAGCCGAAGCCAGCCTCAGTGATAGTGTAGTCAGCAAGCTTCAAAGCAAGCTTTGTGGCTCTTACTGAGTTACAGCCGTGAGCGATATTAGCGAATGGACCGCCATGGATAAGAGCAGGATTGTTCTCAAGTGTCTGAACAAGGTTAGGTTTCAAAGCGTCTTTCAGCAAAGCAGTCATAGCACCGCAACCGCCTATATCCTTAGCATAAACAGGCTTTCCGTCAGTTGTGTAAGCAACGAGTATCTTCTCAATTCTAGCCTTAAGGTCAGCCAGATCGGAAGCGAGGCAAAGAATAGCCATTATCTCAGAAGCGACAGTTATCTGGAAAGAATCCTCTCTAGGAATACCATTCACCTTTGAGCCAAGACCGATAACGATATCTCTCAGCGCTCTGTCATTCATGTCAAGGCAGCGCTTGAAAAGTATCCTTCTCTGATCAATGTGAAGCTCATTTCCCTGCTGCATATGGTTGTCGATAAGGGCGCAGAGCAGGTTGTTAGCCGCAGTTATAGCGTGCATATCTCCTGTGAAGTGCAAATTGATGTCTTCCATAGGAACGACCTGAGCGTATCCACCGCCAGCCGCACCGCCCTTGATACCAAAAACAGGACCAAGTGAAGGCTCTCTCAGAGCGAGCATAGCTTTCTTGCCTATCTTGTTCATAGACTCAGCCAATCCAACGGAAATAGTAGTCTTGCCCTCTCCTGCAGGCGTAGGGTTTATAGCGGTAACAAGAATAAGCTTACCATCTGGATCATTTTTAGTTTTAGCATAAAGCGACTCAGAAAGCTTAGCCTTGTAGTGACCATAAGGCTCATATTCATCTTCTGAGATGCCGAGCTTAGCAGCGACCTCCCCAATTTTGAGCATTTTCGCCTGCTTTGCGATTTCGATATCTGACAGCATTTAGATCAAGTCCTTTCGGAAAAATTTTTAGTATATCGGTAAAGACCCATATAAAATATCATACGCTATATATTATATCACATATCCGTGATGATTTCAATATTTCATATGTAAACAAACTATATAAACCGACACATTTCCGAACATCGCCCCACAAAAAAAGAGCCGCCCCGCATTCCGCAGGACGGCTCAAAATAACTATAAGAATTATTTCTGAATATCGTTATCGTTAAATGGATCTCCACATTCCGGACAGAACTTAGGAGGATTTTTCGGATCTTCAGGCTCCCAGCCGCACTTGTCACACTTGTAAAGCGGCTCTGATGCAGGCTTTGGCTTTCCGCACTCAGCGCAGAACTTGCCCTTGTTCACTGCTCCGCATGAGCAAGTCCAGCCTACCGGCTGCTCTGGCTTTGGTGAACCGCAGTTTGCACAGAACTTTCCTGTGTTCTCTGTGCCGCATGAACACTTCCAGCTGTCTGCTGCCGGCTTTGGCTCAGGCTTAGGCTGTCCGCAGTTAGCACAGAATTTTCCTGTGTTTGTTGTTCCGCAAGCACAAGTCCAGCCGTTCTCAGGTGCAGCCTGTGTTGGTGCAGCTGCTGGAGCTGCCTGCTGTGGAGCTGCCTGTGCAGCCTGCTGATTCATCATGTTCTGCTGCATCTGCTGCTGATACATAGTCGCGTCCATTGGCTGACCCATCATGCCGCCTGCCATGCCCATGCCCATAAAGCCTGCCATAACACCGTTTGCGTTGCTTGCCGCTGCCTCTCTTGCCTTGTTGATAGACATTCTGTCCATAGCATAGAGCATTGAAGGGTCGCTTCCAACAGTTTTTGCCTCCTGGAATTTTGCGATCCTCTGCTTTGACTCTTCGTCCACGTTCAGCTCAATAGCAAGGCTTGTTATCTTAACACCCTTTGTAGCCCACTTTTCTTCAAGCTCTGCATTCATTGCTTCAGCAAGCTCATCAGGATAAAGACCAAGCTGATCGTATGGTATTTTCTGAGCGGATATCCTTGTAAGAGCCTTCTGGAACTTAGGTGTCATGTCAGCCTTAAGCTGGCCGAGAACTGCCACGCCGTCAGGGCTGTCAACAGTAAGTACCTTATTTACGTTCTGAACAACGTTCTCATAAAAGTTCATAGGGTTTACGATCTGAAGTTCATACTGACCATGACCCTGTGCGTTAAGAGTGAGGTTCATTTCGCCGTCTCTGAAAGGTATCTTGCCGAAGCCTATCTTGTTTCCAGGCAGAGGTCTGAGGTTTATGTAGATAAGACGCATGGTGTTCATAGCCTGACCGCCTGCTGTAAATCTTCTGCCTATCTCCTTGATAGAAGCACCAAGGTCGCCCCAGCCGCCGCCAAGAAGTGACGGAGATACAGTTGAGTCATACTTATACTGACCTGCTGTTTCCTGTGTACCGATAACAAAATCGTGTACTCTGCCGTTCTCGATAAGCAAAGCCGCCTGATTTACCGCAACGTCAAAGCGTGAACCGTTTGAGATAACGCCCTCTGTGCCGTTGTTCACAGTCTTTCCTCTCTTAACAAGAGTAGCCGGCTGGCAGAGTATCTTAGTTGACATATCCTCACATCTGAAGTACTCTACTACCTGATCGGCAAATGTTGAGCCGACTGCTGATGTAAACATCTTAATAAGTCCCATAGTTAAATTCCTTTCGTTGTCTGTATTATTTCACCCCAAGGGGTTTTAAACTTGTCTATCTCAGCATGGATATCCTGCTGACTTTCCATGTGCGCTCTACAGAGCTGTGTATCTCAGAACCGCAGTAAGGACAAACTGAGCCTGCGGTGTCCACAGGTGCTCCGCAGAACTGACATATAAGGCTGGCGTTTTCGCCCTCTATCCCCATTGAAAGATAGTATGAATAATCCGCCTCATAAATGTGCTGTGCCTTTATCCCGTTGAGCTTGTATTCAAGAGATACCTGAAACTTTGCCGTTGCAGCGTCATGATCTCTATGATAAGACGCCACCTGCGACTTGTGGATATGTATATCGTCATAATGCTTTGGCGTAACCGTTGACAAGTTGTCTTTTGCCATCGTGGCTGCTCTCTGCTTGAACGCTTCGGTACAGTATTCAAGCTGATTCTCGCTTGCTTCTCCGTTTATAACAAGAAAATATTTCATCACAGTGTTTTCCACTATGCTCTTTGCTATATTTTCATCATAGTCAGGAAAATCTCTCTTTATGTTGTTCACCACATTAGGGTCAACATAAGTAAACTGCATGGCGTTGTTCTGTCTTTCCTCAGTTGCGTCATTTATGGTCCTTAGCAGGTCGTTGGCACGGCTCAGTTGTCTGCCAATGGCGTTCGATACCGCTTTTTTCACAGAATATATCACTGCTATACCACCGCCTATAGCGACCGCTATAACTATTATTTTTATTATAAGTGCCGTTGATATTTCAGGCATTTAGCTGATACCCCCTACTAGAATATTCCCATTATCTGAAGTATAGCTCCGATAATATATCCGCCCACGCCACCAAGAAGCGAGTAAGCCACAAGCTTTCCCTTGCTTATAGGCAGGTTTCCGATAAATTTACCTGTCTGACCATTCATTGCAAAGAAATAAGGCTTATCCTGATAGGTTGTATACAAAAGCCATGTTGGAAGCATAGCATATTTAACGTCCTTTATCTCGGTGTGCTTTTCATATGACTGAACGTTTACGCTGTTGTAGTTACAAGTATTTCTAAGTTCGTCACGAGTTGTGTTCTCGATACGTTCTTTAGCCCTAGGCAGGCACTTATCCTTATCCTCGTCATATCTTTCTGCAAGATATCCCGAAAGATAACCCGGGTTGAACGCTGTCATTTCCGAGTAATCAAAAGGCTCGATAGAGTCCATAGCGTCATCGTCAGTCTTTGAAGAAGCATCCACAGGAACAGCTTTGAAATTGAGATTTCCGTTTCTGTAAACTGAATAATACTTTTTCTCTGTGTATCTGTAATTTCCCGAAGTCCATGTTCTTGTGTTTATACCCTCTGCAGTAATAGAGCCTTCGCAGTTTCCTGAATAGAGCCAAAACGGGATATAAACACCCTGCATCTTGTCCACTACCCTATCGCAGTTGAAATCTTTCGGTGTAAGAGGCTTCTTGCTGAATTTTTGGAAAGTGTCCATTACCTGATTTTTCGGCACTTTAAAAGGTATAACATAGTCAGGGGAGAAATTGTCTATTATCTGCTCTCCCATTATTACCGCATTTCCGCAGTAAACGCAAACTGTTGCTGCAGTTGAGCGGTCGGTGATTATCTCCGCTCCGCAGTGTGAGCAGGTATACTTTACAAGGTCATTTCCTACAGTTCCGTCATTTGACATACTGTATTCGTCCTTATCGACCTCTTCATGCTTTTCAACGTTATCCTTGTTGAGTTCCTCCGCCTTTTTAGCGTCACCGCCTGCTTCTTCAAGGTCTTTTAAAGTAAACTGTCCGTCGCAGTATTCACATGCCCAGCAGTTTTTGTCAGCACTCCAGAAAAGCTCCGCTCCGCAGTTAGGGCATTTATAAGAAATATTAACAGCCATTTTCCGTACCCCCTATCAATCGTCTTTTATCTTAGTCTTATCAGTGGTTGTACGCAGATAGGTGTCGTTACGCCCATTGAGTTTAAGATTACTCTTTATGTATTTATCTGCCTTGGTAGCTTTCTGTTTTGTGCGGCTCATTGAAACAAGCACAAAGCCTGTTATAAGTCCTCCCGGTATAGCAAAGCACATATTTGTTCCCACGCTCACACTGCTGTCGGCATATGCCATGACAGGGTTGAAAAACAAATTGCAGGAAATAAGTGCAAAGCCTAATGTGCGGTATAGCTTTTTCAACATTTTTTCTCCTCCCAACTCCATATTTTACAGCCTTATGCCATAAAAGTAAAATATGTTCACATATATTTATGATAACAGAAAACGCTTTTTATGTCAAGAAATATGTCATAATACGTTAAAGAAACGTTCTTTTTTGTTCATTTAAACATATTTTTATACCCCTCATTGGTGTTTTTAACGATTGACAGCCGTTCTGTCAGGAATCAGCGTTATTCAGCGGTTTTCTGCTCGTCAAGGTCAAGAGATATCAGAGGGTTTGCGTCATTGGCCACCTTAGGCAGAACGCCGTCCCACTTATCGATGGTCTGATACTTTATAAGCTCGTTTGAAAGAGATTCAGAGATAGTTTTGTTGGCTTCTGCCTGAGCTTCAGCCTTGGTCTTTATGGAAGTTGCCTCAGCGTCTGCGGCAATAACCTTTTTCTTAGCCTCCGCCTCAGCTACAACTATAGCCTGCTCCTGCTCGGTCTTTGTTTTCAAAAGATTCTGCTCTGCTACCTGCTTTGCCTCTATGGCTTCATTAAATTCAGATGAGAAATCAAAATTCACAATGTTGAATTTCTCTATCTCGATACCGTATTCATCCACCTTTGAAACGAGCTGTGCCTTTATTTCCTCGCCCACCTGCGCTCTGTCAGTGATAAGCTGTTCAGCCGTATATTTTGCACATACCGACTTCATACATTCCTGCACTGTTGGCATAAGGATAACGTTCTCGTAATCTGAGCCGATATTCTTGAAAATGCTTGCAGAAGAAGCCGACTTTATTCGGAAGTTCACCGCTATGGTAGAGTTCACAGTCTGCAAGTCCTTTGAAACTGCGTCAGCGTCAGCCTGATAAACTTGTATCTTGTTTGACACTGTTGTTACACGCTGTGCAAAAGGCACTTTCAGATGCAGTCCCTCGTTGAGTGCAGTGTCTGATACCTTGCCGAAGGTCGTCACAACGCCCGTACAGCCTGCCGGAACTATGGATACGGAGGATACGACCACTATTATAGCCGCAACTGCCGCCGCACAAATGCCAACGATCTTTCCTGTTTTTCTTGTTGAAATGTCAATGACCTTTTCTTTGCTCATGATTTTTTCCTTTCGTATAAAACAAAGTCTTTCGACTTGCCGTCTAACCAAAGGCTTTCTGTCCTTTGGTTTAATATGATTATATCATAAGCCTTACAAATTAGCAAAGTCCGACAAAGTTCGGGGAAGTCAGCGGAAGTCAGCAGTGAACAGATTTTTTGATTTAGCTCGCTGTATCTCTTGCAATCTCACCTATTCTCGCCCGTTCAAATCCGCTCGTTATTTATGGGTGAAAAAATTCGGCACAGGTCTATAGCTATATTTCAATATATGTAAAAGTTAATATGTTTATATCATTGTCTGCAAAAAGGCATAAAAAAATCGGACTCATTTTACTGCGTCCGAATTTTTTATCAATGTATTGATGAAAGAGCGGGCGACCCAAGGTCGCCCCTACAGATAGGTTTGTTAACTCTTTTTCTTTGCACTGGATTTTACCGCTGTGAAACTCCACACAAGTCCAGCCGCGATCCAGAAGTATGGTGATGATGTAACAGAACTTATGTTGAAAAACGCCTGTATCAGATAGCAAAGAACTGCCGCTGATACTGCACAGCCCGTCCAGCTGTTTTTGTCTTTCATAAAGCCTGCTACGAGCTTGCACATTTTTACTATAGTCATAATAAGGAATACTATTGTAAGTGCGAAAATGATGAGCCCTCTTGACTGCAAAAGGTCGATATACTCATTATAAGAGCGGTCTATTATAGCACCTGACTCGAATATCGTTCCCCAGTTGTCTGGACCGGTTCCCCAGATAAGGTTTTGCTCGGCAGTATACATTCCGTCGTCCCACAGATAAGGATATATCCACTGTTCGGTATCATCGCCTCTGCCTGTGCCTGTGATAGAAAGTCTGTCGAAACTGTCATGGAAGATTATTTTCTCGTCCATAAGTCTGAACTCGTTTGAGGCGAAAAGTCCAGCAAAGATCCCTCCTGCGACTATAAAAGCCACAAGGCAGGCTATAAAAGGCTTCTTATCCTTTGCAAAGCCCGACTTTACAGCGGCAATAATAAGAGATATAACATAAACCGCACCAAGTCCCAAGATAGCAGGGACAACGCAGGCGAGGATATCAGCCGCTGTCATAAGGGCAAGGGAGATAGCATAGAATATCTTTCTTGCCTTTTTATCATCATAGAGCATACCATTAAGTGCAAAGGCAGATATCACTGTAAGCACTGCCGCCAATGCAAAAGGAGTACACAAAAAGCCTGTTGCGATATATTCCTTTGTATAGGTCATACCGCCTGATGAGAAGCCCGAGAATATCTCTTTGAAATAGTTTGGAACTATTTTTGCGGTAGCAGGTATAGCCTGCAAAATTCCCACGATAGCTTCAAATGCGCCTATTCCTACGATAAAGTCTGAAAGCTTTATCCTGCGGTCGTCAGCCGTAACTGTCATTCCTGCGGCAAAAAGTCCCCAATAACCAAGTATGGTGAGCATACCCTCGGAGCGGTCGAGATAGCCGTAGAAAGATGTGAAAATATCCGCTGAAAGCAAGCAAGATATCACCGACAGAAGCACCACCGCAAGTGGTACGATAAGGCTCTTGTTGTCTTTAAGCTCCACCTGCTTTTTCATGTTGGCAATAAGGAAAATGATAAATCCCACAAAACCGACCGCAAGCACAGCGGCGGATATAAAGAATATAAATTTTTCGTTCAGATAAAGAGTACGGTTGACGCTTTCGTCCATACCGTATTTGATATTCTGTGTGAAATAATACGGAATTGTGATAACGCACAGAACAAGCACAGCTATAATGCTGTAAACTCCGCACAGCTTTTGTGCAGATTCGGCAGACATATTCAGAATAAAATCCGACTTTTCCGAACTGCCGAAAAGGTGCTTTTTACCTTGATTGGTAGTGACCTCTTTTTTCTCTTTTGCTTTTGACATAAAAAATCCCCCAAAAAGCATAGATATTTTATTATTTTATAATTGAAAATTAAAAATACATCGCCGCAGGCGATACCTTAATTCCTCATTCCTCACTCCTCATTCCTCACTTAAAGCGAAGCGGTGCGGGGAAATAAAAAAGCAGGCAAACCCTAAAGTCTGCCCGCTGTTTACACAATTTACTTTGCGTATTCGATAGCTCTGCTCTCACGGATAAGATTGACCTTGATCTGTCCCGGATAATCCATTTCAGTTTCGATCCTCTTAGCGATCTCACGAGCAACGAGCACCATTTTTTCATCGTTGATCTTCTCAGGCTGTACCATGATACGAACCTCACGGCCTGCCTGTATAGCAAAGGATTTCTCAACGCCCTCGTAGGACGTGCAGATCTCCTCAAGCTTCTGGAGCCTCTTGATATAGTTCTCATAGTTCTCGCTTCTTGCTCCCGGTCTAGCGGCGCTTATTGCGTCTGCCGCCTGAACAAGTGCCGCAACAACAGTTCTTGTTTCAACGTCGCCATGGTGAGCCTCGATAGCATGAATAACTTCAGGGCTTTCCTTGTACTTCTTACATACGTCAACACCTATCTGAACGTGCGAGCCTTCTATCTCATAGCTGAGAGCCTTTCCTATATCGTGGAGCAGTCCTGCTCTTCTTGCCAGATTTGCGTCAACGCCAAGCTCTGACGCCATCATTCCTGCAAGGTGAGCGACTTCAATAGAGTGGTTGAGCACGTTCTGTCTATAGCTCGTTCTATAGCGCAGACGTCCAAGAAGCTTAACAAGCTCGTGGTTCACGCCGTGAACATTGGTTTCAAGAATAGCTCTCTCGCCCTCCTGCTTGATCTTCAGCTCGACTTCACGCTTAGCCTTTTCTACCATTTCCTCAATGCGTGTAGGGTGTATACGTCCGTCCTGGATAAGCTTTTCAAGTGCGATCCTTGCGACCTCTCTTCTCACCTGATCAAAGCACGAGATGGTGATAGCCTCAGGAGTATCGTCAATGATAAGATCAACGCCTGTGAGAGTTTCGATAGTTCTGATATTTCTTCCCTCACGTCCGATTATCCTGCCCTTCATCTCATCATTAGGCAATGCAACGACTGACACTGCTGATTCAGATACCTGATCGGCAGCACACCTTGAGATAGCAAGCGAGATATACTGTCTGGCCTTAGCCTCACAGTCATCCTTCACCTGATTTTCAAAGTTTGTGACCCTCACAGCCTTTTCATGCACCAGATCCTCGTCCAGCTTTGAAAGCAGATAATCCTTAGCCTGATCAACAGTGAACTGAGATATCTTTTCAAGCATATCAAGCTGCGACTTCTTGATCCTGTCAGCCTCAGCCACCTTTTCGTCAGCATTTTTCAGCTTGTTCTGGAGAGTTTCTTCCTTTTTCTCCAAATTATCGAGCTTTCTGTCGATAGACTCCTCTTTCTGCTGAACACGTCTTTCCTGTCTGGAAACTTCGATCCTTCTCTCTTTAAGCTCTTTTTCCGTTTCCTGGCGTGACTTGTGGATCTCGTCTTTCGCCTCGATCAATGCCTCTTTTTTCAGAGTTTCAGCGTTTTTCTTTGCGTCGTCAACGATACGCTCCGCTTCCTTTTCCGCAGAGCCTACAGCAGCTTCGGCTGTCTTTTTGCGATAGCTTATACCCTGTTTGAAGCAGATAAATCCGCTCACACCGGCACCAAGAACAAGAGCAACTACACATAGTAGAATAGCAATACCTGGTTCCATGTATAGCTTTCCTCCTTCTTAGAAAGTATGGATATCCATATTTTGTGCGTAAAAAACGCATGAAAAAAGATATCCACCTGATATTAAATTGTAAAGATACAAAATTGCAAAATTTATTTTATAAAAAACATCAGAATAATACAAAAAACTATACTTCATCTTTCAGTTATATAAAAATTATAATGCATAATATTATTGTATAATAAAACTTCTCTGTTGTCAAGAATTTTTTTAGTTAAATCCACAAAATTATATATTTTCTAACAAACCCCTTGACAAGCGGGTGAAGAGGTGTTAAAATGTTAGTCGAAGCAAAAGATAAAGTCTTTTGCAGTTATACTTGAAAGCTTTGACGGGGAAGCCCCTCGGCGAAAGGTCTTTTCAGAGAGCACCGCACGTTTTTATACGAGCTGTGAGCGGTGCAGGACTATGCAGAGTGAGGATACCGCCCCTGAGTGCGTTTAATACACGCCGCAGGCTCAGCGTTAAAGGAGCAGCTAATGAGTTGTGCAGGAAACTGCGCATGAAGTTGGGTGGAACCACGATATCATCGTCCCATAGGATATTTGTATCCTATGGGATTTTTTTGTTATGTAAGAGGGTGATGATACTATGAAAGACAGGAAAGCCATGAAAACAAGGCGTATCCTTGCGATCATTTGCTATACCATTGGGTTTTGCGCTTATGGTGCAGCGGGATATGTTTGCTGGTTATCATGGAACGGGACTATATCCGACAAGCAAGGGTTTCTCACCTTTCTGCCCATATGGATAGTATCATACTGGTTCAACACATTTTTCTCTCAGCTTGTTTGCAGAGTGAAAAAAGACGGCTCCAGGCAATGGGCTATCAAAAAAAGGGCAAGGCACGTTTTGAGCGACATTTCAACGGTGCTGAGCGTAGTGCTTCTTTGCTTCTGGATATATGTGTATGTTTCGCAGTATACTGAACTGCTGAACTTCAAATAATATGTCTGTAGGGACGACCTGAGGTCGCCCGAATTATAAAAGACCATACGCAAGAAAACGCAGGGTGATATGCGGGCGAACGCTGTTCGCCCCTACAATGGACGAATTTCAAATAAAAAAGACGTGTAATTTACACGTTATAATAAAGAATTACAATATTATATAAATCGGAGGAATCAAAAATGATCAAGCTGAAATTAAAAGACGGCTCTGTCCGTGAGATCGAAACGGCAATGCCTGCAAGCGAGATAATCAAGGATATCGGCATGGGACTTTACAAGGCTGCCTGCTGCGTAAAGCTGGACGGCGAAGTTTTCGACATGAGAACTGTCGTTGACCATGACTGCCATTTTGAGGTCATGACTTTTGACTCAAAGGCTGGCAAGGAAACTTTCTGGCATACAGCTTCTCACCTTATGGCGCAGGCTGTAAAAAATCTTTATCCTGAGGCAAAGCTTGCAAGAGGCCCTGCTACAGACACAGGCTTCTACTATGATTTTGAGGTGGAAAAGCCTTTTACGCCTGCTGACCTTGAAAAGATACAGGCTGAAATGAAGAAGCTTGCAAAAGAGGGCTATGCTTTGGAGCGTTTTGAGCTTTCTGCTGACGAGGCTATAAAGCTCATGGAGGAAAGACACGAAGATTACAAGGTAGAGCTTATCCACAAGCATGACGATAAGGGCGAAAAGCTTTCATTCTACAAGCAGGGTGATTTCGTTGACCTTTGCGCAGGTCCGCACATAATGAGCGTTGCACCTATCAAGGCTGTTAAGCTTCTTTCATGCACAGGTGCATACTGGGGCAAGGCAGAGGACGGCAAGCAGCTTTCAAGAATTTACGGAACTGCATTCCCTAAGGCTTCAATGCTCGATGAGTTCCTTAAACAGCAGGAGGAAGCTAAGCTTCGTGACCACAACAAGATAGGCAGAGAGCTTGAATATTTCACAACTGTTGATTGTATCGGTCAGGGACTTCCTGTTATGCTTCCAAAGGGCGCAAGAGTTATCCAGCTTCTTCAGCGTTGGGTAGAAGATGTCGAGCAGGCAAAGGGCTGTCTGCTTACAAAGACTCCGCTTTTCGCAAAGAGAGATCTTTATAAGATATCAGGTCACTGGGATCACTATCTTGACGGAATGTTCATTCTTGGCGACCCTTATGATGAGGAAAAAGAGTGCTTCGCACTTCGTCCGATGACTTGCCCATTCCAGTATCAGGTATTTCTTAACAGACAGCGTTCATACAGAGAGCTTCCAATGAGATTGACAGAGACTTCTACGCTGTTCAGAAACGAGGACAGCGGTGAGATGCACGGTCTTATCAGAGTAAGACAGTTCACTATCTCTGAGGGTCACTACATTCTCAGACCTGACCAGCTGGAGGAAGAGTTCAAGGGTTGTCTTGAGCTTGCTAAGTATTTCCTTGACACTGTTGGTCTGCTTGATGACTGCACATTCAGATTCTCACAGTGGGATCCTGCTAACCCTAAGAACAAGTACGAGGGTACGGCTGAGCAGTGGGAACACGCACAGGCTGCAATGAAAACTATTCTTGACGACCTTGGCGTTGATTACGATATCGGTATCGACGAGGCTGCGTTCTATGGTCCAAAGCTTGACATTCAGTACAAGAACGTTTACGGCAAGGAAGACACGCTTGTTACTATCCAGATAGATATGCTTTTGGCTGAAAGATTTGGTATGTACTATGTTGACAAGGATGGTCAGAAGAAGCTTCCTTACATCATTCACAGAACTTCACTTGGCTGCTTTGAAAGAACACTTGCTTATATGCTTGAGCATTTCAACGGCGTTCTTCCTCTGTGGCTCGCTCCTGAGCAGGTAAGACTTCTTCCTATCAAGGAGGGTCATGCTGAATACGCTCAGAAGATAGCCGACAGAATGACTGCTATGGGCATGAGAGTTACTGTTGACAACAGAGATGAGAACATTGGTACTAAGATCAAGGCTGCAAGACTTGAGAGGATACCTTATATGCTCATCATTGGCGACAACGAAGTAAACAGCAACACTGTTACAGTTCGTTCGAGAAAAGAGGGCGAGCTTCCTGCAATGCCAGTTGACGAGCTTATCGCTAAGCTTGATGAGGAGATAAAGACTAAGGCTAAGTAATTGGTAGCAAAACATCGAAAGGTGCGTAAAAACGGCGTTTGTGGCAACAGACGGGACGTCGAGGGCGCCGTCCCCTACAAATTAATGTATGGGCGAAAACTGTTGTGAGCCTTGCCAAACAACAATTTTCGTTCGCCCGTTGGCTTTTGCTGTCAATGTGTTTTATACAGACGTTTTATGCGATACCGCACAGGGGGAGTTTCTCTTGTGCGGCGTTGCCGTTTATAAAATATGGGGCGGACAGGATAAAATCCGCTTCGGGAAAGAGGTAATAGATGAAATCAGATATGATCTGGACGCTTGTGGCATTTGCATTCTATTTGGCCGGAATGCTTCTCATAGGTGCTGCATATATGAAGAAAACAAAAAGCTCCGAGGACTTTTTCCTTGGTGGCAGAGGACTTAACGGCTGGGTAGCGGCACTTTCTGCTCAGGCTTCTGATATGTCAGGCTGGATGCTCATGGGTCTGCCTGGCGCTGTTTACGCATTCGGAACGGGGCAGATATGGATAGCTGTGGGTCTGCTTATCGGCACTATACTTAACTGGGCGATAGTTTCGGGCAGGCTGAGAAGATACACTATCAGGGCGAACAACTCCATGACGCTTCCTAAGTATCTTGAAAACAGATTTGAGGACAAGCACAAGATAATGCTTTTGGTATCGTCGGTGGCAATCGTCATATTCTTCCTTGTTTACACAGCGTCTGCTCTTTCGGCAGGCGGAAAGCTTTTCAACTCTATATTCGGTATCGACTACAAGATATGTCTTACTATCGGTGCGGTAGTAATTTTGGGATACACTTTCATGGGCGGATTCATGGCGGTATGTGTAACGGACTTTGTTCAGGGTCTGCTCATGCTGGCAGGAGTTGTGACTATACCTATCATTGCGTTTTTCCTTGTTGGAGCAGGAAACGTTATGGACAACATCACTGCAAGCGGTGTTGAGGCACATCACTATCTTAACATATTCAATGATGAAAAGGGTCAGATCCTTTCAGCCATCGACATAATCTCTCAGCTCGGCTGGGCGCTTGGTTATTTCGGTATGCCGCACATTCTGGTAAGATTTATGGCTATAAGCTCTGAAAAAGAGGTAAAAAAGTCAAGAGTTATAGGCTGTGTATGGTGTGCTATATCACTTTGCTTCGCTTGCTTTATAGCTATCGTGGGCAGGGCTTATCTTGTGCCTGCACTTGCAAACAACAAGTCTGAGAATGTTTTCATCGAGATGATACAGAAGGTATTCAACTCCGATATCGGTCTGCCATTCGTCGGCGGAATTTTCCTTTGCGGAATACTGGCTGCCATAATGTCAACGGCTGATTCGCAGCTGCTTGTAACTGCCTCATCGGTATCGGAGGATATTTACCACTCATGTATTGCACCTAAGGCGGAGAGCAAGAAGGTACTGCTTGTGAGCAGGATAACGGTTCTTGCTGTAGCGGTAGTGGCATACATAATAGCACTTGACCCTAACAGCAGTATAATGGGTCTTGTTTCAAACGCATGGGCAGGTCTTGGAGCTTCGTTTGGTCCGATAATACTTATGTCCCTTTATTGGAGGAGAACAAACCTCGCAGGTGCGGCAGCAGGCGTTGCCAGCGGTGCGCTGTCGGTAATAATATGGGATTACATACCTCTTGCAGGTGGACAGACTTTAGGTGATAAGACGGGGCTTTACTCATTGGTAGTAGGTTTTGCGGTAAGTCTTATACTTATCATTATTGTGAGCCTTTGCACAAAGAAGCCGTCCGAGGAAATGCTGAAGGCATTTGATGATGTCAAGAACGGTGTGAACTGCGGTTGTGATGAAAAAGCATAACAAAGTAAAAGGTCCATGGGTACGCCCACGGACCTTTTGTATTTTATCTTTTAGCTATCATACTTTTCCTTATTTTCGCATCTGAATTCCGTAAACACCGCTTTATTGCCTTTATCCTCATATTTCTGAGCGTAAAGACCAATAACAACTCCCGTGAAATTACCTGCAAGCTCAGTAGACAAAAACTTCGTTTGTGCTCCGCCCAAGTCTATATCTCCCGAAAGCGTTTTCGCCGAGAAATTGTATGTAAAGTTGGAAGCATTACAGCAAAGCACAGCCGAGTTTTCTCCCTGTGGCAATGCTATGACATGATCCTCATGGCGAATATCGCCTATGCAAAGTCTCCGGAACAGCTCGACGCCTTTATCTGTGCGTCTTAACGCTATCTCATAATGCTGATCTGGGGTCATGTAGAACACCAATCCTGCTTCGCCCTCTGTTATCTCGACTTTGCACTCCACGTATAAATTCATTTCTTTCTGTCTTATGCAGATAAAAGCAGGCGAGCCGTCTGCCTCAAAGATCGTATGCTCGTTAGGGGTAAGTTCAAAGCGGTTTTTATCGAGTTTATAGAGGGTCATATCGGGATTCTGCATAAAGCACCACTCACGTCCGACTTTGGTATTCTCGAAAGTGTATTCTTTCCAAAACTCCTGCCTGATATCCCCGAGTCTGTCGGTTTCAACTTCCTTTCGAGTTGTGCCGTTATCACCCATTGTGAACCAGCCGTTCTCGTCGAACGTCACCGGTACGAGATAGACTTCTCTGCCTGTAATGTGGTGCATCACCCACATATTTATCATTCTGAAAGCAAGATGAACACACCAGAAGCTGCCGTTTTCGTCCTCCACAAGATCACCGTGACCGCACCCTTGTATCTCGTATCCACCGAGATTTCTGTTTGTGAGGACTGGGTTGTGAGGATAATTCTCAAAAGGACCGTAAGGGGTCTTGCCCTTGGCGTAGACTATCATATGACCGTATTCCGTACCGCCCTCAGCCGCCATAAGGTAGTATTCGCCCTTTATTTTGTAGAGGTGCGGGCTTTCAAGGAAACGTCCGCCTGCACCTGTCCATATGGTCTTGCTTGGCGTGAGCTTTTTGCCTGTTTCGATATCTATTTCGCACTGTGTAACGCCATGGTTGCCCTCATCGTCTTCACCATTGGACATAAAGTAGGCTTTGCCATTCTCAAAATACAGTGACGGGTCGATACCGCCCTGCTGAACATAAACAGGCTCAGACCATTCACCGTGGATATCGTCAGTATAGACATAGAAGTTTCCGCCATTTGTGACGTTAGTCGTTACCATGTAAAATCTGCCGTTATTGTATCTGATAGTTGGGGCATAGATGCCGCCCCAAGAGCCTGCGCCCTCCAATGGGAGCTGACTTTTTCTTGTGAGAACATGACCTATCTGCTTCCAGTTCACAAGGTCGTCGCTTTCATATAGAGGAACGCCCGGAAAAAACTGAAAAGAGCTGCAAACAAGATAATATTTGCCCTCAGCCTTACAGATGCTAGGGTCAGGATAAAAACCTGATATGACCGGATTTATGTACTTCATATTGTGACCTCCGTTTATATTTTACAGACATTATAATCTATTTCAGATGGCTTTTCAATATCTTCTCGTGCAGGATCGGTGAATTTTTGTGCAAATGAAAAACAAATTTCAGTTTATGATCTTTGCGTTGGGGTAAAGCGATCAATTGATACGGATATCTAAGTGGGATAGTAGCTTTGACGGGCGAACGATATTCGCCCCTACAGTTTTTTGCTGGGATATATGTTAATTTAAACGTTTTTGATAGCGTGTTAAGTATAAAAGTTACAAATTGTAATTTTTGCTCCGACATTTGTTCGTATGGCATATAACAGTCTATATTTTGGGGATATATCTTAATATAGAACTTGTGTTCCCTGTGAAAACAAACAAATATTTTAGTCATTTCGGCAAAAAACGATAAAATCTGTTGCCAAATTGTAACCTTTATGATATTATGAAGTTGATATACGAAAACGTATAAGATAATTCTGTCAGTTAGGGGGCGTTTGGAATGGAAAAGGGGCTGAAAAAAGTTTTTTCGGCTATGGGCGCAGTATTTTGTGCTGTTATGATGATAATGCTTTGTCAGGTGACAAATGCGGTGAGCTACAGCGAACAGACCGTCACCGTGGACTATGATTATCAGGTCATAGACTCTTTTGAGGGCGTTGACGCTAAATACGTTCTCGGCTATTCCGACACCGGTTATTACTGCTGTGCAGGCTATGTTTCACGTTTTTATGAAGAAAAGTTCGGCGTTACAGTATACAACATAAACATGGTGGACGACAAGCCTAGCGTGTACTGCTACGGCAAAAGGGCGGAGCTTCGTGAAGTGAAAACTCCGCAGGCCGGGGACATAATGCAGGACAAGGATTACTCTCATGTTGCCATTGTAAAGGACTGTCAGGGTACGACGGCTACTCTTATCGAGCAGAACTACAAATGGACTTGGAACGACACTGTTTACACTGTGAAAAACAGAAAGGTACTTACTAACAATCACTATTTCTACAGACTTTACATAAACGGCGTTGCGCAAAGCCTTGACATCGACACAACAAGACCTGTTATCGCAAACGCAGGCTGTGAGAACATTACTGGAAAAGGCTACACTGTTAAAGCGGATATTTCTGACAACAGGGCTGTGGCTTCGGTAAAGGTATCCACTTATTTTGAGGGCAACAAGACAAAGACTATAAGCCGTGTTTACACATCGGCGGTGAACTCGCTTTCACACTCAGTAAAGGTAACTGACCTCGGGGGCAAGGACGGATATTATATTACAACCATAACGGCTACTGACGAGGCTGGGAACAGCTCTGAGCAGGTCATAAAGACTTATGTTGACACAACTGCGCCGACCATATCGGGGGCAAAGGTGGAGAACATCACAGCAAAGGGCTTTGATGTTTCTTGCAATGTGAGCGACAAGAGCGGAGTTTCAAAGGTGGTCTTCCCTGCTTACCCTACAAAAAATGGTGAAAGCGTAAAGAAATACGCAAGCGGAAAGCTTTCGGGTGGCAAGGCTTCGGCTTATGTTTCTGCTGAGGACTATTCAGTAAAAAGCGGTGAATTTACCGTTAAGATAACGGCTTATGACAAATACGGAAACAGCTCAGCAAAAACTATAAAGGCTAGCATAAAGCCTGCGGCTTCGGTAACATTGGATAAGGCTTCACTGACTCTTGACAAGGGCAAAAGCAGTGTTATTTCTGCAAAAATGGGTGGCGGAAGCGGTCTGACGGACTTTGTTTCCTGGAAGTCCTCTGACAGCAAAATAGCTTCTGTGTCAGACGGAAAAGTCACTGCAAAAGGGGTAGGCAGAGCAACTATCACGGCATACACAACAGGAGGAAAAAATGTTAAATGTACCGTCACTGTAAAGGGTAAAATCAGTGACAGCAGTATTTCGGCTATAAAGACGCAAAGCTACACAGGGAAGGCGGTTTCTCCTGCGCCTGCAGTGACATATGGTGGCAAAAAGCTTGTAAAGAACACTGACTACACTGTGAGCTACTCAAAGAACACAGCCATAGGTCAGGCGAGCGTAAAAATAACAGGCAAGGGTTTATACAAAGGCACAAAAACTGTGAACTTCAACATTCGTCCTGCCACAGTGACGGAGTTAAAAGTTTCTTCCACCGGTGAAAAGAGCGTTAAGCTTTCTTGGAAAAAGGTAACGGGCGCTGACAGCTACGCTATATACAGATATGACAACACAAGCAAGAAATGGCAGAGGATAAAAACTGTAAAGGCTGTGAGCTTCACTGACAGCGGACTTGCTCGTGCAAAGGGATACAGCTACAAGGTAAAGGCTGTTAAAAAATCTGGCGGAAAAGAATACATTTCGGCTAGCTACTCAAAGGCTGTAGAGGCTGTCACAAAACCTGCAAAGGCTTCATGCACGGCTAAATCAGCAGGCAGCGGCAGCATTGAGGTATCATGGAAAGCTGTTGGGGGTGCAAGCGGATATGAGATATACTCCTCTTCAAATGGCAGTGATTATGTGAAGTCGGCAAAGGTGGGTGGCTCTCACAAGAGTGCTATCGTATCAGGATTTGAGCCTTACTCACTTAGAATGGTAAAGGTAAGGGCTTACAAAACTGTAAACGGAAAGACTTCTTATGGGGCTTTTTCACAGGCGGTTATGGTTATTGTTAGGTAGGCTGGATACAGAAACATATGATATAAAATAAGCAAGCGATAGGTGATATGCGGACGACCAAAGGTCGCCCCTACGATATATGGCGAAATTACACAAGTTTTTTGCAATCTTACAAATGGTAACGTTCCGAAATCGGGACGTCGAGGGCGCCGTCCCCTACAATGCGTGAACTATCAGTCGCCACTACGATACATGACTGGTACGCTACACAATTGAGGTAAACCAAACGAGCGAACAATGTTCGCCCCTACATTTTTTATTGCTACACAAAAAAGGACAGCACTTTGGAAAAATGCTGTCCTTTTTCTATATTCATATAGGTCTATCTTTCCATTTTCCAGAACTCTACAGAGTATGGCTTAAGCTCGCTGCCGCCACCAAAATCATGGATAGTGCCTGTGAGAAGCTCCTCTGCCTGACCGCAGCCTGCGTCAAAGTGAGCTGTGAAAGGCTGATCGTCAGCGTTTATTGCAACAAGGACACGCTCACCCTCGAACTCACGCTCGATTATACACTGCTTGTTGGTAAGAACAGGTATTTTGATAGAGCCATAGCAGAGAGCCTTGCTGTTTTTGTGTGCCTCTGCCATTTTTGAGATAAGCTCTGTGAGGTCGTTCCACTCAGGCTTTTCAAAGCTTACACGGAGAGCAGGGTCGCCCTCGCTCTTGTTTGCCTTTGTTCCCCACTCTGAGCCGTAATATACACATGGGATGCCAGGCATACCAAAGAGCATTCCATAGATAAGTGGCAAATGACGCTCATTTGTGAGCTGGCTTGCTATTCTTGATACGTCATGGTTATCAACAAAGCACAGCAGGTGCATTCCTCTGTATCTGCACCAATTCTCAGGTCCGAACTGATTTTTCAGAGAGTGGCATATCTCGAACATATTCATGCAATTGAAGCTTGAATAAAGTCCCTTATAGCACTCGTAGTTCGTGCAGGAATGGAGCATTTCAGGATTTACCCACTGAGCGTAATCACCATGTAGAAGCTCGCCGATAAGAACGAAATCCTGCTTGAGCCAATCGCAATGCTGTCTGAGACGCTTCAAAAAGTTCTTATCAAGGCAATATGCAACGTCAAGGCGGAGTCCGTCTATATCAAACTCCTTGACCCAATTTGTTATGCATTCCAAGATATGATCCACTACCTGCGGATTGTTAAGGTTTAGCTTAACAAGGTCAAAGTGACCCTCCCAGCCCTCATACCAAAGTCCGTCATTATAGTTGCTGTTGCCGCCGAAATTGATATGGAACCAATCTTTATATGGTGAGTTCTCACGGTTTTTCAGAACGTCCTGAAAAGCCCAGAAGCCTCTGCCGACGTGATTGAAAACGCCGTCCAAAACTACCTTTATGCCGTTTTCGTGAAGCTCTTTGCAGACCTTTGCAAAGTCCTCATTTGTGCCAAGGCGACAATCTATCTTGCGGTAATCTCTGGTATTATAGCCGTGAGTGTCGGAATCGAACACTGGTGAAAAATAGATAGCGTTGGCACCAAGCTTTTTGATATGAGGTATCCAATCTATTACCTTTAATATCCTGCTTTCCTCTTTGCCGTCATTCTCAAATGGCGCACCGCAGAATCCAAGAGGATAGATCTGATAAAATACACTTTCGTATGCCCACATAATATTATCTTCCTTTCTGATACTAATAGAAAATGTTGTTCGCAGATGAAATATGATTTGCTGAGAAAAAGCGGGCGAAAGCTGTTCGCCCCTACAGGGGTGGCATGACGTTTCTAGTCCTTAAATTTCTCAGCTTATTTATATTTTATGAGATATCTGCGAAACTATAGTTAAACTGTACAAAATACAACAAAAGGCAACACCGCACAAGGATTGTGCGTAAGATGCGCCGTCAGATTTTTCGTCAGATTGTGCTAAAGCGACGCAGGAATACTAACGTATTTCAAGGAGCTTTAGTGCGATATGACGGAAAATCTGCAAGCAGATTGCGTGCAAAGCCGACAGGCGTGCCTTATGCGGTGTTGCCTTATTATTATATCAAACTTTGACATATTTCTCAATACTCATTTTTCATTAATATAATCCACACTTTTGTGCATTTTGTACAACTATTGACAAATCAATCGTGAAATGATATTATATTTATAACAAATGTCAAGGGTTGATTTTTGGTAAAGGCAGGGATAAAAATATGAAGAAGATACTTGTGCTTTTCACAGGCGGAACTATCGGGAGCGTTACTACTGACGGCATAATAGATGTTGAGCGTGAGGAAAAATACGCTGTTGTGGAGGCTTACAAGAGTGCATACGGCGATGATGTGGAATTTGAATGTCGACAGGTACTTAATATACTCAGCGAAAACATGGGGTTTTCGGGGTGGGAGAAAATGATACACGAGATAAACAGCATTGACACGGCTTTATACTCGGGAGTTATCCTCACCCACGGAAGCGACACGCTGGCTTACACTTCTGCACTTCTTGGAATGTATTTCAGGCATTTTGATATACCCCTTTTTATTATCGCAAGCAACAAGCCCATTGGCGAGAAAGGTTCAAACGGGCTTTTCAACTTCACCTCGGCGGTGGGGCTTATAAAAGAGGGAAAATACAAGGGCGTTTTCACGCTGTACGAGAGAGTCATGCTTCCTACTAGAGTGATACCTGCAGACACCTGTCGGGACAGGTTTGAGGTATACGGTTATGACGGCTTCAATGACTTCTCTGTTTTCAGCGGAGTGAGCGAGAATATGCTGTCACGCCCTAGGGAACGGATCTTCCATAATGATGTCAAATTTGGGAAGCGTGTTCTTTTTATAGAGGGTTATCCTGCAATGGACTTTGGGTGCTTTGTGTCAAACGAGGACACGGCGGCGGTGCTTTACTCACCTTATCACAGTGCAACGGCTTGCACTGACGTTTCAGAAGGGAAAAGCTATGCACTGACGGAATTTATCAAGCGGTGCATAACAAAGAACATCATGGTGTATATTTGCGGTCTGAAAAGAAAAGTGCCTATATACTCCACTGTGGCGGAGATAATAAAGGCAGGCAGCATACCAATATACACCACCTCAGCGGTGGCGGCTTATATGAAGCTTCTGCTTGCTTACAATCAGGAGGAAATGCCTGTGAAAGAGGTCATGGGGAAAGACCTTTTCTTTGAGGAGGTAAAATTCTCATAAACATTGTTTCAGTTATTGACAAAATGCTGAGCTTGTGATAAAATCAAAGTATATTAAAATAGTATATTTAGAAAAAGTACAACGGAGGTAATAAAAATGGCAGACACAAAAATTTCAGACTCAGTTATTTATATTGGTGCAGACGATCATGACATTGACCTTTTTGAGAGCCAATATGTTGTGCCAAACGGCGTTTCGTACAACTCTTATGTTATCATTGACGAGAAGATAGCGGTAATGGACACTGCTGACCCTAGGGTAACGGACGTTTGGTTTAACAATCTTGAAAAGGCTTTGGGCGGTAGAAAGCCTGATTATCTTGTTGTTCAGCATATGGAGCCTGACCATGCAGGAAACATCAAAAAGCTTGCGGAGAAATATCCTGAAATGAAGATAGTGGGAAACGCAAAGACTTTCCCTATGATGAAGCAGTTTTTCACCATTGACGGACTTGACGATAGGTCTGTTGTGGTAAAAGAGGGGGACACGCTTTCTCTTGGAAGCCACACACTTCAGTTCGTAATGGCGCCTATGGTACACTGGCCTGAGGTAATGGTGACATACGAGCAGAGCGAAAAGCTTTTGTTCTCGGCTGACGGATTTGGAAAGTTCGGCGCACTTGATGTTGAGGAGGACTGGGCTTGCGAAGCTAGAAGATACTATTTCAACATTGTTGGCAAATACGGTGCACAGGTACAGGCGCTTCTTAAAAAGGCGGCTGCCCTTGACATAAAGATGATACTGCCTTTACATGGTCCTATACTCAAAGAAGATCTTGGTTACTATCTTGGACTTTACAACACATGGTCAAGCTATCAGCCTGAGAGCAAGGGCGTATTCGTAGCGTATGCGTCGATACACGGAAACACTGCAAAGGCGGCTGAAAAGCTTGGTGAGATGCTGAAAGAAAAGGGTGCTGAGAAGGTAGTTATCAGCGATCTTTCAAGAAGTGACATGGCAGAAAATATTGAGGACGCTTTCAGATATGACAGGATCGTACTTATGGCAAGCAGCTATGACGGCGGTGTGTTCCCTGTTATGGAGGATTTCCTTATGCACCTTAAGTCAAAGAACTATCAGAACAGAAAGATAGGTCTTGTAGAGAACGGCTCATGGGCGCCTACTGCGGCAAGAGTTATGAAGGGCTATGTGGAAAACTTTAAGAATGTTACCATTGCTGAGCCTGTTGTGACTATACGCTCTACGCTTAATGAAGCTTCGGAAAAGGCTTTGGGCGAGCTGGCTGAGGTCATGGCTAAGGGTGAATAAATTTCGCTCAGTCAGATAAATCAGACACAAAAAAAATGCGGGCGGCCAGAAGTCGCCCCTACAGATATGAAAAAGGCAGGACGTTTTGTCCTGCCTTTTGTGTTATATCACATTGCCGTCTGTGGTGATTATTCTTACTGCCACGGGGATATTTTTGCCGCTGTCGGTGACTGCTTTTCTTACTGCGTGTTCTATTCCGCCACAGCATGGAACTTCCATTCGGGCTACTGTTATGCTGCGGATATTGTTTCTTTTCACTATCTCGCCAAGCTTTTCGGAATAGTCTGTGGAATCAAGCTTCGGACAGCCTATGACGGTTATTTTGCCTGTCATGAAATCGGAATGGAAGCTTCCGCAGGCATAGGCTGTGCAATCCGCAGCGACAAGCAGGTCTGCGCCGTCAAAGTATGGTGCGTTCACAGGTACAAGCTTTATTTGCACCGGCCACTGCATAAGCTGTGACGGAGTTTTTGCTGACGGGGTATCTACCGGAACTGGCTTTTTCGCAAAGGTTTTCATCATTGATCCCGGACAGCCATGGAAAACAGGCTTGCCAAGGCGTTTTTTGTTTTCTTCCACTGCTTTTTCGTCATAGGCGGCAGCTTCTCGCTCAACAAAGGATATGGCGTTCGTTGGGCAGGCTGGAAGACAATCTCCAAGACCATCGCAATAATCGTCACGCATAAGCTTTGCTTTGCCGTTCACCATGCCTATTGCGCCTTCGTGGCAGGCTTTAGCACAAGCACCACAGCCGTTGCACTTTTCCTCGTCTATTTGTATTACTCGTCTTATCATATGGTTACCTCCGTATTTTTATTGATATCTTTCGTTTTGGCATAAAGCTCTTGACTTTATGCTATGATTATAATATAATCTTATCACAAAGTCTGTTGTAATTACAACAAAAGCATAAAATTATTTCGTAAAAATGAGGAAGATAAAATGGATAATAAATACATCAAGATAATAAAAGGCACTCCCCTTTTTCATGGCATGAGCGACGAGGAGATAGCTCAGTTTCTCAGACCTGACGGCAGTGGCATAAAAAGCTTTCGCAAGGAAAGCTATATTTTTCACGCAGGAGACAAGACCGCTTATTTCGGCATACTTCTGGAGGGCAAGGCGCTTATCGAGCGTGACGAGCTTTGGGGCGGCAGGAGCATAATCGCTCCTTTAGCGGCAGGACAGCTTTTCGGAGAGGTCTATGCCTGCACAGGTGAACCGCTTGGGGTGAGCGTATGTGCAAAGGAGCAATGCACAGTGCTGTTTTTATCCCCTGAGTCTATTATAAAGGAAAGCTCGACGCTGACGGCTAGGCTTCTAAAGATAACGGCTATAAAAAATCTCAGGCTCAACGAAAAGATACAAGTGATAACCCCCAGAACTATCAGAGAGCGTGTTATGGCTTATCTTTCTTCGCTTGCAAAGAAAAGCGGATCGCACATTGTCACGACGAATTTCGACCGTCAACAGCTTGCAGATTTTCTCTGCGTTGACCGCAGTGCGCTGTCAACAGAGCTTGGAAAAATGCACCGTGAGGGGCTGATAGATCTAAATGGTCGGGAGTTTATACTGCCTGAAAACTGTTCTCGTGGAACGTGATTTGTTAATTTATATGTAAATAATAAGTCATTTAACCATATTCATTTTTTCCGCTCTTTTTAAAGAAAAATTGCATATTTTATATTGACACAACCTGCTTTGTGTTGTATAATATATATAGTGCCGCCGTGACAGTTCATAATTACTTAAACGTTTATTGCGGAAATGTATTTATTTACAAATAGTCACGGTATTGGGAAATTGATTGAAAGGATTGATTGCTTTGGCAAAGAAGAATGAAAGCATAAGCGACAAGATCGTTCGTTTGTATAAGGAGGGCTACTCCATTCCTGAGATAGCAAAAGAAATGGAGATGCCTAAGGATAATGTTCCGAGAATACTTGAAAAGCACTTCCCTGACTATGCAAGCTTTGAACAGCCTGTAAGAGAGAGTGCTGATGAAAACGGCAACGGAAAAAAGAGCGTTTTCAATATGTCTGTAAGCGAGCTTTTCGGAAAGAAGAACAAAAAGCAGGAGAATGTTGAGCCTGCAAAGGTAACTGTAAATCTGGCTATGGACGATGACGGATTTGTTGATCACAGTGTTGCGGCTATCGCCTCAATGCTTCAGAAAGGCAGAAGCGTAAACGATATTGCAGGATTCTTTAATAAAGATCCTGAGGATATCAAGGCTGTTCAGGGCTGCATGGACGAGCATTTCAAAAGAATGAATACATACAAGGGCCCAAAGGTCGACCCTGCGTCTGAGCCTAAGGAAGAGCCTGCTCAGAACATAACTGATCCGCTGGCGGCAAGCCTTGCAAGCGGCATTGCAAAGAGAAAGAGCAATATGTATGCAACAGGTATCGAAACACCTGCAAAGGCTGAACCTGCTTCCGCTCCTGTTCCTCCTGAGGACAATAGCGTTCACCTTGTTACTCCTGAGGCTCTCAAAGAGGCTGAGGAAAAAGCTAAGGCAGAGGAAAATGCAAAGGCTGAAGCTACTGTGGCTGAGGAAGTTCCTACAATGGACGAGGTCGAGATGCCGTCCATCGAGCCTATAAGCCTTGATGACACAATGGTGGTTTCACCTGCCCCTGAGTCTACTATGCCGTCTATAGAAGACGAGATAGCTGAAAAGAAAGCTGCGGAAGCTGAAAATACAAATAATAATGAGGAGGGCGAGAATATGGGTATGAGTCCAATGGAAAAAATGCGTATGTTTGCGCAGGAGCAGATCGAGCTGAACAACAAGAAGATCGACGAGCTTAAGGCAAGCATTGCTGAAACTGAGGCAAAGTCTTTGGATCTCGGTAAGCAGGCAAGCGATATCTACGAGGAGATTGTTAAGCTTCAGGAAAAGGCTAAGGCACTCAACGCCGAGAAGGAGCAGGTTGATATTCAGATTAGTCAGGTAAACGCTGAGATCGAAGGCATTAGAAAAGAAAACAACGAATTCAAGAGCTATATGTAATAGCATCTTATTCAAATCATATAAGGCAGGAGGCTTCAGTTTCCTGCCTTTTTTATTTGCGAGGAATGAAGTGGAAAATAGCACAGATGATAAACGAAAGAAGCAGGACGTCGCATTTCTGCCAAGCAGAAATTGCGCCGCTCCCCTACAGGTGGTGGCAGGCTGATGTTTTTTGATTAAAGTCAAACTTTTTTACCTGAAAGTATTGAAAAATAACGGCAAATATGGTACAATGCTTTTATAAACCTTGAAAGGATATTTTATATGAGCAATATACTTATTCTGGCATTTCTGTTCTTTGCAGGGTGTCTGATAGGCTGGGGGATAGAAGTTATTTTCAGACGATTTGAGCCTAACAACAAAGCAAGAAAATGGATAAATCCCGGCTTTCTTATTGGTCCTTATCTGCCTTTATACGGCTTCGGGCTTTGCACCCTTTATCTGCTGGCGGGACTTGAAAAATTTATACACACTGACAACACGGCCTTGCAGAAGTTTATACTTTTTTTGCTTATGGCTATTGCAATGACAGTGATAGAGCTTATTGCAGGCGAGATATTCATTGTGAAAATGCACGTCAAGCTGTGGGACTACACGGGAAACAAATTCAACTACAAGGGCATAATATGTCCGTTGTATTCACTCATATGGGCAGCACTGGGCGCGGTCTATTATTTCTTTATACACCCATACATTCTTGACGCACTCAACTGGCTTGCGAATAATTTGGCGTTCTCGTTCTTTATTGGATTTTTCTATGGTGTTTTTGCTATCGACCTATTCTATTCCCTGAAGCTGGCAGAGAAGATAAAAACGTTCGCGGAAGAGAACGATATGGTCATCAGATACGAGGAGTTCAAACGGCACATCAGGGAAAGTTCAGAGGAGAGAAAAGAGAAATACAGATTTATGCTTTCCATGGGCTCAGGTGCAAGGCTTGGCGAGCATTTGAAAAAGTATCGTGACAAACAGCGTGAGGAGCAACGTGGACACAGGCTCAATGACTTTATATCAAAAATAAAAAAGTCGGATACATGAAAATTAACAAAATAACCATTGACAAAACATCAGCATGGTGATATACTGATTTCATATGTAAAAAACGTTGACGAAGACAGTAGGCTTTATGCGAAAATCTCAGCGAGCCGCCGACAGTGAGAGGGCGGTATGATTAGCTTCAGGTTGAATATCACTTCCGAGTTGCAGGCTGAAAATCAGTATGATAAGTAAGCTTCGCCGCTTTTCCTGCGTTAAAGGGAACGCATATGTCAGTATGCTGAAAAGGTGGTTTGCGAATGGCTTTACGGCTTTCGTCCTGTTTCAGGGCGGAAGCCTTTTTTATTGCATTTTATCTTTATGCGTAACTGATCGTTTATTACAAAATCAGAAAGGATTGATCTTCGTGTACAAAAAGGTTGACACCAATCTGAACTTCGTTCAGAGAGAAAAAGAAGTGGAAAAGTTCTGGGACGATAACAATATCTTTGAAAAAAGTATTGACAGCCGTAAAAAGGGCGAGTCCTATGTTTTCTATGACGGACCTCCAACGGCTAACGGCAAGCCGCATATCGGTCACGTTCTCACTCGTGCTATCAAGGATATGATACCAAGATACCGTGCTATGAAAGGCTATCAGGTACCTCGTAAGGCTGGCTGGGACACACATGGTCTGCCTGTTGAGCTTGAAGTAGAGAAAATGCTTGGGCTTGACGGCAAGGAGCAGATCGAGGAATATGGTCTTGAGCCATTTATCAAGAAGTGTAAAGAGTCTGTATGGAAATACAAGGGTATGTGGGAGGACTTCTCTGGCACTGTTGGCTTCTGGGCTGACATGGAACACCCTTATGTTACCTATGACAACAACTTTATAGAGTCTGAATGGTGGGCTTTGAAGCAGATATACGAAAAGGGCTTGCTTTACAAGGGCTTCAAGATAGTTCCTTACTGCCCACGCTGCGGCACACCGCTTTCTTCTCACGAAGTTGCTCAGGGCTACAAGACAGTTAAAGAACGTTCTGCTATCGTTCGTTTCAAGCTTGTTGGCAAGGATGAATACTTCCTTGCATGGACGACAACTCCTTGGACGCTCCCTTCAAACGTTGCCCTTTGCGTAAACCCTGATGAAACTTACTGCAAGGTTGAAGCCGCTGACGGCTACACTTATATTCTTGCCGAAGCGCTTCTTGACAATGTTCTCGGCAAGCTTGCAACTGAGGACAAGCCTGCATACAAGGTACTTGAAACTTACAAGGGCAAGGATCTTGAATATATTGAATACGAGCCGCTTTATGAGTGCGCAGGCGAAAGCGCAAAGAAGCAGGGCAAAAAGGGTCACTTTGTTACCTGTGACAGCTATGTAACTATGTCAGACGGTACAGGTATCGTTCATATTGCGCCTGCTTTCGGTGAGGACGACTCTAAGGTCGGAAAGAAGTATGATCTGCCTTTCGTTCAGTTCGTTGACGGCAAGGGCGACATGACTGCTGAAACTCCATATGCCGGAATGTTCGTAAAGGACGCTGACCCTGAGGTACTCAAAGACCTTGACAAGTCAGGCAAGCTTTTTGCCGCTCCTAAGTTCGAGCATGATTATCCGCACTGCTGGAGATGCGGTTCACCTCTTATCTACTATGCAAGAGATACTTGGTTCATCAAAATGACAGATGTCAAGGACAGACTTATCGCAAACAATGACACTATCAACTGGATTCCTGAGAGCATTGGTAAGGGACGTTTCGGTGACTGGCTGAAAAACGTTCAGGATTGGGGCATTTCAAGAAACAGATATTGGGGTACTCCGCTGAACATTTGGGAGTGCGAGTGCGGTCACAGACATTCTATCGGCTCTATCGAGGAGCTTAAGTCAATGTCAGACAACTGCCCTGACGATATCGAGCTTCACAGACCATACATCGACGCTGTAACTATCAAATGCCCTGAGTGCGGAAAACAGATGCACCGTGTATCAGAGGTAATAGACTGCTGGTTCGACTCAGGCTCAATGCCTTTCGCACAGCACCACTATCCATTTGAGAACAAGGAGCTTTTCGAGTCACAGTTCCCTGCTGACTTCATTTCAGAAGCTGTTGACCAGACAAGAGGTTGGTTCTATTCACTCCTTGCTATCTCAACACTTATTTTTGACAAAGCACCATACAAGAACGTTATCGTACTTGGACTTGTTCAGGACGAGAACGGTCAGAAGATGTCAAAGTCAAAGGGCAACGCTGTTGACCCATTCGAGGCACTGGCTAAATACGGTGCAGACGCTATCAGGTGGTATTTCTACACCAACTCTGCTCCATGGCTGCCTAATAAGTTCCATGACAAGGGCGTAACAGAGGGTCAGAGAAAGTTCATGGGCACGCTTTGGAACACATATGCGTTCTATGTGCTTTATGCTGAGATAGACCAGTTCGACCCTACAAAGCATGAGATAGAATATGACAAGCTTTCTGTAATGGACAAGTGGCTGCTTTCAAAGATGAACTCTATGATAAAGGCTGCTGACGACAACCTTAACAACTACAGGATACCTGAGGCTGCAAAGGCTATGCAGGAGTTTGTTGATGATCTTTCCAACTGGTATGTAAGAAGAGGCAGAGAGAGATACTGGGCACAGGGTATGTCACAGGACAAGATAAACGCTTACATGACTCTTTACACTGCTATCGTTACGCTCTGCAAGTGTGCAGCACCTATGGTACCGTTCATCACTGAGGAGATCTATCAGAATCTTGTTAGAAGCGTTGACAAGGACGCTCCTGAGAGTATCCACCTTTGCGATTATCCTGTTTGCGACGAGAACATGATAGACGAAAAGCTTGAAGCTGACATGGAGGAAGTTCTGGAGATAGTTGTTCTGGGACGTTCTGCAAGAAACGGCGCAAGCCTTAAAAACCGTCAGCCTTTGAGCGTGATGTACGTTGCAGCAGACCACCCACTTGACAGCTACTATATCGACATCATCAGAGATGAGCTTAATCTTAAGGACGTTCAGTTCTCAAATGATGTATCTGCATATATTGATTATAAGTTCAAGCCACAGCTCAAGACACTTGGTCCAAAGTACGGCAAGCAGCTTGGTGAGATAAGAACACAGCTTTCACAGCTTGACGGACACAAGGCTATGGGCGAACTGAACGAAACTGGCAGCCTGAAACTCACGCTTTCAAGCGGTGAGATAGCACTTGACAAGGATGATGTTCTCATCGAGTCTGAGCAGAAGGAAGGCTTCTACACCCTTTCTGAAAACGGTGTTACTGTAGCTATCAGCACTGTTCTCACTCCTGAGCTTATTGAAGAGGGCTTTGTAAGAGAAGTTATCAGCAAGGTTCAGACAATGAGAAAGGATTCGGGCTTTGAGGTAATGGATCACATCACTGTTTCTGTAAGCGGCAGCGAAAAGGTTATGGCTGTTGTTGACAAGAACAGAGAGGCTATTTCTCATGACGTTCTTGCAGACGATATCGTTCTTGGCGAAAATGTCGGCAACGAAAAGGATTGGGACATCAACGGCGAAAAGGTTTCTATCGGCGTAAAGAAGAACTAATTCTGAGATATAAAAAATCAAGCAGGACAGCTTTCGGGCTATCCTGCTTTTTTTGTTTTGGGTTATAAGCCATTCACAGCTCCCCCTACATAAAACACAAAAAATGGCGAGGTGAAAGACCTCGCCATTGATTTTTTTATATTACTTTCTTGCTTCCAGAGCGGAGATAGATTTCATTATCTTTGACATCTTCTCCTCTGCCTTTGCAAGCTTTGCCTTTTCGGCATCGATAAGCTGTGCAGGGGCTTTTGCAAGGAAGCCCTGATTGCTGAGTTTCTTGCTAAGGAAGTCTATATCCTTCTGTGCATTCTTTCTGTCCTTATCAAGACGTGCAAGCTCCTTGTCAACGTCTATGATATCCGCAAGCGGAATGAAAAATCTTGCACTGTCTGTAACAGCGGCGGCGCAATCCTTTTCCTCGCACTTATCTGTAATGATGACCTCAGATGCAGAAGCAAGTCTTTCAAAGAACATTACGCCCTGTGAGAATACTTCCGGCTGTGCAGTTTCAATATAAAGCTTTGCCTTTACAGACGGCGGAACGTTCATTTCGCCACGGCAGTTTCTTATGCTCTTTATGCCTGCGATTATCTTCTCAAATGTTGCTTCTTCATCGGCAAATTCAAGCTTTTCGTCATATACAGGGTAATCCTGAACCATGATAGCTGTGCCGTCATTTACGAGAGCCTGCCAGATCTCCTCGGTGATATAAGGCATGAATGGGTGGAGCATTTTAAGCATACCCTTCATTACCCACACAAGAACTGCCTGTGCGGTAGCCTCTGTTTCACCGCCTGCGGCTATTCTTGGCTTTGTAAGCTCGATATACCAATCGCAATAGATATCCCAGATAAAGTCATAAAGCTTTGAAACTGCTACGCCAAGCTCGAACTTATCAAGATTATCGTTTACTTCCTTTGCAAGAGTATTGAACTTTGATATTACCCACTTATCCTCAACATTGAGGTTTTCAGGGAGCTTATCAGCCTTGAAATCGTCAGGAAGATTCATCATGATAAATCTTGCGGCGTTCCATATCTTATTGGCAAAGTTTCTTGAGGATTTTACCTTATCCTCGATAAATCTCATATCGTTTCCAGGTGCGTTGCCTGTTGCGAGCATAAATCTCAGGGCGTCTGCACCGTACTGGTCGATGATAACAAGCGGGTCGATACCGTTGCCAAGAGATTTTGACATCTTTCTGCCCTGTGAATCTCTAACAAGACCATGGATAAGAACAGTATCAAAAGGCTTCTGCTTCATGTTCTCCATGCCTGCAACTATCATTCTGGATACCCAGAATGGAATGATATCATAGCCTGTTACGAGAGTGTTTGTTGGATAGAAATACTCAAGCTCCTCTGTCTTATCAGGCCAGCCGAGAGTTGAGAACGGCCACAGTGCTGATGAGAACCATGTATCGAGAGTATCAGGGTCCTGACGCATTTCCTTGCCGCACTTAGGACAGCAAGCGTGGTCTTCCTTTGTTACCACAGTTTCACCGCAATCGTCGCAATAAAATGCCGGTATCTGATGACCCCACCAAAGCTGACGTGAGATACACCAATCTCTGATATCGTTCATCCAGTTAAGGTAGTTCTTCTCAAATCTTTCAGGAACAAACTTGATAGAGCCGTCCTCAACAGCCTTTATTGCAGGCTTTGCAAGCTCGTCCATTTTAACGAACCACTGGAGGGATACTCTTGGCTCGACAGTTGTTCCGCAGCGGTAGCAAGTACCTACGTTATGCTCGTGGTCCTCAACATAAGCAAGGAAGCCGCCCTTTTCGAGATCCTCGACTATTTTCTTTCTTGCCTCGTATCTGTCCATACCTGCATACTCAGGATAATCGTCAACTATCTTTGCGTCCTCAGTAAGAACGTTGATAACAGGCAGGTTATGTCTTTTACCGACTTCAAAGTCGTTAGGGTCATGGGCAGGGGTTATCTTTACGACGCCTGTACCAAACTCCATATCAACATAGCTGTCGGCAACAACAGGTATCTCTCTGCCAACAAGCGGCAAAGTAAGTGTCTTGCCTACGATATCCTTATATCTTTCGTCCTTTGGATTTACTGCAACGGCTGTATCGCCAAGAAGCGTTTCAGGACGTGTTGTTGCAAGCTCTACATATCCGCTTCCGTCTGTAAGAGGATATTTCAGATGCCAGAAGTGACCAGCCTGATCTTCATACTCAACCTCTGCGTTTGAGATAGATGTACGACAATGCGGGCACCAGTTTATTATTCTTTCGCCTCTATAGATAAGTCCCTTATTATAGTAGTTTATGAAAACTTCCTTTACAGCCTTTGAACAGCCCTCGTCCATTGTGAAACGCTCTCTGTCCCAATCGCAGGAAGAGCCGAGCTTTTTGAGCTGCTCAACTATTCTGCCGCCGTATTTCTTTTTCCAATCCCATGCTCTTTCAAGGAAACCGTCCCTGCCGATATCGTCCTTTGTAAGACCCTCTTTACGCATAGCTTCAACTATCTTAGCTTCTGTTGCGATAGAAGCGTGATCTGTACCAGGTATCCACTCTGCGGCATATCCGCTCATTCTCTTCCAACGGATAAGTATATCCTGCAAGGTTTCATCAAGGGCATGACCCATATGGAGCTGTCCTGTGATGTTCGGCGGTGGGATAACTATACAGTATGGCTCTTTCTTGGAATCAGGCTCAGCGTGGAAAAATCCGCCGTCAAGCCAATATTTGTAGATCTTATCTTCTACCTTATTAGGCTCATAAAGCTTTGAAAGCTCTTTTTTCATTATAAAACAATTCCTTTCGCAAATATTTTTCTATCACAGTATCGTGGCAAGACCAAGAGGTGTTGCCTTTTTGCCGTCAGACTCGTGTCTTAGGCTGTCTGCGAAACGGAACTGTGAATTTCATTTGAAAGCTGAATTTGAGATCACACATTATATTCTTTCCTTTCCGCATGATATGGCATTACTGCACCTATTATAATATTATCTCACTTTTGCACCGAATTGTCAAGGGCTGATGACGGTATGGAACGAAAAAAGCAGAACAGCTTGAAACTGCTCTGCTGGGAGTGTTGAAAAAGACTTAAACAAGCGGGACGTCGAGGTCGCCGTCCCCTACAACTTGCATAAAAACGAATTTACGCTTTACAGCTTGAAATGAACGGGCATACCGTTTTTCATTGCTATTTTTACCTCGCCTTGGATAAGTGGCAGGAAGTATCTTACGGCTTCCGGATTTACGTCATTGCCGTCCTCGCTTAACCACTGGGCAGGGAAGAATTTTTCCTTATTTGCAGCATCATGGGCGTCAACGCTGTCAACGGTCACAACATAAGGCACGTCGCTGATACGCTTGAATATCATCATTTTACCTGTTTCCCCTGCAAGAGCCGCTTTTACGCCTGCTGAGCCTATTTCCTCGGCTTCGTCTATATCCGTCTTTGAGCAGATATGAGAAGAACATCTCTGCATAACGTTAAGCTCAATAGAACGGACTTTACAGCCGATATTCTCTTTAACGAGCTGTTCAAGGGTCTTTCCTATGCCAGAGAGATACTCGTGACCGAAATTATCCACAACTCTCGGCTTATTTTCCTCGCCCTTAAGCTTTACGCCCTCGGAAACTGCGATGATAACGGCTTTGTGCTTTGCCATTTGATTTCTTATGTCCTCGAGGAACTTTTCAGCGGTAAAGTTATTTTCAGGGAGATAGATAAGGTGAGGGGCTATCTCGTCATTTGCTCTGAGTACGCATGTGGAAGCTGTGAGCCAGCCAGCGTGTCTGCCCATTATCTCAACGATAGTGACGGACTCGATAGAATAAACCGAGCTGTCACGGATTATCTCCTGAACTGTTGCGGCAACATACTTTGCGGCAGAGCCGAAGCCTGGTGTATGGTCTGTTACAGGCAGGTCGTTATCTATAGTCTTTGGTATGCCTATAACTCTTATCTTTGAATTTCTTGCCGCAAGATAATCAGAAAGCTTTGCCACGGTATCCATAGAATCGTTTCCGCCGATATAAAAGAAAGCTTCTATCCTATGCTTTTCAAGGCAGTTCAAGATACGCTCGTAAGTTTCGCCGCCCTCCTCAACATCAGGAAGCTTATAACGGCATGAGCCGAGAACTGTTGACGGGGTCTGTCTTAAAAGCTCCATATCCTCGTTTGTTTTTATAACAAGCTTAAGATCTATGAGCTGGTCGTTTATGATACCCTCGATACCATTGAGTGAGCCGAAAACGGCGTCTATCTGTGGTGTTTTCACAGCCTGTTTGAAAACTCCCACCAATGAAGCGTTGATAGCGCAGGTAGGTCCTCCTGATTGTGCAACGGCAATATTCATTATCATCAATCTCCTTACAGCTTACTGAGAATATTAAAATTCTCATATTTGTTATTATTATAGCATATTATATATACAAATAAAAGGGTTATGAAAATTTATTAACATATTTTTTCCCTTTGTAACAAAACAAGCCTTCAAGAAAACGTTATATCTATCCACTTTGATAATTTTCACATCTATTACATAAAAACGCCTCCCGATTTACACCATATTGTTATAAAGTAAATGTAAATCGTAACCGAATTTTAATTGACAGAACAGTTTATATTTTGTATAATTAAAGATATAGACACGAAATGTGTCGAACTCTAGTCAATGAACCGAAAGGAAGAATATAAATAATGCCTGACAACAGAAACAATAAAGGCTACTATCGTCCTGAACAGAATCGCAGACCTCAGCAGCAAGAAGGCTCCACTTGGCTCACTCCTACTGTAAAGGGAATAATAGCGATACTGCTGACTGTACTTGTGGTAGCCATAGTAATAATGATATTTGCAAAAACTCTTTTTGTGAACACCAACACCACTCCGAAAAAGACCGGTACGATAACTTCTACGGAATACATTCCGCCAAAGACCACCACCACTTCGGAAGAGCCGCAGCAAACATCTAAAAAGTCCAAAAAGGCCACTGAGCCTGACGAAGATCCATATGACGGTGATAAGGATGACAACGGTGACGCTGTTGGTGATATCCAGTGCATAAGTGCAGTTTATCTCCACCCACAGCCTACATCGAGCAGTGAAAATCTTCTTACTATCCCATCGGGTGCGACCTGCAAATACTACCGCAACGAAAACGGCTGGTATTATGTTGAATATAATGGCACAAAGGGCTACGCATGGCAGACATTCTTCTCGACACCACCACAGTAATGTGTTTTACGATTTCTTAAATAACGCAGAAAGTGCAGCATGGAAATATGCTGCACTTTCTGTTTATATACGCAAAAAAGCGGAGGTGTTGTCCTCCGCTTGATGTAGCTTATCATACAGATAGAACGTGTTAAATAGCGGGCGAACGCTGTTCGCCCCTACACACAAATGTTACAATTAGAGTTCTACCTTATAGTCCTCTGAGCCTACACCCTTTACAGTGTAGTAAGCAACGCCCTCTTCAGGCTTGATGTATACTGAAACTGTCTTTGGTGTTCTGTGACCCTTTGCCTTGTAGTCAGCCTTTGCAGCAGCCACTACAGCTTCAACATTTATCTCTCTGCCTGCGGACTGAACGAATACCTCGTCCTTTATCTCAGCCTCAACTGCTTTCTTTACAGTTTCCTTCTTTGCCTTTGTTGCCTTTGCTGCGGTCTTTACTGCCTTTTCTGCCGTCTTGACAGCTTTCTTTGCTGTTTCCTTTACTGCTGCGCCTGTCTTTTCAGCGGCAGACTTTACCTCAGCCTTGACTTCCTTTACAGCTTCTTCTGCCTTCTTGTCAGCGGTGATCTTCTTTTCAGCCATTGTAAAACCTCTCCTTTAAAAGTGTTACTAATTACTTATCCACAGCCTCTTTAAGAGCCTTGCCTGCCTTGAATGCAGGAACCTTCTTTGCAGGAACATGGATAGGCTTCTTTGTTGCAGGATTGATAGAATCCTTAGCTGCACGATCTCTTACCTCAAATGCACCAAAACCTACGATAGATACCTTTTCGCCCTTTACAAGTGCCTCTGTGATAGTTTCTGTTACAGCCGCAAGTGCCTGCTCTGCTTCCTTTTTAGAATAGCCGCCCTTTTCTGCTATTGCGGATATCAGATCATTTTTTGTCATTTTGAATCTACCTCCGTTATAATTTTTTACATTGTTTTTATGCTATTATTATAACGTATTTGACCTCTCTTGTCAAATAAATTGCCCGATTTTGCGTGCTTTCTTGCAATCTTTGTAGCTTTACATAAAAAAGAGGCATAGTCACCGCTTGATTTTTGTACTTATTCACACGTTGGAAATAGTATTTATAATTTAGCCATAATTAACTTTAAATCAGCGTCATTATTTTTTTATAAACGCCTATTTTTCGCACTTTGTAAAAATCACCCACAAAATATTCTTACATATATTTCATTTCAAAGTTCATTAAATATTTACATTCTTTTATATATTCTCTCATGCAACATAATTCATTTTTTCAATCCGTATTTTTCATAAAAAGCCTCAACATCGCTGTCGCTTTTCACAAGCTCGGGATACATTATCTCACGAGTGTTGCGGTTATAAAAGCCGATAGTTTTCTCGCCGGTACAGGTGCTTGACATTATTTTTATCTCCATTCCCCTGCACTCCTCTGGAATGGGCTTGACAGTTTTCTTTTTGAAAATTCCCACGGAAATTCCCCCTAATATTTTCTCAAACGTCTTATATAAGCGAAAGTGTAGTCTTCGCCTTTATCACGAAGCATTGTAAGAAGCTTCTCCAAAAGGTCTGATGTTTCGGGGTGGATGGCTCTTGTTTTTTTCGCTCTTAAAAAGTACGCAAGAGGTGCACCATCGTCGTATTTGTCTTTCATATATATCTTGCTTGCGGCAACTCTGTCGCAGAACATTTCTTTCACATATTTAAGGGGCATTTTCACAGGGGTCATCAACTTAGTCCGCAGGTCATAGTCCGTCCAATATTCAAAGTGATGCTTATTTCTTCCCTTGTGATGCATCCAGCCGTAAGAAAATCCATATTCTTCACGCTCTGCTTCATGGGGCGAACGTGTGCCTTGATAATATTTACAGCCCTTGAGAAACTCCTCCGGGGAATATTTTGAAAGGTCATGCCTCAGACCCTGCCACAAAATGCCTGCCTTATAGCAGTTTTTTATCACTCCGTGGCGATGTCTTGTAATGGTCTTGAAATGCTCCCATGCCTTTATCAAAACGCTCATCTCCTCTGCATTTCATCTTGTGACCTTATTATACTACTTTTGCATTATTATTTCAACAGCCTGCGGTCATTTTCTGCTGCCGCAGATATCAAGTAGGGGACACTCGCTGCAGCGTTCTCCCCTTGCCTTGCAGTATTCACGTCCGAACAGTACAAGGCGGTGACAGAAATCAGAGGATCTCTCAGGGGGAAGTATCTTTCTCAGATCCTCTTCCACCTTTGCAGGCTCTTTATTTTTTGTAAGCCCAAGTCTGCCGCATATCCTTATACAGTGGGTATCAGTTACCACCGCAGGCTTATGAAAAACATCTCCCATAACAAGATTAGCCGTCTTTCTGCCTATGCCTGCAAGGGTAGTGAGCTTTTCTATGGTATTAGGTATCTCACCGCCAAAGTTATCCATTATCTGTCTGCACATTGTTACGATAGAGCGAGCTTTTGTTTTATAAAGACCGCAGGGGCGTATTATCTCCTCGATATCAGCAACATCTGCGTTAGCAAAATCCTCAATGGTCTTATATTTTGCAAAAAGCTCTTTCGTGACGATATTCACCCTTGCGTCTGTACACTGTGCAGAAAGTCTGCCTGCTATCATAAGCTCATGGGGCTTTTTATAGTCAAGGGAGCATATGCCCTCGGGGTAGACCTGCTCCAGTCTTTCCACTATCATTTGTGCACGTTCTTTCTTTGTCATCGGTACTGCTCCTTTGTTTATAAGTGCTTTATTACTTTATATTGTACACTTTTTTGCAGGATTCGTCAACCAAAATTTCATATCAGGGACGATATTCCAGCGGGTTTGTGCGTTATACCGGCATAAAAATGCGTTTTGTCATTTTTGCGGGCTGAAACAACTTTGGTCACAGTGCAATGATTTGTCGACATTTCACGGAAATTTTACACGAATTATGAATTTATAATCGTGATTTTACTTCACATTTCAAAAAAAGCCTATGATTTTTATACAATTTCAATAAAATTATGAAATTTTGCATTTTACTACTTGCAAATTGCAAAATAGTGTGCTATAATAAGTAGGTGATGTGCGGAATGAGTAAAAAAGCCGTGCACAAATTATAATTTATAAGATGGGAGTTTTAATAATGGCTTTGAACAATGCGTATCTTGAAAGCGTTTATGAGAAGGTTGAGAAGAGAAATCCCGGCGAAAAGGAATTCCTCCAGGCAGTATATGAGGTACTGGAAAGCCTCATTCCTGTTGTAGAAAAGAGACCTGACCTTGTTGAGGCAGGTATAATCGACAGAATAGTTGAGCCGGAAAGACAGATCATTTTCCGTGTTCCTTGGGTAGATGACAACGGCAAGGTACAGGTAAACAGAGGTTTCAGAGTTCAGTTCAACTCTGCTATAGGACCATACAAGGGCGGTATCAGACTTCACCCTTCAGTATGTGCATCAGTAATCAAGTTCCTCGGCTTCGAGCAGATCTTCAAGAACAGCCTTACAGGTCTTCCTATCGGCGGCGGTAAGGGTGGTTCAGACTTCGATCCTAAGGGCAAGTCTGACGGAGAAGTTATGAGATTCTGCCAGAGCTTCATGACAGAGCTTTGCAAGCATATTGGTGCTGACACAGACGTTCCAGCAGGCGATATCGGTACAGGTGCAAGAGAGATCGGCTATATGTTCGGTCAGTACAAGAGAATCAGAAACGAGTTCACAGGCGTTCTTACAGGTAAGGGTCTTTCATACGGCGGATCACTTGCAAGAACAGAGGCTACTGGTTATGGTCTTTGCTACTACACAGCTGAGATGATCAAGTGCATGAAGAATGAAACATTCGCAGGCAAGACAGTTGTTATCTCTGGTTCTGGTAACGTTGCTATCTACGCTACAGAGAAGGCTACAGAGCTGGGCGGCAAGGTAGTTGCACTTTCTGACTCTAACGGTTATGTATACGATCCAAACGGCATCAACCTTGATGTTGTTAAGCAGATCAAGGAAGTTGAGAGAGGCAGAATCAAGGAGTATGTAAACAGAGTACAGGGTGCTGAGTACCACGAGGGCTGCAGCGGCATTTGGACTATCAAGTGCGACATCGCTCTCCCATGCGCTACACAGAACGAGATCAACGAAGAGTCAGCTAAGGCTCTCGTAGCTAACGGTGTATTTGCTGTTGCTGAGGGTGCTAATATGCCTTCAACTCCAGAGGCTATCGCTGTATTCCAGAATGCAGGCGTTCTCTTTGGACCAGCAAAGGCTGCTAACGCAGGCGGTGTTGCTACATCAGCTCTTGAGATGTCACAGAACAGCGAGAGACTTTCTTGGACATTCGAGGAAGTTGACGCTAAGCTCAAGAACATCATGACAAACATCTTCCACAACTCATACAATGCAGCTAAGGAGTACGGTCTTGAAGGCAACCTCGTTGCAGGTGCTAACATCGCAGGTTTCCTGAAGGTCGCTGACGCAATGAAGTGGCAGGGTATCGCTTACTAATATAAGCGTATAAACAAAGCTATATACGAAGGCGCTGTAAAAAAAAGCGCAACAAAGCCCGTGGATTCCCTCGATATGGAAGC